>Ga0210059_1005580_pt1 | contig 20225 bp, 12 predicted proteins | sample Ectturendosymbi2_FD_188042 | JGI IMG/M metagenome (GOLD analysis project Ga0210059, IMG submission 188042) | Ecteinascidia turbinata endosymbiont from Florida, USA - Sample 2 (SPAdes) (version 2) | ecosystem: Host-associated > Tunicates > Ascidians > Unclassified | place: Key West, Florida... | reverse complement strand
TGGGAAAAAATGATAGGTTTGACTTGTTGGGCTGGCTTAATGTGTGTTGGGACCCTTTTTTGATCGTCATAATTTTGATGTGAACTTCAAGGCAATGAAAAGTCCCCATTATTTGTTCTTGAAATGAAAAGTCCCCATTATTTGTTCTTGATTGTTTTCAGAAAGTGTTTTCCCGTTTTTTTCAATGATGAAACACTTTTGCTTGAAAACGGAGTGGTTTGATGTCTGCGATTGTGCCACAATGACAGTGGTCAAGATAGATCCATACTGTACAGAGTTTTTCAAGTGCACAGCATAATCGCATACACTTAGGGGTGTCAAACTGGTGGTCAGCGGGTCAAATCCGACCCGCCATGCCCCGTTTTGCGGCCTGCATCATATCAGTTTTGTGGTTGCATTGGGTTTGACGGAGTTACGTTTTTTTAACGTCGTAGCAGACTTAGGTTTATTGCTTATATAATATAGTCATAATGCGACGTTACAACTTAATAATTATAGGGTGAGCCAGCGGTAACAACCTCTTCGGTTCAAAACCATGAGGTTGCATAGATTCCATGAAGATTCGAAGAATTTCCAACGCATTCTAGGAAAGATCTGTTGATTTCAAAGATCTGGAAACTGATTTTTTCTATTTTCAGTAACTTTTTTTCAGTGCTGAAGAGGTGCCACAAAAGTATCAAATGGAACTAATTAAGCTAAATGTGCAACATTTTTCTTAAATCGAAATTTGAAAATGTTGACATCAGTACGTTGGACCAAGCTATCCCCAAATACAAGAAATGGCATTGATGACCACGCCAGTCTTTATTAGTGCAGTGTTCTTTTTGATGAACTTTGAAACATGTTTTTCTCCGATCTTAATCGACGAATGCCCATCTCAGCTCGATGTTAAAAGTTGCGACTGCACAATCGTTGCTACCAGACACTAACATGCTTGCAACTGCCGAGAGATGTCAAGTTTCTTCGAGTCACACAGTACTATGAATAAATCGTAAATGAAACTACCAATTGTATCATTATGTGCAAAATTGTCTGATCCGCGCAAAACCTACATACGTAAATATGGCCCACAACACCAAATCAGTTTGGCACCCCTGGCATACACGATATCAAGACAGGAATATAAAGAGCAAAGACAGTTTGTGATGTTCGTGCGTGACGTGTTAATTTGACAGTTAATACGTTAGTCAACCAGAATGCTTGCGATATAAGAGAACCAAAGAAGAGCGAGGTAGCATTCGTTGCAGTGTTCGATGGCCAATAATAATATAGGGTGTTTTAAAAAATTTGACATGTAAATGTTACAGAAACTACATAATAGTTGAATCAAATGAAATTCAACAGGTTTAATGTTGACCAAAACAAAATTTATTCCTGTAAATTTGAATAAGAAATTTAAAGGCAAGTGAATTCCATAAAAGATTTTGCAAATGTTCAATGTGCGCGCCGCCTGTTACCTGTCAAACGTCAAGTCGGTAGTCTAGCTCCTCCCAAACACGATGTAGCATGTATTGGGTAATTGTCACCAGTGCGATAGTGATTCTTTGTTTGAGCTCGTTTACATTTGCAGGAAGAGGGGGACATAAACCATCTCACAAACGCATACTGTACAGTCTTGTTTAAGTTTGTTTGAGCATACTCCAACATACAAAATGCTTTTTCTTTGCTAGTGAATACCATTTAAACACGCAGGTTTGACCGCAGTACAAATAATTCATCAATTAAAAATTTCTACACCTGAAAAGATAAACATATCAAATATTAAGTACAAAATTTTGGCCTGTTTCTACACATGCTGTGTAAATTTAAAGTTATTTAAACAAGAACTGCTGAAGTTATTAGATTGCAAAATGATGTCAAATTTTTTGAAACACCCTGTATATTAACGTGGATAAGTCAACAAAAGCTATAACATTGGCTGCAATATCCAAAAAATAAAAAATGCAACAAAACGGACATATCTACCATGCTGTATGCAAAGTTAAGACAAGGAGGTTGCGTTTTGTCCTTAATGTGCTGCGTGCAATGCACAGAATGTTTTTTCAATTTTTTTCAAGCTCTTTTAAAATTAATTGCATGTGACCAGTTCAGTGTGGTAACAAGGTTAGGTGGCGCCCAGGACAAGAAAGAAGTTTGGCGTCCCCATTTTTTAAACTAAGGTCTTTCCAGAGAAAATATACTGTACTGAAGTACTTGCGACATCGTTGGGACTTTTCGACGCCCCTAGTGATTTGGCGCCAAGGGATTTGCCCCCCTCGTTACCTCCCTGGACCAGTTGCCTCTAAGTAACGTTGACTGCTAAACCACTATTTGTGATTCCAAGGCAATTAGGTACAATTAGTTCTGGAATTATATATTCTCTTATACTGTACCAACAGTTATTCAACAAATATAAGCATTTGAGAGACTTTGGAAACAGTTTGGCAAGCTTCCAGGCTTTTACTCTTCATTTCACTAACACAAAATAGACGTTTTGAATCTTTGTCCTTGAAACAAACTCATTTTTAGACAAACATAGAGCTTATAACATTGCCAAGTCTTATGACAATGTTATAGAAAAGTTCAAATTAACATGAAAGTAATGAAAGTGGCATCGGATAATGCTACGTCTATGGCTAAAGCATTTAAGCATTTCAAGCCTATTGTAACTCTTGTGCTTCATTGTGTTATCACTTATCTTTTCATTAGTAATTTTTACATGTACCCTTCATTAGTAATTTTTACATGCAAGTGGCTGCTTTTCAATGTAAAAGCAAAAACGTTCTAATTTCGATAGAAAACTAATGTGAAATTTGACCTGGCACCACTTCAGGAACCATCCACCATATTCTCTCAAAATGTGTTTGTAATTTTGATTTGTAATTAATGCAAGTTTAAGAATAATTGTAATTATAACTGTAATTTGCGATTTGTAGCACAGACTAATTATAATGTAATTGAAAAATTTGGATGAGTAATTGTAATTATAATTGAACAGATTAGATGTAATTGATCCAACTCTCTTACTCTGGTGTCAACCTATTTGTGTGTTTGGTTGCCATTCCAAAGTGAAGATGCTCCAAATGCTGCGTTGAGAATAATATTTTATGTTATGCATGAAGGACCTCTCCATTTAGTGATGACACTTTAAGACAGTGGTTCTTAACCGTTTCTATACCACGCCTCCCTCAAAGTAATCGTCATTTGTTCCAAGCCCCCTGACATTAAATAAGTTGTAAAAGCAAATGTATTTGTTGGTAAATTTTTTGATCAAACTTTCTATGTTGTAAAGCGCATAAAAGCTCATGCTCCGCTGGAAATTTATTGGCTCCCGCCAGGGAGGCATGCCCTTTGGTTAAGAACCACTGCTTTAGGACAATGAGGTTCATCGCGCTTTGTTAGGTATTGGTAAATGGAAGTACTTAGCTCAGGGGTTCTCAAAGTATTGCCTCAATACCCCCAGCGGGTATTGACATTAGATGGTGGGGGTATTCAGCAGTGCACACCCAATCACTACATTCGTTCTAGCAACACTGTGCCCGTTTGAAGTAGAAATTGCATATTGATGAATGTGATGCAGTCTTTGCATTGACCTTTTTCCTCACCACTCCAGTGATGGAGTATTTCTTACATTTTTTTGTTATTAAACTTTTGAAAAAGGGTACCTAGATTGACAAAAATTTGCCTTAGGGATATTGAGGTGTTGAATCTTTGAGGACCACTAATTTCGCTTCTATGAAACTGCAATGTAAAAATCTGATGTTGAAGAAGGCAACAAACTGATGTTGACGAGACTGACCCCAGTGGCAACACTGACTGGCACTGCGCAAAGTGGTGTTTCGCTCTAGTGAACAAAACCAACAACTTGTTTTTTTGTACTGTAGACTTCCATTTCATTATTATCATGATTTTAATCATTTCAGCATACGCCTGTGTACTTAATATTTGATTAGCAGAAAGCCAAAAAAGCATTCATTGAATGCTATGGCAGTAACATTCTAGCATTGATTTTTTTAAATAAAATGTTACAAGTGCTTTTGCCAATAAAGCTAAAATGTTGCAAAGATTAGCCAAGTCTTCACATGCAATGGAAAATGAAGATAGTGCTTCAAGTGGAAATTCTATCAAGCATGGTAATAAGTTATAATATATGTACTTGCTCTTATTTATGGCTTTTTATGAAAATCATGTTACTTTTATGACTGTATTTATATCATGGCAGCCTAGGCTGTCTTTTTACTTTTCCCAAAGACTGAACTTTTGTCCGTTAGTCTAACATGTGTGTAAAAGCATTTGAAAGAATTACTAAAAAGCCCAAATGGAAATGGATTTAAATGCTTTCAGGTTCATGTTTGTTAAGCGTACCAAATCCACCACTTGTTGGAAAAGTGAACCATCACAGTATAGAACTCTATTGGGATAGAGATAATGAGACTTATCAGAAAGGTGATAAGAGGTATGTTTGCATGAAGAAGACTGTTCTTTTTCTATTTTCTATTGATGTATTTTTATTATTTTGATTTAAAATAGTGTGATATATTAAGAAAAAGTTAAATTAATATTTTTAGTGGAAGGCAGATTGTTCCTTATATTTGGTCTTTTAGATCAGTGGTTCAACCTTTTTCATGCAGCATTTTGCAACCTAATTTAACCTAACAATCCTTTCCGAAAATTTTCAGCCTTGCATATATGATGCAGTTATGTTTGCACAATAGAAAATCACAAGGACTAATCTTGAACAAAGACTCATTTATTAAATTCTTGCTCATGGCAGCATCAGTAAAAGACCTGCTCTGTAGAGATGGTACGGGCCGCTGATGGTCCAGGTTTTGGGCGGGCCGCTGAGGTTGAACGAGCAGACCGCTAACAATATTTTTAGCGGTTGGACTTCACCGAACCGCCCGCTGATGTTGAAAAACCTTCAAAATTTTTGGATTTGAAAGAACCACTCGGTGGCAATAAAAGTGATTGAAACCACTTGGCATTGCTTTGCCGTTGCTGTATTTTGAGATAAATTTGCTTTTCCCATATGTGAGCACTCCGTCGGGCGTGACTGGCAGGTACACTTTAATAAACTTCATGCATGGTGATAACTTCTTGCATGAGCATGGCGGTCAGCGGTTTTGGTGCTGAGTTGCTTCTTGGAGGAGACGTGTTGTGCAACATTTTGATGGCTTGCTATAGGTGTTTTTGACATATGCACCAAATCACAATCGCTTTGTAAGTAAGTTTGCTGGGTTTTACGTTTAGAGTTTTAGGTTTAGGGATTTAGGTTTAGGCTAAAGGTTGAAGGTTTCATGGTGAGGGTTCAGGTTTAGGCATGTAGGATGAGAGTTTTAGGTTGAGAGCAGAACGGCCTCCAGAAAGTATTCAATATGGGAGCTTTGCTTTTGTGCGGGGGTCTTGAGATTCTAAAATTTACAACAAATCCACTGATTTATATAGTATAGTTTCATATTTCGGTTTCTGGGAGTTTGGAGCTTTCTTTGTGGGGGCTAAGTCCAAAAAAGCTCTCCCATGGTGACGGGACTGGTTGAGGGTTTTATTTTTAGGTTTAGGGTTTGAGGATTTAGGTTAAGGTTTTGTAGTTAGGGTTTTAAGTTTAGGTTTCGAGTTTAAGGTCTTAGGTTTAGGGTTTTAGGCTTACACACTAATCCAAGCATGTAACTTTGTTTATTGTGCTTGTCACATGGTCTACTTCAACCAATCGTGTTCCACAAAAGGCAAAATAGTCTCAGCAGATATTTTGCCGCAGAAGGCAAAATAGCCCTTTCAGATATTATGCCTCAGGAGACAAAAGAGACAAGACTGCCAATTGCTTAGAAGGCCATGGACGGGCCGGTTTGGAAAAGAATAAATGTCGTCGGTCCACAGGCAGTTAATGGGCTGAATGTTCCAGGCTATGGGCGGTCCGGGCCTGAAAAATCTTGGACTGTGCCATCTCTGCCGTTTTGTATACAAATCACTCAACAGCACAACTCATTGAAAACTGAAACAACTCCCAAGTTGGCTACTGCATTCAGATATCTAATTTACAAACGCAGCACATTCTTACGTCACAAAGTTATGTGTATTGCCAAACGCAACAGTACTGTGTACTGTTATGGTCATAATCACACTTGAAACAATTTTGAATGAAAAAGTAGGCAATCATTTTTACTGTGTAAATTGTGATCCTATTATCTTAGCGGTGAATTTTTGGCTGAACACCAAACCAGAAAATAACAATAATGAACATGTTGGTGCACTCATTTACCATGCACTGACAACAGATTTATGCACAAAACCTGTCGGAGATGAGTATTTATGTACTAACGTGCAATGAAAATGTCACCTGATACAAGATAAGCCTACCTTCACTAACTATGCACAGCCACAACATGGTGGCAATGCTGGTAAGAACTGCAAATTCATTGCGGCTGGTAACCGGTTGTCTACATTCTGTGTTTTTCTTTCAGACCCGCATCCGGAGTAAAAAATTTGTGAAAACAGAGTAAGGGTTTCAGGATAAGGTTTGGGGATAAGGGCCAGTGATAGGTTTATGGATAGGGTTTAGGTTTAGTGTTGGGAATTAGGGATAGGGTTTAGGAGATATGGGTTAAGGTTTAGGGTTAGGATGTAGGGATATGGTTTAGGACAGGGCTTCTCAAACTTTTTGTTCTGCGACCCCATCTTGAAAACGTTTTTTCTATGCGACCCATTAACGGATAGTGTTGAGCCCTAGATAACATGTTAACGTCCCAGTTCAAGTCTCAAAGTCAAAGGGCATTTTTGTCTATAGCGAAATCACAAAAATGCACACAATCTGTGAAGGTAACTGTAGGGTAATAAAACTACCACATAATATAAACCGTAAGGTGAAAAAAATTAACAAAAAAAAATCACACACAACTGATGGAAGCACTTGATGATTTTTACACAGATCATCCATTCGTAGATTGATACAAGGCAATGCATGATGAAGGACATTCTCAACATTTTTCAAACAATCGGTTTTTGTGCTGGATGCCCATCAATTTTGAGAATGCCGCTTAAGATAAATATGTTGTGCAAAAGTTTAAGTTTATGAGTAGCTAGATCAGAAATAACTGGGCATTCATTTTTTGTTCTTATATAAAAATGACATAAACTCTGTTTGGAAAATTCCAGTTGCAAATTTTTGTCGTTTATAACTCTAGAAATTCATCCTGAGTATGGCAGGTGTGTGGCCTCCTGAAATTTCAATTGTGTATCATAGGTGCAACCAGGGTGGAGCTAAGGGGGTGATGCCCCCTTAATTTCTAGCGTATCTTAACAGTTTTGTGCGGTGACCCAAACCAAACACTATTGCCCGCTTAACCCTTTAACGGCCGCGATTGGCCAGCCCTTTTTTGGCCAAAAATTGCCAGCCGCTAGAGCTAGAGAGCTGTTCAAACCCTTTACGGATTCAACAAGTCTTCTAGTTAAGATCGAAAAAAAAGTTTTTCGGTTTGGCATTTTCTGGAGGTGGCGTTACAATGAGGGCACGTTTTCCAATTTTTGGCCACCTTTACCTGGCCCTGGGCCCTAACCCATTGACCCATTCTTTTGAATCAAAGTTTTCTTGAAAACTAGGCCAAACACTGCGTCTATAGAGCCCTTGATTGACTTGCTAGCATATCTGTAGCCAAAATTATGGGTAAAAAAACAGTTTTTGGCAAAATTTAAAAGGTTTGAAAAAAGGTATATTTTGCCCTTTCAGGGCAAACTTTGGCCAGCTATAACTCGGAAGCAGATTGAGCTAGAGAGCTGTTCAAACCCTGTTGACTAGTGGCGTCATGTAGTTTAGAATTAAAAAAATTCCAATTTGGGTGGGATGTTTTGGGCCACTGGGATCATGACAGGGGTATGTTTTTTGGTTAATTTTATGATGTCATCATCCCATACAATGTGCCAATATTTTGGCTCGCAATATTTTTGGATTCTAAGCGAGAATACGCCTTGTTACAGTCCTTGATTGAGTTTCTAGCGTTTCTGGTTCAAAAGTTATGCCAAAAATATTCCAAATATGACAGGAAACTCCCAGGGGATTAGCAGGGATTAGTGAGGATTTCCTTAATTAATATTCTGCCATTTTTGCCATAACTTATCAACTAGAAATGCTAGAATGTCGATCAAACCCTGTAAAAGCTTGTACTATAGCCTAGAATGCATTTAAATCTCGCTCGGTTTCGCGCCAGTGATTCGGCTTGATTTTTTGAATCCCACGCGACGTTGACGTCATGGATTGTTTTGACAGACCTGTCAAAACATCCTGTGGTTTTGTAAACATGGGCAGAAAGGCTGAAGTCGCACAGTGAAAATTGTTTTTTTCAGTCTAAACTACAAGTCTTTCCCGATTCAGAGCGGATTTGAACAGCTCTTTAGCTCGATCCTCTGGCGAGTGTTGGCCATATACAAAAGGGGTGTATTCCGCACCAGGTTGGGGTTTGTTGGTGCAGAAATTTTCACCAATTTTTAGTTTTTCATCCATAATTTTGGCTGCAGATATGCTAGAAAGCCATTCAATAGACCTCATGTTGCACCTGGGTAGATGACATATAGCAGTAGACCTCACGCTATAGTAGCACCCTAAGTTGAATTCTTGTGACTATGTACCAGTATCAGCATTTATTGCAAATTAAATTCTAATGTGGTTTGTTTTTGTTAGAATGTGTTTTCATTGTTGTACCATCTCTTGATTAAAGTTCTTTTGCATGTTTGTGCTTAATTACTTGGGTAGAGTTGGATAACCTCTTCCTTATCTGCGATTGTAATATGTCTATTTTTATGAATTATAGTCACCAGTGACTTAGAAATGTATTTTCATTTTTTTTGCATTGCTTCTGTTCTGCTTCCACAACTATTTGGTCATTTTTCTAATAAGTCTCCTCATACAGTAAACAGAGTTTTTATTAATGCACAGCCGCCATAACTTACATTTTGATTATATGTACATGGCCACATATGGTCACAGGTTGTGCACCCCTGACCTACTGACCTAAAGTTCAGTTAATTTGTGGCTTACCTGCATATGCTGATTGAGACTGCCAGAACTCAATCAAATTAGAACCTTTGTTGCAAACAATAGAAACTGTTTGTAAAGAGTAATGACTGGAGCTGTTCTCAAAACTAATTATTTGCAAGAATTAAATAAGGAAATTAATTTTTTAATGTATCATGCTATTGCTGTAATGACCTATTTGTGGATAATGTACATACAGTGCATGAATCAAGTTGTCACAACAATTTTTGTGCTAGTGTTTGTTTTCGTTGTTGTTGATGCAATATGTTGTTGAGCTTGTTATTGTCTCTTTGTAATAGATTTGATACCTATCTCACACGTTTTTACCAGTCTCTAAGTAGTTGATAATGATTTCTTAAAAGTACTGCCTTTTCAAATTTCAACATATTAATGTAAATGTGGTTTATATGGTTGGGATCCTGCTTCAAAAACACTAACAAATGAATTAGTGCTTTTCTTAGTACTTTCAATGAGCACTCTGTAGTGTAGGATTTAAAGTCACCCTCACAATTAAATGATTACTTCTCAACCCATGTGTAATGCTGTGTTTAGCAATCTTTTAAAAATCTTTTTCAGCTGAACTGATGAGAATAAAGCATTTTGATTCTCATCAGAATCAGTTATTCATCCCACTGTGTTGTGTAAAGGTACATTTGAAGTCTTTTTTGATGATTAGGTTGAAGTTCACCTTACAGGAAGAAGATGGAAAAACTAAAGAATACAAGACAGTTTATGTGTAAGTTTTTTATGGTGGTTGTAATTTGTAGTTTCCAAATTTTTGATATTTATGTTGTCATGTGGTTCAAGTCTTCAACTTGTAACTAGAACATTCAATTTTTGCTGTCTTTTGATTGGACATTTATTATACAAAGCAAAAGGTCAAACAGGTTAAGATACAGCCAGCTTGCATTGTAACTTTAAATTCTTTGTAATCAACAGATTGTGATGGACAGATTATTGTGAAATAGATAGAACCAATTAAATAGCTTAAAGTTTCTTGTGCTATGTGCTTTATTGCTTATGATGTTTTGGCTTACATTTTTTGAAATGATACATTTTCATAAAATATGGACAATGTTCAGTGTTGATGACACAGTTTTCCTTTACAATAAACATCTGTTTGTTGTGTAGTAAAGTCAGTCTGCATCTACAAGCTATGCAACAGGTCAAGTTTGCAAAATGTGAATTCAATAAAGATAACTTATTTCACTAACGATTTTGTCATATCTATGACTTTTTTCTAATTTTTATGATTTACTTGTCAGAGGATCATTTGTAAAAAATGGTACTTGTCTATCAACTTGGGTATTTTGTTGTGTTGGCAGGGCCTTGTAGTTATGCAGGTAATTGCTAAAATCTGCAGACATGAAAGCAATTTCATAACTGCTATTTCATGATAGTTTCCTGTGTAATTTACTTACTTCTGAGTAATTATTTTTAAGCAAGATTTTAGCCTTGAGCTTGTTCACCGATTGTCCAGGAATTAATAGTTCATTTTCACATTTTGTTTGAATAGGGATTAAGATTAATGTTTTTCTCTAAACAATTTTTTCTGTTGGAGGTGGTGCTGAGTGCAGCAGTATGAATGTTTTAGACAATTTTTTAGTGCTGCTACTGACCTAACAGAAAATGTTGCTGCAGTAGTTATGTAAGTACACACAATGAGCTACATTCATAGGGCTTTATTGTGAGCATTGTTTTATGCAAAGGAAGATCATGACTAGTCAGTTTTTTAACAACAATGACATGTATAAGCCTAAATGATGTTCCCACATGGAAAAATTGTAGACTATTAAGAGTGATAAAAGCAGTGAATCATTTGTGTAAAGTTGATCAAAAATATGAAATGGCCTGATGCTTATGGTTGTAATTGGTTAAACTATTACAGTTTTCTATCTGCTTTCAAATGTGCTCATGGCTTTGGGTTACACAGGGTTCATATGCACTACATACTCTGGAAAAGTATGGAAAAAATTTTTTGGTTTGTTTGTATGGAAAAAGAAAATAACTTTCCAGACTTGATCTTTTGAGATACATTTTCATAATATTTTATTCAAGGTTGATATAGTTTTACTTGTATGGTGTTACATATTATAGTGCAGTATTTGACCTGGCTAGCATATATGGAAATGTTAGGTATGGGAAAGGTCTTGATTCAAGACTCTTGAAAAAGTCTGGACATATATACTCAAAATTGCGTAGTAACCCTGGTTACAAGCCAACAGCATTGGAAAGAATCAAAATCTTTAACATTGCTCCTCAAAATGTTTTTCTGTAATTATTACTTGCAGCAGCTTTCCCTGATTTGCTAGACTAGCATAAAGTAATGGTTGTCACTCTTTTTCAACTTGAATGCACCCGTTTCATCCAATGAAAAGCAGAGGACACATATGTCAAGTAAGTTAGAAAGTTATGACATCCCAGTAACACCTCATTTTGAATGTTTATTTAGTTTGTCCTAATGAGACATCCCACAACCTCTGGTTGAGCTCGGGGGTATCCTTTTATAAGGATTTAAGTTTTGTTTAGTTAGTTTTACTAGGACAATGTTTCTTAAGACAGTGTGTCAAACAATTAACTGAAAAAGTAGTGAATGTATTGATTAAAAAAAAAATAATAGTCAAATGAAAGGTGATACGATTAATGTTAGTCAAAAATGATGCAACTGATTTTGGAACGAGTTACTTCAGAAAAATGTTTTTGCTTTGTAGTAAGAGTAAAACCAAGACAACATGGCCAATGCTAAGAAACTACGGGCCATGTCTTTCTTAATCATAAGCTGCCTGGCATACATAAAAAAGATTGATAAATTGTGTCACTATATTTAACAGGACCCTTGCCTTGGTTGTATGCTGTGACACGTTTCAATTTCATGACAGTGACAACCTGCTTGAATAATTTGGTTAATGGGTTGGGACAAGCACTGCTGAGTTAGTAAATTGGAGATTCAAAATCAGGTTGTGTCAAATCAAGACCTTAGAAATTGTTACTTTCTACTGTATCACCGACATTTGGCACTTAAACTCTGACAGTCTGTCCCTGACCCTTAGTCAGCCACAATACCCAAGTCTAATTATTTTACCAAGCAGGAAGAGACCATATCCAAAAAAACGAATTCTTTACAGCGTACAGTAGAACATCTGATTACAAACAAATGCACTATGTGGATATGTTTTTTAGACCTTGCTTTGTATTTTTTGATTGCTGGAAATTCAGCAAGCTTATTCAACAGTTCAAAATTGGTTATAATCTTGAGGATAAAGAATATCAGTTGTAAGCAGGGTTGCAGAGCTGGAGTTTTTAGGGTGGAGTTGGAGTTGATTCCTAACAACACTGGGAATCGGAGTCAGATTTCTTTGTCTGACTCTGACTCTGGGTGTCCAATTGGATAATTTTTTCCATCACACTCCGTAAATTGCGAATTCCTGTTAAAATGGTATAATTTCCTTTGAAATTTTTGTTGAAACAGTTTTCTTGCTGTGCACCACGATTTCCATTGATCTTAACAGGCAAAGTTCATTCCCCTTGTGTTAAGGAGTGGGAGTCGGAAATTTTGGAAAGGTCAGAGTCTGATTTTTACCTCTGACTGCGCAACCCTGGTTGTAAGTTGGCTGAAAACTAATTTTTGTGTGATTAAAATGTTTTGCGGGTGCTTTTTTTTCTTTGCAGTGCTGACTTTCATCTTGTGCTGTGCTGGCTTCATTTGAAAAAGCATCAGTCAAAAAGCGAGTTTTTTTATTGAAAAAGGCAGAATCATGCCTGTCTTGAACTTTGAATTAAATCCTTAAACTCTTCTGTGCTGTTACAAGATTGCTTAAACAAGCTTTCTAAAAATTATTTTTCATATGCACATGTTTAATGTTGCAGTGGTTATGCTGATTCATACAAGGTAGAAGGATTGGATCCACTTCGCAAATACACATACTGCTTGCAAGTCAGTACTAGTGATGGTGATATCTCGGTCAGTCCCAGCATCACCGTTTGCACAACTAGTAAGTTCCATGTCTCTTGGAGTTACTCTGGGTGTGCTAGGTGTGCGGTCCACACCCAATCAAAGTGATTGTGATGTGACTTTTTCCAGATCTTGCGATCAAGGGAAAATCACAAAAAGGCTTGAAAGATAGTTATGGTCGTCTGATTGATTTTCTCAGCCAAATTTCAAAACTGTCATATTTCAACTTGCTTAATTTAGCTGACTTTTTTATGTATCAGTAGTTCCCGTTTCGGTTTTTGATGTGGCAACCCTGGGTGTGTGCTAATACAGTCACATTAGCACGCACCACTGTGCATGCAATATGAACATCAGCATATATACCAGGACACATTCGAGCTTCATCCGTATCTGCACTGTCTCCCAGTGGTTGTATATTAAAAGCCACATAACAAAAAACGAAACTTTTATTGCATACTTTTATGCGCATTCTCAATTGGTGTGTGGTTTAGCAAGTTCCGATCTTGCAACCCTGGAGGTGCGCCATTTCAGACACACACCTGTTCTCGGCTGCTGGTATGCGCAGCCTGATATTTTTGCAATTATGAACTGCTCTCTCGCAGCATTAGTGCATGTTGTTCCAGTATCTTAACTTGGAGCACTGATAGTTTATAGTCAATACAATGACACATAAAATTGTAGAACAATGAATAAGGAGAATGCATGCAGATGAATATGCATATAGTGCCAGCAAACTTCGCCAAAAACAGAGCTTGACCAATGCATCGGCATGCCAATATGGTGATGGTGCCTGTGTGTTATACCGGCAAAATTCCACCGATATGCACACTGGTCGACTTAGGGTTGGGAGGGCTGAGGCAAGGTTGAAAAGGGGCCCTCTGATGACGTCATCATATTCAGCCAACTGTGATAGACCTTTTGATCAAGCCAAGGAAGGGGATCTGCAGGCCACCCAAGGATATGTTCCTGAGACTACGGCATGACTGACATAACAGAAAATGCAGAAGGTGATTCACCATACACAACTTTAGGGGAATGCAAAGCTAGCAGCACATAAAAGTAGTTTTGTGCCCCATATCTCTGCATTCACCATCAGTAAACTAGAAATTTTCTGCATATGCTCTTAAAACAGGGGCCCCTTTTGCACAGTTGTCCACACCATATATGAGAAGCTTCATTTTCTGACTGTGAAAAAAAATTATCATTTGGCATAAATTTTCGTCCTTACTTGATAGGGTCTTTTCAGAACTTTTTGGAACAAATTTTAAACCACGTTTTTTAAGGTATGGAAGTTGGTTTGAAGCTTTTCCATATTTACACATTAGAAATGTTGGTGGGGGCCCTTTGAAAGCAGAGTACTTACACATTGCAGTTTCTGTTGGAGGGGCGCTTTTGAAAGCAGAGCACTTTGCAGTGGCTGTTGGGGGCCCCTTCGAAAGCAGAGTACTTATGCATTACAGTGGCTGTTGAAGGCCCTTTGTAAGCAGAGCACTTGCTTAATGATCTTCTTCAGAGTATATTATATGAGTTGATAATAAGTTTTTCACCAAAAATTAGGAAAACTTACGCGCGAAACACCTCGAGGGGAGGCCCGAGGCAAGTGCTTCGCTCGCTTCCGCTTAAATCCATCATAAAAGCCACTACGCAATTGTTCTGCACAGAGTGTTCGGAAACCCAAGTTGCTGCTTTGTCTCTGATTGATTAACACAAATTCTCTGTCCTGTTCCTTGCGGCACGCATCCCTCCGACTACACCAGTGGTTCTTAACCTGGGGTAAATTTACCCCTAGGGGTAAATTTCATCTTCCAAGGGGGTACATTTTCTGAACCATAAGTTGCAGCAAAAGCCAATTTTTATAAATCATTCTAAACTGTAAGAGTTTGTTAATTTCATGTTTTTAACAAATGAGCATCACTGAGTGTATTGGGGGTTAATTTGGTAATCTTGTTTGATGAAAGGTTAAGATAATATGCAGGTTTTTAAAGGAAAATGTTAGGTACCTGGTATGGACCTGCGGGGACCCGATTTTCTCTGATTCTAGGGACCCGATGATAATTTTCTCCGTTTCTATCGGGTCCCTAAAACACCTTAAAGAAAACATGGATATATGTAAAAAAGGTTAAGAACCACTGGACTAAACCAAGTAGTACATACTATTCAAACAGCTGTACAATCGTCCCAATAAACCGCTCTATGACGTAACATTTCGCTCACAGGTTTTTGCGCGTAAAGCAGATGGTTGCCTGCGAACAAATCCGGGTACGTGCTGTGGTGGTTGACTCTTTTAGTGACCCAGGTTTGCGCAGAATTCGATGTTGTACGGTTCTTCATCGCAGCGAAGTTATGGTTTCATCACTGTTTGTAACGAGTCGCGCATTGCTGTTTACCCACTCGCGAGATCTGAGCGCAGGCACATACACAGGAGAGTACTTTTACGCATCACATGTTTGCCTGTTTGTGGATTCGCATGAACGCTTGATTTATAGTTAATAGACTGTTGCGAATCCTAGAAATTGCTAAGGACTGTAGTAGCCACGACGGATCCCGTCACATGAAAGCATCTCGTGAGTTGTAGCATATGTGTGATGGTCCGTGGTCACTGCTCTACGATACTGCTGAGGCAATGTTGTACAATTTTTTTGGTTACTCATAATAATACCTCTATTAATAACAATACTGTTCTCTTTTTCTGTTTCGAGTACCTGTGGTAATTTCTTACTCAATTAGTGTTAACTGGCATGTTGCAACTGTTTTTATCTTCAACCTGTTGAACTACATTTTTGGATGGATTTCATAACTATCGTTTGTAAAAGTCATCTTCATTTTATGTCATTTATATAGTGACATTTATATAATTTCGTCTTCTTAATTACGCTTTGCTCTCATGCTTGTCATTTATATATTTTATTGCTTATTGGTAATATGTTCCTAACTTATCACAATCTGCTCTTTCATTTGTAACTTGTGTAATTATTCCATTTGTTTATATGGCCTACATACTGAAGGGAAAATGCACTGTAGTGTCTTTCAACTGTGGTTTGAGTGTTGCAAAATATCGGCGTCGGTAATTGGCAATGAAAAATAAAAAATCGGAATCGGCCCAAAAAAGCCTTATCGATCAAGCTGTAATTAGGAAACGTGAATGTGATGTCATTTTGTGACGTCCAAAACAGCGACACCCAGTAACAGTGACCATCATACTCCACTGCCTGTTTCGGATGCAGAGCCAACAAAATATTGCTGGTGCACCACGCACCCATGCTGTTGACGATGAGCGGTGATAAAAGGTTAGATCAGTATGTGGATCTATGAACTGTCAGCAACCATTACATGCAATGACGGATATCTGCAATACCTGTGATAACTGTAATAGTTGTGATACCTAGTGTGATAACTGCAATACTTCTGATACTGCTGTTCAAGTAATTAGTCACCACAAAGGTGTCGCATTCGGGTCGATCAATCTGAGACCTTCGACGGCCGCAGATTGCTTAGTTAGCCTGTTGATGTCGGTGGAGGCCGCAGTGCAGGTTGCATTCTGTGCTCTGTCGATAATGCCGTGGAGGCTGAAACAGTGCCGTGCGAAAATTGATTTGAGTATCTATTTGGTCTGGATGGCTAAACATTTGCAATTTCTTGCAGTGTGTGTTATTTGGTTCGTTGCACTTCGCAAAAGTTCCACATTCATTACTGATGAATTGCCAGGCAAGTGCTTATAAAGAAAGTGGATATAAGCGATGTTTGTATTACTTACCACACCCAGCTTTCACGGAAACTTCAGTATCGTTTCACCAAAATTGTCACCGTTGTCATTATGCTGTTTACGACTTTCCAAATTATCCCCGAAATCTGTTCATCCAGTTAGCTTTGCGATCTGGGCAACGTTGCATAAAATGAAAGCTGCTGCAACAGCAGATGCATGGTTTGATAACTAGGCGTAGACGTTCAACTGTTCTCAGAGAAAGCAGTGCAGATGCTGAACTCATAATTTTGTGTATCGCGAAGTCACATATGCTTGCGCCACGTCATAAAAGTAAATCATATTAAAAGATGGAAGTACAAGGCGTTCTGGTAAGCTTTAAATCAAAGTGAAATAACGTTTTCAACTTGTTGCAGTTGAAAGTAGTCTTACCTTTGCCTACTTTCAACAGCCGTGATCAACGATAAATTGTAATGTACCAAGAGTGGTCATTCGTTTGTAGGAAATGCGTTTTCTACTGAGTTTGAATTACCATAAGCGATGCTAAGGTGTAGTGTAAAATAATGATTGAAGAGATTTGAGAGAAGACTGAGCTTCCAACAACTTTGGGTTCTAGAAGTTGTTGAGCACAAGTTATAAAGAGAATTCAACTCTTACAGTGTTTAATCACGCAGCCTGCGTTTTAAGTTTTGCTCATCCATAACTTTCCTGTTTTCTTTTGTTTGGATTTTGTCAATTAACAACTTGCCGACCGATAGAGCTAGAGAGCTGTTCCAACCCTCTAAAGCAGAAAGTCTCCTAGCTTCAAGCAAACCTGTCTGAGCGCTTCACACTCGGTGCTCCGTAACAATATTAACAAGTATTTTGCCCGGAAAGATATTTGTTAGAAAGCAGTCAGAAATGCTGTGAAGTTCGAGAGCTTTCATGTATATATTCTTCTCCTGACCTACTGGATCTCAACGATTTCTATTGCCAAACGCAATCTTCCTAAAAATTCTGAATGGGTTCTTGCGTTCCAGATGGTTCGGTCATCTCATGCCTCATTGCTTTAGTGTTTGGTTAGTCCAGCTATATCCAACCCACGGGCCGCGTGCGGCCTAGTCGAAGGTTTTGTGTGGCCCAGTTAAGGATTTCGCTGCAGTATAAGCAGCCCACATACTGACAACCTCTCCTTGTATTGATAATCTTAAACTTGACATTTTTGATGCAGGTGGTCCTCAATGCCACATTTATCATGTCTGTACTGCGTCCTGGCAGATTCCCGTATTTTCACTGACACCTTGGTGCAAAACTTCTTTAGTTTTATGATTTCTTCCTTTGTTTCATTGGCACTATACCTCCCTATAAAATCACACTTATGGAGTGGTTGAAGGTACCAAACAGTTGTTACCATTGCAGTTAGGATTCGAACGCTTTCAGTACATTCGCTTATAAACTAAACTTGGTTTGCAAAGATCAGTGTAAATCATTCATTGTGCAGCTTTCATTAGTAGATCATTCAATGTGCGGCCCTGGTTAAGATAGTGACACAATTTTTGACTCAGCAAGTAATTTCGGTTGGACATAGCTGGGTTAGTCCTTCCTTGCTTACAGTCATTCTCACAGCTAATTAAAGCATCAACAACTTCAAGCTTTTGCATCGATTTGTAGTCTTAAATATTTTTATTTTATATACCGTCCAAATTCTTTGACACAACTATGATTTGTTTTTGTTAACAAGTGACATATCTGACCTGAGCTGGGACTACTACAGCTTGCTTCTACTGCACTCCCATTGCAAGCCTATCGAGCAGGGGTTGGTATTTAGATTTGCTGCCAGGAACCATTGCTTTGGTTCTAGTACTATCTTGATCTCTTGGCAGAAGCAAACTTCTGACGAAAATTGAAGTTAATAATCAGGTGGAAATTTCACTTAAAAAATACTTGATTTGCGTTCTCGAATTACTTCCATGTTCACAACTGGGTTAAATATGTAATTTTCCTTCGTTTTAATCCAATGTTTCATTTGTTATGTTTCTAGGGGAACCATATACCAGTGACCAACTCCACAAAGCTGTCACGAAAGGTGATGCTGAACTGGCTGCGAAAATTCTGGATGTTGGGTGCGTATCTGCCAATGCTGTTGCGTTGATCTTCAGGCCACTGTGGGCATAAACAAGCAAAAGTTCAAAATAAATCATCGTTTCGCGGCATGCGCAGTTCATATAGCAAGCTCATACATTGAGTAGGAAAGCATGGCTACAAGTTCGAACGTACCAGTATGTTTTACATCTAGTCCAGTGGTATTCGAAAACTGTTGGCATTGCTACAACATCTTTTCACACACCTCCCAACTGATTAACACAAGCTCCTCAGCTGAGTATTCGGTAGTTTTACTTGTCAGAAGACAGATTGATCAATCATGGATGTCCTGTTGTCTGTGCTCCGCGAAGACTGTCAGTTTTATAAGCCCTTGAGTTAAACAAGGGATTCTTAGCGCGTTGGTGGAATATCAAGATGCAAAACTGCTGAGGAACGATGCGTGAAAATATAAATTTTCTGAAACACGCGGTAACTTCATTAGTCCTGTGAAGAACGCGACAATTCACGATTTTTACTTGCTCCTGTTTATTATCGTGCGATTCGGTACATATTGAGTAGAAGAAAAGCAAGAACGCAGAGTTTCGAATTCCTTATTTGCGTCGTCAACTGGTTTTAAACCAGCACTAACAGAGCTGCATGAGTTTCCAGAATTATGGAATTTAAAGCTCAGCTGTTCAAATCGTACCGTAAGTAAACTAGTTGCTCCCAAAACTTACGTCGCCTTCACCTGCTCGAAATTTTTTTTCGGACAATTATGAATCACGTTCAACTGCAGAGCAGAAAGTACTAGCTGGTGGATTAAAGTTTTTCGGTAAAAAATTCAGACATCCTTCACCGTGCTATGCTGCTGTAAACTAGAACAGAACGGACGCTAAATTGCACCACAAGTGAAGTAGGGCGAATAGTAGAACAATGCGTGTGGCGATAACCTTATCTGCTGATGCAACACATTTTGCGCCAAATTCAAAACTCGGTTTTCTTCCAAGTCTTGGTAAGAGTCGTACTAATTGACGGAAACTGGCTGCTCGTAAAGTGCAACAGAGCGATTCCAGCAATATTTGTAAAGCCACAACAGTGACCCACACCAAGCGAATCTATCGCAATTTATTGCGTAAGGAAACTAGTTTCGTGTATTACACATCTTCAGTCCTGCGCAAAAGTCGACATATGAAACAAAAAGAAAAAATTACGCACTGTTGCTAAGATCAAACCTCAAGGTTACAAAAATTGCAGATTACCAAAATTTAGCGCAAATGTAACTCCTCCACTGTACACAGCTACAACACTGTTCAACGAACCCAGATCGCAACGGCCATTCGGCACTTCTGACTGACAAAATTACTCATCGCGTTTGGCGTGGCTCTTGTCTCAGGCGGTCACATGGTTTGCCACAGACTGTAACGTGCAGCGGAAAAAGTCTAGCTTTGCCAAAGTGAAATGGAGTAATTCGATAAAAATTAACACTCCAGTTGCGGTACAATAAACTATGC
>Ga0210059_1005579_pt1 | contig 20227 bp, 15 predicted proteins | sample Ectturendosymbi2_FD_188042 | JGI IMG/M metagenome (GOLD analysis project Ga0210059, IMG submission 188042) | Ecteinascidia turbinata endosymbiont from Florida, USA - Sample 2 (SPAdes) (version 2) | ecosystem: Host-associated > Tunicates > Ascidians > Unclassified | place: Key West, Florida... | reverse complement strand
ATAGAAGTCCAGCAAACTGTCAGTTTTCACTTTTCCCTGCTGAGACATTATCAACTTCCTGAATCCTTCCATGTTTAAAAAAGCTCCTTTTGAACTCTTGCAACAGTTCTATCACGCTACAGAAATTGGTAATGTAGCCACTGCGGTCAGCACTTCCGTTGATCAGCCTTAGCAGACAAAATAAAGACAATTGTCTCGGATAAAGTGAACTATCGCGGAACACAATCTTAAACATGCGTAGTGGATGGAGGGTCTGCAAAAAATGGTGAGGTGGTTTCTGGACGCAAACGATAACCCGAATTCTCACCAAAACATAATTATTACTTTTTGGCCCAATTACAATGTTCTTTGAAATTTGCATGCAAATTTATTCCGTGGTATTTGCATTAAGTCGACAAATTGACAAGCAAAAAGTATGCGAAAATAATTAATCTCCTTTGCGCAGGTAATAAAATTTTGTAAAATATCAAGCTCAAGGGGGGGGGTTTAACCCCAAACCCCCCCATTGCGTACGCCCTTGTTGATGCACATTATAAACCCCTGTTGTGATGAATATCGCAGTGCTTAAAGTTACCAGAATAAAACCATGAGTGAACACAATTCTATTGTGACAAACTGAGCGGGTCGAGCGAAACGGGCGGGTCTAAGCTTCTTAATTGTTAGCTTGGGCGTGCCTTGGACACTCCAGCTAAATTCACCAGTGCTCTTGCGGAGTTGTTCTAAACGTGTGCTGTTCTTCTTCTTTAGAAGGGAACTGTCACAGTTGCAACACTACACACATATTTGGCGGCCGTAAGGAACATGGCTGTAAAAATCTCACACACACGAGCAAAACACGTCAAGTGAAACGACCCAAATGGTTGCAACTGCTGGGATCACGATTCGAGTGTTTGTTACTTTTTCAGACTGCAAAGAATCGAACACAACGAAACTATCGCGCCAAAGGATATGAGGTTTAAACTTCTCTCATGCTGTCATTATTGAAATACGTGTTAAGAAATAAAAAGCTACAATCATCGAATCTAGAAAGGCTAAACAGAGCACAGTAAACAATTAAAACGGTTTTGTCCTGTCCTTCTTCATAAAAAAATGATCTGGGGATCAGTAGCGCAGCCAGAATGAGGGATAAGAGGCCATGCCCCCTCCTGATACGAATTTGCTAAGATTTTTCGACGGTGCTTCATATCAATTTCAACTGTTCGATGCCGACTGGTGCAAAATATTTGACGTCATTACCTGTTATATTAGACCGGAGATTGAGCTGTGACATCGAAATGATCTTTGTGCAAAATAGGTAAAGATTGAACTCTTACAACGTCAGTGACTGGGCCCTCCCGAACAAAATCCTGCCTGTGCCACTGCTAGGAATTCATAGAAATTTGTTTGCCTATAAGTTTGTCACCTTTAATGCACCGAATTCTTAGCGTGGACAACCTATTCTTGGAACATTGTGATCCTTAATTGAGTTTTAACTCTTTGGAATCTTGAAAAAGACCTTTCCCCTGAGCAGTTATTGACCTTCAAACTAAGAAATAAGGCTCCGCGTGGTTGGATAAACCAAAAACCACTAATCTAAGGCGTCAGACCCACACGCTGCTTTGTCATTTTCTTGCTGTTTGCTTACTGTTTGTCTCCTTGGGATAGAGTTCTGTGGCTGCCATTTGGCAAAGTGACTTTTGCTTATTATTTAAGCTCATCTAAAATCATCTGTGATTTACTTAGCATGGGGGCAGTACACACTTGCGCAAGTACTCAATAGCAATCTGATTACTGAATGCCTTTAACAGAAACACTAACAAAACAACTGCATTGCTAAAGATCAGAAGAGGCAACTGTGTTTTTGTTGTAGGAGAATGCTAGCCTTACACATATCTCTTATCTGCAGTATAACCTTAAGCTTTGACCAGGTGCGTATCAAACACAATCAACCACAAAACCTTTCGCCTAATTCACACCCTGCAATCGACACAATTCACCAAACGCAGAACGCAGTCAAATTGCTTTGAGTATGTCGACATTATAGTCGGCATGCGGCTTCACCAACGATCATATTGAGATTCATGAAAATTCGTTGGTACCCTTGCGTTGTCAACACAAAGTCTGATTAGATGAATAAAAACAAAATACATAAATTGCTGACGAATATTTATGGAAATGATCATATACAGTACCGGCAACTGACTCTATGTGTACCACAGTTTGCTGGAGGCCCACTTGGATCTTGAGGCCTACATAGCCTAGTTATTGATAAATCCGGCCCTGAGTGTACTCAACCAACGTATGATTAGGCCAAATAAAAAACTAATTTCACAGTGGGCTGCTCTGTGTTTCGTACGACTTGACTGTTCGTCATGAAATATAAACAAGATGCGCTCTTGGTTTACCATAAGCGAAAATCTTGTTTACATAAAGCATTCAAGACCCTTCTATTGGCAATTCCTGCGACTAGAAAAGTTTGATTTTGTGCTTTTGTTTACTTGAAAAAAGAATACAATGTCAGTCTCATGCAACAAGCAATTGCCTATTGACTATCTACAACTGCGCATAGCATTTTTACAGCTTCGTGATAGTTCAGGGTGCCAGAGATGAAATGGGGGGACACAGAGTTTAAATGGGGGGGCCGGAACGACTGGCCCCCCACTGTCGTAAAATGCAATTAAAATTCACATGTTGCAAGCGGCTTTTTTCGTAGCGGTTGCTGCATACATCCAACATTCTGTTTAAAAAATGTCCCTCCCCCTGGTGACTTTTGCCCCCTCCCTGTTGCGAAATCCTGGCGACGGGTCTGGGGCTTCAGGGACATTTCTGTAAAATATCTCTGACACCATTCCATTTGTCTCCGAAAATAAGGAAAAGTCATGGAAACACAGGTTTGTAACATTTTTTACGTAGGCACTATGAAATCAACAAAAAACAAGCTCTGGGGTGAGTAGACTACACTGTTATCCTGAGCAGGGTTAAGAATTCCCAAGAAAACATTAGCACATGAATTGAACACATTCTGAGTAGAGAAAAAAATTACGAAACGCAAAGGATCTTGAGCAAAATTGAAGCGGTTTTGTGGTAGTAGAAACGCAAACATTTAGTAACGCTGCATTGCAGAGAATGCTTTCTTCAGCTTATGTCTGAGTGCTCCAAAGCCAGGCTGTGGCATCTAATTTTGAATAACGTATTGTAACAAACGAAAATATGGCCTGATTAACACGCATCTTACTAAGGTTTGTCAAGTAAGTACTTTACGTTCATTCTTTATTTGAGACATAAGTGCCTCAAACAAGCTGCTTGCAGTATTGACATTGTTTTCAACGTGGTGCTGTGCGCTATGCACTTAATGAACGTGGTGGTGTTCAAATTGCAAGTTGCTTTTAATATAAACTTCATTGTTGTCGAACGAACAAATGTTTATGTTATCTGTCATCCTCAACGGTCTTACCATTGTTGTATGTATATTATTGGCAGGTCAAGGCTACACGCACGAAACCGTAAATACTCACACCGTTGAGCACGTTACGGCTGACGGTGTCCATATGAATCAAACAGAAAATCGTGGAGGGACGCTAAGCGAAAAGTAAATGCTGTGAATGGAGTTCAGCACACATTTCTGCCATCCTATTTAGATGAGTGGATGTGGTGCCAGAAGCGCGATAAGGATCATTAATTTCACGACTTATTTAAGGCTATTGCTGAAATCCGGAATACAAAGTGTGATTCCGCTATACTGATGGCAAGCACCAAACTGCCAGCCGTGTAGAGACAAGTCTAACTGAACAGCAAGAGGAAAAGGTGAGGCCGACATGTGTAGCTTATGCAAATGAAGCATTTGTTTGAGTGGCCAATATGCAAAAAATGTAATAAATGTCTACATTTGTTTATGATGTTTCTCTGAACGGTTGAACTTTAACCTTTGTGGTACTTTGAATTGAAACTTCGATGGTTTTGAACCATAATTTGTTTCGATTATAGCAGTTTTGATGATTGCAATCTATTGGGCGACATCAAAGAGGTGAACTTTTTGAAGTTCATCATGTGTGCTTTCAAATAAAAGTAATAGCAGAATGCAAACGAACAGCATTGATTTTTATTTTTAACACATATGACTAAACTTGACTTGGGTGGTACTCCAAAGAAAATAACAAAGTTTACGGCAGTGGTGCTCAAACTGTTGCCGGCGGGCCACATGTGGCCCGCAAGGCCCTCTGGAGTGGCCCGCGAAACAATTTTCATTGGAAAGAAAACTTAACACTTTAATCATTTAAGAGAGTTAAGATACAGCAAAGTTTTCCTTCATAAATAAGATTATTTATTCTTGTGGCCCGCGAAGGGTTTCTGAAAGACAAATGTGGCCCACGAGCCAAAAGTTTGAGCACCACTGGTTACGGCAATGCTGAGGGACAAAATCTACGCTGGTTTTTGTAAAAAATTCCATTCCAAGACTTGATGGGGGATTGTACGCTGGTCAGATAGAGCTGCTGCAGAGAAAATTGGGGGTAAATTATACAATACGTACACTGACCAGCTATACAAAAAAGCTGAGGAAGAAGTGCACAATACCCAGCCTATTCACTTGCAAGTTGCAAAGCAAAGATGCAGGGCGATTTAAAGTAGACTGACAATTGCAAAACAAAGCACCAGAACGCAGATATTATTTATAAACTATAACCAGATTTGCTTGCTGCAAGGCAATAGGAACTGCATTGTGTGATAGATTGCATTGAAGTTTCACCAGGAGGCTGACTAACTGCAAATCAAACATCAAAGTTTTTGCTATCTGTCTGATCGATCGTTATCCAGGTTGTAACCCAACATGCTAATCAGTCAATCACACAACAAACTTAGCAGACCAACGGCAAACCAAGCTGAGTAGCCAACTATACGCAGCAGAGGTGGCCAGAATCACATTTTCAGACTCCGCTTCTGTTACAAAGTTTTTGAATCCGGACCTGGGTTCGAAATTTTAACAATCTGAGAATCCGACTCCTGTTCAGTCTCCGGCAACCATCGATGCAACCGCAATTCAGCAATGTTCATTTTGCACCGAAGCAATGACGTTTGTAAAGACCGTACAGACTCCTGTTACTGCCAAAAATAAAACAGACTTCGGTTCCGGGTCCGGTTTTTCAGAAATGCTTGACTCCGGGTCAAAAAACAAACGCAGAATCCTGCTGGAATCGACTCCGGATCCGTGGCCACCTATGCTGGGCAGTATTCCGCATAAGCAATCTGCAAAATTAGGTACCACGATCCATTGAACAAACATCCTGGAGATGATTACAGTATTTCACTATTTATTTAAAAAAGGTTCTGCTTGCGTGGATAGTTAATGCTTGTGCTAACTGTGGTACGCCGTATAAGCAAGCCGAAATGAATGCCCTTAGATATGTATAGGCCGTCAACTTTGATAAGCTGTATCTCATGACGTAGTCGTTACGTCGTCACCAAATTTGGTGTGCGACCTTCTCTCACCACCAACTTCAATCAATGAAGTCATCAATGTCGTCATCACCCGGGAAGTTGGGGAGGGCGAATTGTTACTGTACACTAGACCCACCCAGGCTAGCTCCCAATTTTGTGGTATTTTTTCATACGAGTTGAATTTAGGCTGATATTGCTCTTTAAAAGAATAGAAAAGATTACACTTCTGCATTAAAAAATTTTGAGAGCATTGAAAGGTTGAAATCGCTAACCGTAACCGCAAGTAACGCTACCTATGCCCTGACACATGTTACCAATGGTGGGGACGTCACACAGTTCTGCTTCGGTAACCACTAGCTGGTCGGCTACCTAAGTAGTAAGTAAAAGTAGTAAGAGTCTAACTCTTACCACTGCTATTACTATTAGGCTACTGCAGTAGGCATAAGTACAATTACACATTTTCGTTTTTTTTGTGAAGCATTACAAGATCCTTTGGCCAATACTTTAAGTGTTTGGTGCTATAATTTGGATATCAGTTTTGCAAGGATGCCAACATCAATGCATCAAGTGACAGCAGAATCACGTGCAAAAGAGCTATCTGATGAATTCATAGTAAAAAATAAGCAGTTGTTTTGCAAATGGTGTCAAAAGGTGATTCATTCATTAAGAAGAGATAACATTACAGAGCACTTGCATTCAAGAATACATCAGCATAATAGAATGGAGAATGGCATGCCAATGTCATTTGATCCAGGTATAACTTTTTGTTTTGATGCTTTTCCAGAAGTCATTTGAATTTTTGATTTAAGTTAATGCTATACTGCAGGCTTGCACAACTCAGAAAGCTCAAGTCAAAGGGCAAATTGATCAACATAACTTTGCCTTGGGATACTAAAGAATATTGCGTTTTTGCTTGGAAGACATTCTAAAATGACAATTAATTACGTGAAGTTGGGCTTTTGTAACAATTTTTTCAATGGAGAAAGCTTTAGCTGGCCGCAAGAAAAGCTGTCACTGACTATGTGTTGTGCAAGCTTACTGTGCTGAATAACTATTCCAATTTCTTAAAATCTCTACTTGTTGCTTGAAAATAACTTTGTTTTAAGCCAGTCTGGATTGCGGCAATTGCTGATGAGAGATTTTAAATATCATAAAAGCATTTTAGGCATGACATATTGTATATGACAAAGTAACAACGTGTAAAAACTGAGGTGTGATTATACTTCAGTATGAAAAAAGCTAATGTGTTGTATCTGAACTAACTGGCATGTAGTCATGGTCTACCTTAAATTTCCAGCTTTGATAATTTATCAGAAGCATGCAAAATGAAACAAAAATTGTGTCTGAATAGTCTAGGATGTTGAGTAAAAAAGTTGTGACCCTTTACTAATCATCACCACTATTTTGTGGAAATAATTTTGTTGACTTTTTCAACTGTTGCACACTTCATGCTTTCACTGTTTTTCGAAATCTGTTATGGGTATGTTAATGTTGTAATTTTTTTCAAGCGTGACATCTTGGATGCATTACTTTTGGGGTTGATGAAAAAGTGTTTAGAAAATTTGGCAGGATATATTTTGCCATCAGAATTGGTCATATGACAAGTATGATACATGTGGATTATCACCCTTGTGACATGATATAAAACCTAAATCCTAAAGCTAAACTCTAAATGCAAGCCTTAAACATAAATGTTGAACCTATAGTGTAAACCCTGAAGATAACCATAAAGTTTTTTAAACTTCTTAAAAAACTAAATACAAACCAGTCCCATGAAAAGTGTAACCTCTAGTAGCAAAGTAAAAGCAGCAATGGTAAGAGCTGAACCGACAACCACTTGCACAGCAGGCATAGACACTCTCAACTAGGTTAGCTGTGCCAGTAGTGTGACGAATTCAGCATTATATCTGGACAAAAGTGGATACAATTTGAATGGCAAAATATTCCCAGCAGAGCTTTTGCCGCTGTCTGCAAAATAAACACTACCAAAAGATTTTGTGCATGCACTAGTCATTGAATTCAGTCTAGGTTTCAAGTACAGCTTGAACACGATTAATTTTTTCTTGATCTCATCTTGGTTCTGATATTAGTTGCAAGCTTAGTATGTTTAGTAAAACTTAATTGAGATTAGGATTTGTGATCCTATATAAATCATATATATCTTTTCAGATTCCCCCAAAACTCGACTGCTTAAAGAAAAGCGCAGAAAGGCTAGAGATAAGCATAAGGTAAATTTAGACTCATATAACCAAGTCAGCCAACAAGGTAGCAGAACACAGACTTCATACAGTCATGATGAAGGCAATGAAACAGAATCAGATGAAGATCTTCTGCAACTTTTTGGGGATTCAAGCTCAGAAGAAACAGAATCTTTTGAAGTGGGTGTTCCATTTTATATAGCTTGTTTGTAAATTTAAAGTTTTATAGATGTGTTGCATTTCTGGCAGATATACATCGTGTTTCTCTGTATGTTGTTTATGATTTTTTGGATGTTAGTGTAATGTTAATCTTCTAGCAATATTGGAAACTTTTCTGTACATCAAATGGATACATATTGTTTTGCTCACTGATTCACAATCTTTTACTTGCAGGGCTTTGATGAATCAGCAGTTTTTGAAGTTTCATCCCCAAAAGTAATTTTCTACATATGTTTTTTTGTGATGCTTTGTTCTGATTTGAAGGTATACTTACATTTGTATACGTTTTACTTTGATAAGAGAGGATCAAGGCCAAGGAAGCGTCCTGCAAGATTAAGTGACTCTGTTTCCTCAGCTGTATCAGGAAAAAGGACAAAATCTAGTTCTTCATCTCCTAGAACAAACAGGTATGAAGTGTTAATACACACTGTTAGTTATATTGTAATCATGGTTACAATTTCAGTGTTTCTGCAATAAAGGCTGAGTTACATTGGCACATGATGAAACATACTTGCGCACAGTCTTTGTTATATTTTTGCAAGGTCATGTGAAGCTTTGTTTTGTTATGCGTGTCTCAGATAATTAGTGCTTGCACTGGAGTTATGTGTTTACACTGGGACACCCTGATGCACAGCCGTGCACCATGTATAGCTGTTTCTTTGTTTGCCACACAGCTACAATCATGCATGTCCCAATAAAGTACTGTTTGCTTAAATCTGCAATATATGCTGTCCAGTTCATTATACACTGACAGATTTTACTTTTAAAAAGCTAGAGTATTGTATACACACATTATGCAAAGTTAACTGTTTGGTTAGTGTTTACAGCCAGTAGTGTATGAAGTTACCTCTTATCCTGCATGATTAGATTCGGTGCACAAAATGTATTGCCTTAAGAGATATGTAAACTCTGCAGACTGTAGTTAAAACACCACAACAAAAAAACAAAGAAAAATAAAAAGAAAACTCTTTTTCAGTTGCATTGTTTACAATTGCATATTGTGGAGTGGAACACAAAGGATTTTGTTATTAATGGCAAAGCCCAAAGTTGAGTTGTGTGTCGTGTGTGTAATCAGCAGCAATCACCAATATTCTTTTCTTTATTAGAAGTGGTTCTGCCTGTTAGCTCACCAGCTTCTACAAGTTTGCGTATGTTTGTAGATGTTGTGTATACAGCAGTTTTGTATTTTTTAAACAGAATACAGTAGATGTTTGGGTTTTGTCTGGAGTGTTGCCAGATTTTTGTATAAAGTAACTCATTTGGAAGGAAAAGCAAACCATCTAATCAAGCTTAAATCTTTAACTAATATGAATCCCCTAAAGCAGTGGCCACACTACCTTCTTTTTGCCTTAATGCAGCGATCCACCTTAATTGTTGAATTTCATATGTCTTGATTAAAACATAGCACACTTCGTGCAATGAAACAGTGTTTTTTTCTAAACACATCCTGCCAATTTTACACCATGTCAAATTTATTTGAAACTTCCCACACTGAGTGCAAGCTTCCTGGTTAAGAACAATTTATTATCACACTAAATCTCATGTTTGCCATGTATTGCGTATTTTATGCAAGCAACCATTCACCAGTGACCAAAAAACATGTTATTCTTTCGTTTTTGTTTATAAGTTGCTCTATTGAAGGTTTAAATTTTTTTCTAGAAAGCAAAACTCCTGAATTTGTTAATTAGTAAGTGAAGCTAAAATGCCACATGCTGACTTCAACACAAAACAGCTACTCACAATTCAAAGCAACCCAATCAAGCAGGGAAATTGCCACTCTAGCAACCCTGTTTTTACTGAATGTGTGTGGTGCGGATGGTGTTTGCATTCACAGGCATCTGAATGTGTAGTTGTCAAAGGATTTGGTTGAACTTATTGACAGTTGTCTCAAAATCAGCAATGGTATGTTACTGGGCATCTTCAAGTGATTGATTTGCTAACTGAAAAATGACTCATTAACATAAATCCTTGTTTTTATAACCAGGGCCTCCAAGAAAAATTTTGCAAAGCGATGCAATAGTCTTTTGGTGCCCCTGAGCCCCATGGCCGGAATATAATTTTCTTATAGAGTTCGATTTCTCCCCAATCTGCATAAAAACTCTCATATAATTCTAACAGCTCTACATCAATCTCGTGGCAATTAAGTTCAAACAGTAATCTTTTAATTAAAACAAAACGTCACAACGATCGGAACACAACACATAGAATATTTGATTATCCTACGTTCACGCAAATTACGCCTCTGTTCACAGCAACAGCAGGAATGTGTTAACCTTAGTTGTGATTGTACATGGTGAAATAAGATTTCTTGAAAATCGAATTCAAATAGTCAAAACCCACTCCCCTAAGATTTTTCATTTACCGCCAAATTTCATCATGTGGTTTCTCCTTATTGAAATGCGGCGTTTCCTTTGAAATATAACAATTATACGACTTTTTGCCTGATTTGCATCTTGCCAAGAGTTTTTTAAAGTCCAGTTTATAACCAGCCCAGCAGCACATAAACCTCCCAAGGCTATAACCTGAAATACAGTCACCAACTTCTCATGCTATTGATCTGAACAAGCGCGTAGCCAGATAATAATTTTGGAGTGAGGAGAGAATTTCTACTCGAATAAATAATCACCCCCAAGCGTTCGCCTCAAGAAACCTGAATGCTGCAAGAAGTTGAAGAACCAGTCAAGCTCAACTTGCATCGCTGCACAGCCTAACATAAACTACAGCATTTGGTAAGAATTCATTATAGGATTTCTTTTCGGAAATTGACATCTAATCCTGATTTTTTGCTTCTGGCAATGGCAATCGTTCGAATTTTGAATTAGACCATTCAGTGGAAGCCTGAATGCGAACACCGCACTGCAACAGACAAGCATCGAGTGATTGAGTCTGTGGGCATCTTTTTCTCAGTGGCTATCGTTAGCGTTTGTAACGGCATAACCAAACAAGCTCAGTGTGCTGTAAAGTTTGTGATGCAATGTTGATCCCTGAGTTTTTTACGGAAACTTGGTGTTTATTACTCTTGAAGCACTGGGGAACTTTGGAAGCCTTCTGAATAATCGTTTAGTGTGCATGTATGTAATTCTAATTACGCCACTGATGACAACCTTATCATAAATCAACTCATAGCCCTCTTTATATTCCACATACAACAAACAGCCGGACATCCTAATGCCACCGGGGCCTTTTTTGCTCTCGAGTTCCGGAACGAAGTACCGGCTGGACCGACCTCTCTAGGGCCTGAAAATGACTTAACAAAATGACCGTCTGTTTTTTATTTGATTTTTAAGGAGTTGCAGATAAGTTACGGGTCCCATGGCTTTTGGGACACAAATCGTTGTTTTTTCAATCAGTACGGTTTGGTAACCTTGTTATGTTATACGAACTTATATCCTGGTAGAGGCGTGAATTCCATTCTGAAACATAAAAGTTAATGTAAGATAGCAAGTTGTAAGTCGATGTAAGAAACATTGAGGTTTTGCACCCCTAAACTTTGTCAATACGAACTTGTAAGTGTACTGATGACATGTTCAGCTTGTGAGCACTGAAATAGTACTAACGCTTTCTACGTTGAACATAATGTAGAACCAGCCACCAGGGATTTGCGCTGATGAAGATCTGTCGACAGATCTACCGAAACATTGGCGTAGTTTTAACGTTTTCGTAAGCGACAGTTGTGCCTGATTTAAAATACTGGTATTTTTTCGGCTGATATGGTGTCTATGTGCAGTAATCCATCTGTTTAGGAAAAGTTTATCTTCACTTGAAGACAGCTTATCACCTGTTTCTCCTTTGTCTATTCGTTCCTTGCCTCTTAAAAAGCAGGTACGGCTTAAATGTGCTATATTTTTTGCAATTGCATACATATGAAACTGTTTTGTACTTGAATTGGTGTATATTACAGATAAGTTACAGTGCCCGAGTTTCCAGTGCCCTGTCCTCAGCCAAGACTACAAAGAAAGGTATAAACACACTTTTTTCTACCTTTGCAAGTTTATTTAAAATTACCCATTAGTGGTTAAGTGTAATGTGGCGTTCGTTTCATTTGCTTTCATCATTTGTATGCAGCGTTGTTGCCGCCAAACTTGTGTTTGAACTCCATCGTGATTTGGTTTTATGTGCAGGAGCTCTGAAAATTAAAATTAGTCGCAAACCCAAGCAGTCACCAGAATCATTGCATGCGGATTCGAGTGAAACTGAAGATACAGATCAAGTTGCGGTACGTGACTGTTTTATTCTATTTTTGTGAATGTTGAGGCTACGGCTAAGGCTGCCATGTAATGTGAAATAATTGCATTGTCTCAAATGGTTCGTTTTTTCAGAAGTGCAAGTCTCAGAAAAAGTTTGCTGGGCCTACTTTCATTTTAGAATTCGTGTAGGAAACATACCTCGCTTCCAAGTTGCCAAGTCGCTGTAAACCACCAAAGTTCTGGCCATTCATTTACAGCTCCACTTAAAAGCACTAGTGTTTCTGTATGCTTTCGAGGAATCAGTCGACTGCCATCTGCTTTCGTCTTTTTTGCGATGATTCAAACTTGCACATATCTCTATTCAAGTATGTACTTTCCACGATGGGTGTAAGCAAGGAATCGATCAGCAAATTTTTAATAGGAAATCGATTTCACGTAAAATTACGCATCCTCAGTCCTGAAAATTGCAAGCAAAGCTTACAGGTGAAAAGTTGAAAGGCTGAAGTAACGGCAGAGAAAAAACAAACTCAAGACTACAATCGAAATTTCGTAATACAAGCTCATAAATCATAACTCATAAATCATTTAAACAAACTCAAGACTACAATCGAAATTTCGTAATACAAGCTCATAACTCATAAATCATTTATGAGCTTTTATTACGAAATTTCGATTGTAGTCTTGAGTTTGTTTTTTCTCTGCTGTTACTTCAGCCTTTCAACTTTTCACCTGTAAGCTTTGTTTGCAATTTTCAGGACTGAGGATGCGTAATTTTACGTGAAATTGATTTCCTATTAAAAATTTGCTGATCGATTCCTTGCTTACACCCATCGTGGAAAGTACATCATTTACAGCTATCGCGCACCGGGTACAGATATAGAATAGTCACTAAAAAGAAAACTTCAAATGTCCCAGGAGAATACAAGCTGTAGTATGTTAACACGTCGAACAGACGCTTAAGCTGTGCAACAGTCTTCTCACCCCTTCTACGTTTCCGTTTCGACTTTTGAAAACGGTCCACTCATGCCTCTAGGATTTTGGGATGCCTTTAAACTAGTGCACCTTACTATACTTAACGCAATCAGAGCTTCGCAGCTTCATATTATCATAGGGAAGCACGCGATTGTTGTGCAATAGACATGCATCAGCTTCGTCTAAATACGGATTCAGCTTACTTCCACCATAACGAGGTAAATGTGATAAACGATGATGTTGTAATGATTGTTAGTTGGTTTGACAATGGATTGATCTTCCATTCGACATTTGTCGTATCCTTACAGTAATTTCCATTAAACAAAATTTAGGATGTATTTTTTCGTTCGCTTTTCATAAATATAGTTTAGTGTTATCCACTTATCTTGCACTAATAGAGGCTTCTCAAGTAAAAACAGTTTCAGGGGCCTCAGAAAATTCTTCCATATTGTCAAAACCAACACCGTTTTAGCTAAAAATTATCGGATTGGAATCTGCGGATCCACAAACAGTTTAAAATTTGGCATTTTGCTGCGTTAGCATGGGGTTGTTTAGCCAGGCAGTTCTCAAATGTTTGAAAATTAAAAAAAAAACGATGAAAATGTTAAAGACATACTTCTTTAAAAAGATGATTATCCTGCTGGTTTAATTCCGCCCTTAGGAAAATACCGACTGCTGCCCGCGGCTTTGTAGGTAATTCATGATCCAGAGCATTGGTGAATGACAGATTGTTTGAAAGTCGAATTGGACAACTAATTTGTTTGCATGATTTTTTACAGTGTAAACAACCCATCTGTGCGCTATTAACTGATAGTTGGATAATTTAGTTCGGCCAGCTCCTAGAGCAAGGCTACTCAATTATTTTAAGAAAGGGTTCAGTTTCAAATGTCAAAATTTTTCGAGGTCCGGTCACTTCCATAAAATCATGCAAATGTGAGATGTCTTGGATTTTTCTAACAAAAAACGTAAATGAGAATTTACTACGATTATACTGTATATAGATAGGCCTATACAAAGTCTGGTAAATGGATACAGATATTAACAAACGCTGTCAGCGTTATTTATTGTTCTGCTGGTGGGAGCAATGACATTTTGTGCTTCTTGGCAGTTACCTAAATTTTTGTTCCAAGGTAGCGACAGTGAATTGTAATGGTGAAGGTTTTATTCGTGATACAGATGCGATACTTCTTCTTTATGAGCTTCTTTTTTGACACTGCGGACTATAAGCAGTCAGTGGCGTAACTAGATGTTTAGACCAGGAGGGAAAACGTAGCTGAAAAAGGTCCACTGCCCACTGTAGGGGGTTGCTAGCAACACTCAGAAAAACCCTGAGAAGCAGCGGTGAATCCGGGTGTGGATGGCTACACTAAGACCCCAAATCACCAACAAATACTCCGAAAAACGCAAAAAAACTACTGAAAACCAAAAGAATACTAAAACTGAAGTATAAGCCAAGTGGGGGCTCGAGTTTTACATTTACTGTAGGATAATTCGCCCCTCCAGCAGCAGCAGTTAGACCCAAACACCGTAAGAATTTCAGCTGACTAAGCTGCCGGAGCTCCGCTCCGCCACTCTCATCAGTGAATGATGGGTCGTTGCCTACAAATAGCAACGAAGATGCCCAGCAGACCTCCGGTACCTATAAAAATTTTCACTTCATCTTCAGTGCACACATGTGCATGTGTCACTTTGCTTCAGTTGAGAATTCGGTAATGTCTGTCACTAAAAAAGGGTTTTGAGGAAAGAGCAGCAACTGTTTTCGAAAAGAAAGTCGCCAAACTGTTCCACAATGTTGGTAATCAACTTTTCCATAAGTTGAATATATATTGAATCTTCATGCTTTTATTTTCCCCAAATGCCTCGGAAAATGACTAAGTTCGTTTTGAATGACTTGTTTGAAGATATTAAACTTTTTCTGGAAAGGGCAAGTAGTAGTGATCAAATCAAGAGTAGTAGGCTATGTTTTTTTCCTTGATGTTTTACATTCAAGTCGTTGAGGTGTTACACTATGTCAACCAAAAATTCAACAGTTTCCCTTATTTATCATTTCCTAAAAAAACTGAAAATGCCTTAGCTTTTCTTCACATTTTGTTGACTTCCCGCAAAAAAAATAAATTATTTCCTGAAGAACCAAAATCTCTGCAAAACTCATCCCTTACTCAAGCATCTTTCCTAACTGTGCACAAATAAATTTGTATAATTGTATTGCTTTCGGAAAGAAATGGCTTCGTTGCTATATTCTAGCCTTGATTCCACTATTTTCACCAGGATAGACATTGTAGTGACGAGCTATTGTCGAACAATTATGACGAAACAATTACTTATTTAAACCAAAAAATCGTAGCTGGCCCAACTCAGGTGTGCACAGCAATTTAGGTGAACAACAGCTTAAACGACAATCACACAGTTGGCGAGGAGTAAATGCTTTAGAAGTACGGCCTAAAGCGCAAAATTTTGTGATAAAAACTTCTGGGTATAGAATACACATTTGTGAGGCTGACGAGGTCCGGCCGTCGCCATCCAAAGGTCCGGATTCGGACCGCGGTCCGCCGTTTGAGTAGCCCTGTCCTAGAGAATATTTATTGCTTTTGTTTTAGGTACGTTTTGAAGCAGTGGTTCCCAAACTTGTTCGAGCCGTTACCCAAATCAAGGTAGCGATTATGTCGTGATTGCCCTCAATATTTCGCAGTGATAGCTCATAATATAGAGCAGTGATTCCCAACCCGGGAGGAATTCCTCTCCAGGGAGAAATTTTATGAGTTCAGGGGAGGAATTTCCACTTCGTAGTTAGTTTACCTATTCATTGTAAATGTTGTGCTTCTTTTTTAAGTTGACATTGGCTCCTTCAATTAGTTAGATCTGTATGTCATTTAATGGACTATCACACGTTTTTTGACCAATTTTAGTGCCATTATTTGACAAGTAGTTTTGTCCCAATGTTATTCAAGTTATTATCTTCAATAAAGTCCATTGTTCTAATTGCAGTTAATACTAGTCCACGAACCCGAACAATAAGCCACACTGTGACGGGTAAAAGTCAGATGAGAAACAATATATTGGTAGATCAAATATTCCTGCAGACTCGTTTAATGGGGGAGGAATGAAAAAATTGTGTAATAGGGGAGGAATAAAAAGTTCCAAAATGAGCAAAGGGAGGAATGCATCAAAAAAGGTTGGGAACCACTGATACATAACAACAGTGTGGTTTTGGTTCCGCATTACCCTCTAAAGAATCGCATATTACCCCTGGCGGGTAATTTACTCCCAGTGTGGGAACCACTGTTTCAAAGCTTCAACTTTGTTTATGATTGATACCCAACGAGCAAACGTTCGACTGGTTTTGCGCGAGTCATCTGCGAACGTCCTTCATGTGAAAAGCATTTCGATATATAAATGTTTTTGAAACGTGTTAAATAGTTTTTCTTGCAATAAAGTTGTCGTTGGCAAGGTCGGCAGCGTTTTAAACTTGTCGTGTGACTCGCGGATAATGAAATGATTCTCGCCAAATTTGCAGCAATATATCACCTGATGTAAGCTTTCACTTTTCAAACGTACAGCTTTAGTATTGCGTTTCGTGCAAGTTTGCTTTACATCGCGATCTTTAGCTTTTTCCGAGTGCACGTTTTGCAGCAACACGGATTTATGCGAACAAGGAAAGGTTTGCCCGTTGTATTTTACGTCCCAAGTAAGCTCCGATTATAGTGACAGGTATAGTTCATTTAGGAACCATTAATGGGTATCAACATTTTAAAACTTTTCTCATCAAATCGAGAGTTTATTGGTCCTGAAATAACTGCATTTATTAAAGTGTTTGCCAGCTGTGCGTGAATTTTAATGTTCCATTATACTGGTGTTTCCTAGCATGGGAGTCTGAAGGATTTTTTCCAGGGGGGGACACCAGGGGATTTTTCTAGGGGGGCCAAAAGTGGTGAAATTTGTTTTTGCCCACTCGAAACTATGAAAACAACTTTTTTTGCTGAAATATTCAAAATCCAGGGGGGCCTTAGCCCTCCTTCCGACGCCCATGTTTCCTTGGCTTTTTTGACTGCGTATCACTGGGCATACCGTCTGATTCCTGAAAACCGGTCAATCTTAAGTTAATCACCGTGACTAAGCACCCATTAAGCACATAAATGAACAAACATCGTGAAGGACACCTTACGATAACGCGGTTATTGCGTCTGTAAGGTAATTTGTTGCTCCTGGTCCAATGAGATAGGAAAAACCACATGCTATCGTTTGATTTTCGTATTTTGTCTGTACAATGTGTTAGAATTTGCTTAAAAAATCGTGAAATTTGCTTTTGTTCTCACAGTATTCTAAAAATGAACACCAGTCGTTAATTCCTGATGGGTCAATTTTACGGGTAGTTCCACATACAATCTCCAACTCTGCTCAAACTTTTTTTCGCTTTGTACTACTTACATGCAGTTGTATTTTATATATTCAACTAGGAGGAGACGCATTCTTCTCATGACGGCGAAAGCCTGAAGATGAAGTTTGTTTTGAACAAACCACAAGTGGCAAGAAACCTACAAAGTAAACATGTAAGTGAAATCTTTACGTTTTTTTTAACTGTGTCTGATTCTTAGATCTCAACACGACGTTCTGTTCTGATCACTCGCTAGCTTTTCAAACCACGGTGTTCTTCAAAAATCACTTTTGTTTTAAAGCGATCTTGTATTTCTTGCATTTTCTGGAAATATTAGAGTTGCTTGGCTTATCTGCTTGAAACACAAAAGTTCATTATGCTTTACCTTTAAAACGGTGTGATGTTGTATACCCTGATTCATTTTATTTGTCTTTGCAGCCTGAAAATAGAAGTGACGCCGAAGTCGGTAAGTTCATTTCTACAAGCGTGCATGTGTCAGGGCATTCGTCCGTATCTGCAATTGTGCAGGTCCTGTGAAAAACATTGTTAAAGGCTATTTCTTCACAGACTTTTAGCATTTGGAAAGCCACACCACGTCGAATTTGATCAATAACGCGTTGTCATTAAAATGATTTTTTCGTACTTACTAATTCTACAGCATAGGTCGTTTAGAACCTTGACCCAAAGAGATATTGACCAAGATTGTGTTGTACTTTTACAGTTGTGTCCTCTCCAGAACGTCTGTCCAGTTCTGTGAGTATTATTTGCTTCAAGTTTTCATAAGAAGTAAACGATTTTATGTAGATTTTGAAATTCCTACTATCATTGCTATTTTTCCACCTTTTGTTGCTGCTTCTATTTGTCTGCGATCCACAGCACTGGCACAGCAAAACGCAATGACGGGTCGTAAACTGTACGCAAGTGAAATCATGGATTACGGCAGTAAGATGTCACCCCCGAAATATTTTTCTAGCTGCGCCTTTTGACGAACGTTTGGCAGCATCAGCTATATTATTGTACTGCTAGCTGAAGAAAAATCACAATCACTTCACCCACAGAAGACACCGCGGTGAGCACAACAGATCTACATCAAGAACGATAAAAACCATTACTCTGAATATCATTAAAAAAAATTTAGATGCAGGCCCGAAATCGGCCTCAAACATTTTGACAAAATTCAGCCCGAACCCGGCCGACTTTCATCTCTGACCGGGATTCGAACTCAGCATACCAGTTTCAGTGGCGCTCTAGGCCACTTAGCCGGTTGTAAAGAAAGGGTTGGTCCTAAAGAGCAAAATTGTGCATAGCGTAAAATCGAATCATCACACTAAATTTTTTGCGCGGGTTTATTGGCGATTTGACGGTGTTAAGGTATGAGCGTGTACAGGTGCCGTTGGGGAATTGTCATTATTATTGTGTTTTGGTATCGGCTAGCGTCAGTATTTTCGGTTACAGCATTGACTTATTTTCATATTTAGGAGTAATAAATAATTTTCTGACAAATAAATTTTCTGTCTGACAAAAAGTTTGGAAACTCAATTGTATTACAGTGGAAGTCTCTATCTATCAAATTAAAGCCCACAAAATGGAAGCCTGCGGTAAGGAGTAACTTTCAACAAGAGAAGTATGGGTCATAAAACAAGTTGAGAATTCTGATATATTGTAGAACAGGGTTTCTCAACCTCTTTTAGCCACGTAACACCAAGTCTTGTTATTTCGCTTCATGGAACCCCAAGAAATAAAGGCGTAGTTAAAGGGGTGATCGGGGGAAGGGTTCAACCCCCCCAATCTCACTATGAGGTAATAAGTACAAATATGTGACGAAAGGAGTTAAATGAAGCGTCGTGTTTGTTGTTCGGCGGAACGCTTTGAAAAAGGTCGCGGAATACAGTTTGAGAAACGCTGTTGTAGAAAATGCGATGCAGCTGCGCCAGAATAGTTTGAAACGTCTCACATCAAATACCAACGTTTTTCTAAAATGCTTGCATCGCGTTGGTGATATGACGTGACGTACTGAATTGCCTCCGTTGATAGCCGGATGTGAAATTTCTTCATCAGCATGCTGGTGCAGATATTATAAGGCACGTCACGTGACTGCCGTGAACGTTAATCATTTCTTCGTTTGGATTAATTATTTTTTCAAAACGTATTAATAAATGCAAGTAAATCAACTTGTGCCAGAGACTTTTTTGAAATCCGCCTTAAAGCAGAATTGAAGTGTAATGATCGCGCTTTGAACGTCAGCCGTCTGCTGCTGACCTTGACAACGAAAGTACCGACTGTGCGGCTGATGAGGAACTGGCAGAGGAGCAAGTGGTGGAGGAGAGCGTGGTGACGATGGAGGGAGAAGTTGTGGAAGAAGAAATAGTGGGTGTGGACGAGGGTGAGGTCGTCTCGTGGGATGACGTGGTGACTGAGGAGGTAATTGACGACGACACCTCCATCGCAATCGAAGATATTCCAGGTATGGTTTGTGGCAGGGGCGGATTAAGATCGTCTGGGGCCCCTGGCTGAAACTTAGAAAGGGGTCCCTTTCTTTGTATGTATGAAAAACTGAATGAACGAATTGAAGTACTTGTATTATTGAAACAAATGAAGCTTGAGCAAAAAAACGAATCATTAATTAGTATCAATCACAATATGAACGAAACTCATGGATTTAACAAACAATATAATGTATGTATAAATGAAATAATAAGCTTTCATCTTAGAGTGGTGTTTGGTTACGTTACATGGATTTTTTGCGAGCGTTTTCAAAAGCAAAGCCGCTGATCAAATCACTGAAGTTTAGTGACCAGTGGCGTGCAGAGGTCTGGTGATGCCCGGGGCGACTGCTTGATTGTACCCCCCTACCAAATTCTAGTATT
>Ga0210059_1005578_pt1 | contig 20231 bp, 11 predicted proteins | sample Ectturendosymbi2_FD_188042 | JGI IMG/M metagenome (GOLD analysis project Ga0210059, IMG submission 188042) | Ecteinascidia turbinata endosymbiont from Florida, USA - Sample 2 (SPAdes) (version 2) | ecosystem: Host-associated > Tunicates > Ascidians > Unclassified | place: Key West, Florida... | reverse complement strand
CGCAGGGCCCCCAGAGGCGCGGGGCCCCCAGAGGCGCGGGGCCCCCAGAGGCGCGGGGCCCCCAGTGGCGCGGGGCCCAATGTAGCAGCATCGGTTGCATCGGCTTTAGGCCGACCCTGGGGTGAGGGTACCGTAGTTTACAAAAAAATTTTATGGGTGCTACATATTGATATTTCACATCTGTCTACCCATGTTTCGCGAACACCCATTTACGACCGACTAAACCTCAGCTAACGGTGTACCGCCGCAGGAAGCAAAGTGAGATGTGTGCTCGAACGGAAAATGCCAAATGGCGTTCCTTAGCCTTTGCTTCAAAATACGTGCCTCGCTGCAATGCAAGTCAAGCGGATATGCTCCTCACATTGCGGATAAAATATGCGAACCCATTTTCACTATCGACTATTGCCTAACGAAGACTGTGTCATGGATGTACTTGTTTAATTATTATCGTATCATTTGGTGCGTGAAGCGTTGTGTTCAGTAATCGCGCGTGGGCTCCGATCATACCGGTTTCAGACCATTGTGAGCCGGTACGGGGCAGCACGCTGTAGCGTGAACAGTTCCTTGTTGAGTTCGTCCGCTTAATTACTTGTGTTTGTTTCTTCAGCTATGTCGACTTTTTAGTTTAGTCATGGTCGATAAAGACATGAACTCTCGTAACAATTTACGAAACAGAAAAGTCGACAAAACTGAATAAACTGAAAAGTCGACTGCAAACAATTTGCATTGCCACAACGCGGCAGGCCCTATACCCTATTGCAACGAGAAAACATAACATTAAATGTTCATAATAATCTATCTGTCTTGGCCCATAACCGTCCATGTTTTTGGCATGATGAAACCCCCAGAGCTCGAGCTCGCCAAGGAATAAATGCGGGAAGTGCCGCAGAAGGCGAAGGAAATTAACGACGTATTCATCGATCAAAGTGCTTTTCGTTCATGTTCCTCTTTGCAGCGCTTTTGGAAGGCACGATGAGTGGGATATTCAATGCGAAGTTGAAGCATTTCGGAGAAATAGTCAGCTCAAAATTAAATGCTATTCAGCCCGGATTTAGATGGTGGGGGTCCCAGACGTGGTGGGAGACCCCATGTGCGGATCAGATACATAATCTTTAGGTAGGGGATGGCCGATGAAGTCACTAGAATTTTCCACGGATCGTTAATCTTGATGACGTAATCTTGTGACGTAATATTTGTTAACTCAAGTGTAACAAAAGTTTGTGATGCAACATGATAATTGGCAATGGTTAGCGATTTGTGAAACTGTTGCAAAATTCGTCACCGCAAGTCCAGAAGCATCGCATTTCCTTTTTTTGAAATTTTGCCTGAAAAAAGTTTGTGGGCGACCAAACGTTTTCATCATCTCTGAACGTCAGTCCTCGCTCAGCAATATATTTTACGACAGAAACCAAACGTTGCAGAAGGGATTTCCAATATTGTTGCCATTGGTTGATCTGACTAGGTAGCTCTGTATCAATTCTTCATAGCGATTAACTGCATCTGCGACTAAACGTAATCGTGGCATCTTTATGTGCTATTGTTTGCTCGTGGCTCCTTAGCGTGCTTCCAGTCACAGATTCCTTTTCTAATAAGGAAATGCACACATTTATTATCCCCGCACATCAGTCTACACGTGAAACAGCAAACACAAGTTTGTGAAGGAGAAAAACAAAGCCAGCTTCTTTCAGCGACTTCGGCGTTGTGTTTCTGGAGACGCATAAGGTTTGTGGTGCATTTCCGTGACGAGTTTCTCTCTTTTCTGTGTTGTGGAACATCGTGTTTCAAAATAAACGTTTCGTTTTTCAACCAATATTCCCGCATTTTTCCGGTATATTGGATGACCAGAGACCGATATATTTGCCTTCAGTGATAGCGTCAAAAAACTCATCTGTCGTGTTTATCGATGATACATCTTGACGTTCTTCTGCTGCTGCTGCACTGCTGGTTAAACTAGGTCTATTGTCATCGTTACGTGCATCTAAGTCTGTAACAACATGTTCTTCGATTTTCTGTCCCCTTGCAGGCTCCGCAGAAATGTCTCCGCTGGACTTCATTGCCACTGAAAATAATAATCATGCATTTGCTTTCAGCAATTTTGACGTAGCTGGCTGTCTTGGGTTTGCCTTTGACGTCTTTTGCGTCACAGCATTGTCTCTTTTTGCGTCACAAAGCCTTATGGTTTTGAATTGCTGACATTGCCAAGTGTGGCTTTATTTTTTGACTGAAGATGGATTAAGAATAATCCGAAACGTCTCGAAATAAAACATGTATAGTTTTTTGAAGGCTTTTTTAGTGTTGATGAAAATAATAACCTGATTGTTTCTTGACTTAGCTGCAACTTCTTCGTCTCTCATTTGTACCTGATTTGCTTTAATGTTTTTTAGAACCACTTCTATAAGCTCTGCACTTGTAAAGGGTACGATCCCTCTTTTTCTGTCCATGCTTATTTATTAATCAGCTCAATAGGGCTGCCGAGCAAAAATAATCACAAGAGCTGCCGCCAGTCTCCTTCGACGGTAGAAGGCTGTTCTAGCCAAGGGGGTGACACGGGTAAACGTTTTAAACAGTGGAGAAAGGTCTCACTGCCACTTTATTGCTGTCTTCAGGAAATCCTCGTTGGCCTACACCTGCATCAACTGACCTACGCCTTTGTCGTCACATACGTCCTTGTCTCGTGTATGCGGGAGACGCGTCGCAAATGTAACGGCTGTATGCTGTTGAAGGACAGAACGCGCTGCATGCGCTTCGGAAGCATTTCTAGTGTAAACGTACCTTAAATCTCTTCCTGTAATTTCTGCTTTCTTTATATATGCAGATATAGACCCCGACTGTTTCGTCAAAATTTATTTCCTGTTGGTTTTAAGTTTCCTCTAAGCCTACCGCTTCACTTCTACCGTTTGCGCATTCTAGGGGATCAAATAAAAAATTTAAGGCTTGTGATGGCGGCATACCTACTTTACAGATTTAAACATTTATGTATGATAATATTTGTTTTCATGTAATATCCCCATCTTTTACTGAAAAAAGTATATATACTGCATATAGCAGGCCATAATAATAAATTTGATAATATAATCTCAATGATGTAAAGAACGTTTCATTGTTTACTTCACAAGAGTTTAATCAGGGACGCCGGAAGAGCGGTAGGGCATGGGAAGGCACTAAAAACTTTGAGAGCAATGCAAATTTGCAAAAAACAAAAAATCGTTACCACGTATGCTTTTTTCTGTTCAGAAACGATGCCAACCTCAAAAATAATACTAGGAATTATTGAAAACCATTCTGAAGTTTCCGGGTGCTCGAAGAGCTGCAAAAAATTTGTTTCGATTCGGTCTTGGCGAACCATGAACTTACCTATGATACTTTCATAAAAAGGCACCTCCGCCCCCGTTGCCCCCCTTTGTGAAAAGACAGGGGGAGTGGGCGGCGGAAGGATTTTTCCAGGAGAAAGCCAATAGCGATTTTTCCAGAGGTAGCCAAAAATATTTTTCCAGGTGGGGAAAAAATGGTAAACTTTAAATTTTCCCTCTCGAAAACAACTTTTTTTGCTAAAAATGTAACAAGGATATTTAAAAATTTACAGGCTCTAGCTTTGCAGCCGGCTGTTTGAGTAATCTCCTGCCTGGTTCTGCTCCCATCTCCTTGCAATGATTCAAACTTGTACTTATCATTCAGCAATATTTGTAAAGCCACAACAGTGACCCACACCATGCGAATCGATCGCAATTTATTGCGTAAGGAAACTAGTTTCTTGTGTTACAAATCCAGGGAGCAAGGCTCTCCTCCTCCCTTCCGACGCACATGGCAGGAGGGAAATGACACCATCATGCACTGGCTCTCTTTGGGTTTAAATCTCTTAGAATGTGCAAAAAGCTTCAAGCGTTAACTCTGTCGGCAGTTATGTGGGACCTTCCATACGTGTGAGATCTATTTTGATAAAATAGGTCACTTAGGCTTAAAACCGGCTCTGGTTGAGCACTGACTTGCAACCTTCGTCGTGACCTGCAGACTTGCTCTAGTTGTTGGGTTTGACCAAATTACACAGCTTGTGTGTTTCCAAACGTTGAATATATTTTCGGGGGGAATCTTTCAGTTTAGGAAATTTGTCTTTGCTCACTACCATAATTTCCAGAAGCTCTCTACAGTCTCTAACACCGTTACTATTGTACATTTTTATTGAAAGGTGTTAGGCTTGTTTCTAATTAGAATTACCTAAATGCAGGGACGGGCAATTAATTTGGCTAGGGGGCAACTTTGAGAAGGCCGCGTTTAGCGGATAGATAGACAGATTTATTTGTTGATAGTGAGTTCCTTGCGCCAGATCAGATGTGCTGTTCAAGACAACGAACGTCGGGGCACCGAACAACACAGTTTATCCAGTAAGGAGCTCCAACGGAGGGTTAGCGGAGGGCCTACGTTCTAATTTGATCGTAAAGCAAATAAACAAAACAATAGTACACAGAAAATGTATTATTCATTGTTCTTGTGCAAATGCACTTTATCCAGCGCAAGCAATTCAGTGAGACAAATGTAACCTCACGCGTTTTTCAACAAATTTCAGATTTGAAGATTTTTCCTGAATGCTTCCGCGGGTCACTGATAGCGCTGTGGCGGGCGACATGTGGCCCGGAAGCCTGTAGTTGAACCACACTGGACTAGGCTATAGCTTGTGGCACTTATTGAAAATATCCAACTGAATATTTAAAAATGGCATGAGACGTGGCAAGAAATGTTCGTCGCCAATGTCAAAGTGTCAGGTGATGTAATGATATGCCGTTGGGGCGTTGCTAAGAATCGAACGATAGGAGAGAAAAGATTAGGATAGCCTAAACTACTGTGATTTCATGCAGGTCTTTTTCATCAGATTTTGAGAGGAGGGACAATATAAATCTCAAGCTAACGGACCAGTTTTGTTTGCTAGACTGCGGTCGAATGTCATCTCTTTCCGTTGTTGAAAAGGACCTTTTACTGGGACAGGGGAGATGTCTTGTCTGGAGAAAAATGTGTGGGGACTGGACAAAATTGCCTCCAATTAAGTGTTTCAAAAAAGCCCTGATTTCAAAAATAACACTAAGGTACTTTAGCACATTGGATTTTACCCGGATTTTTGTATAAACATTTCATCAATTTGCTCACACAATAACCACATTTCTTGTTTTTTTATCATTACATCACCTGACGCTTAGGCATAGGCGACGAACATTTCTTGGCCTTCCAATTTAGTGCTTCTAAAGACAAAAATTGAAAAGAATTTAAAAAAACAAACAAAGAAGCTACAACTTTTAAACTCCTTTCAAAAATTAATTTTCAATCAAAAAAGTGCCGCTCCCCCAGAAGGACCCGCCCGGGGCCCTGCCCCCCCCCTTGCTACGCCACTGACTTGAAGTAACCTTAGTTTGAAACTCTTGGTTTATTGAAGAGAGTTTTATTAAAGATTTGTTTGAAAATGAAAGATGCAAAGGAAAATTCAGTGAACAGACTGGGACAGTAATCGTGAATGTCTTAAATTCGACAAAGTAGGCAAACACTCAATTTCAACAAAAATAATTACTGTTAATAATTATCAGTGCATCAAATCAGGACAAAACCCTGCCAGCGCACTAGCTTACAAAATCCTTTAGGCCAAACCAGTTTTGGGATTAATTTCGCTACATTTTCCCGAGTTTGTTAGCAATAAGCACTCAAATATTCCTTCAGTCTCGGGCCCCTACGTAGCTGTCGGGCCCCGGAAAAAATGTACCTGTTGGACCCTCCTCTCATAGGCCCTGATAATTGGTCACGTGAAGAAACGGAATATGTGCTTTGGGCTCACAATCAGCCTCATGAGCATCAGTATCACATTATAAACTATTAAGCTGTGCTCGCAAAATGTTAGTTTGAAGGAAAAAACTTTCACCACACAACTTGCATGTTTGTAAAGTAGGCCTATGAAAAACATTTCGCAAAGTATTCCTTTCAATAGAAAATGCTACGTTATCAAAAATGTATACATCGTTTCGGACTATCCTGCATATTACATTGTGTTCAGGAATGCACAACCCGAACTCTATTACAAAATATTCTGAATCTGTCAAAGAAAATCGCTATAGTTTCCGCCATTATTTCGTACACCTTGCTTGCTGTCAGTCATCTGGCAGTGCACAGTTCACTTCAAAAGAGTAATAATTGACAACTCTGTTGCCTATTTCACAGAGCGCAACAGTCAGGCAACGTTTCCTACATACCTTCAAGCAGTTTGAAATCTTCTGCAGACCTTTTCTCATAGGCCTACTTCCTATTTTATGATAACGCTGGCCTACTTCCTATTTTAGGCCTACTTCCTATTTTATGATAACATCCTATTTTATGATAACGCTGCATTTGTTTATAAAAACCATTAAGTAGTTCCCCACAATTTACAGTTTCTTTACAAAACTATTATAAGGCGTAACGAAGTTTTTTCAGCAAAACCTTCATATTTCAAGCAACTACATTTGAGAGCTGAAAAAACACGTTCGTCCAGTAAGGTGTAGTTGTAGGAGCAGACAATTTGACAATTTTTTGGGGGTGCAAAGAATACGTGGCACGAATTCGCCCAAATTTGCCCGAAAAACTTTGTGCGACACACTTTCTCGCTAAAAATTGTCTGGAGCTTCTGCAGCTGTTGGTACACTATATTTTTCTCTACCAAGTTGCCATAGACTTGAAAATAGAACATTTGGCACTTGACATTTGGTTCTTTATAACCAACTGAAATATACTACGTTAGGCTGTGCAAGAACATTGTTAGAAGCCAGGGCTCGTACTCTTGAGCATCTGCCTCACAGATCTTAAGTTTGGCGTTCCATTCACATTCCAGCCGTTGCTGTCAACAAGTAACCTCACAATATGTCTTAGGGAGATATAGGTCTAACTCTGCTTCCTTCTCCGAAAACATTTATGTGATATATGTGGCATATATCATATTATGACTATGCCGTAAGTTTCACAACTTCGTATGTTCAACTGTACACATATGCAGCAAACAGTATGGCAAAATTTGTTCATCCAAACGCTGTAGCTAAAATTAAAAACTAAAAAGCTTTCCTGTGCCTGCTTGGCACGGACTCTACTAATATGAAGTGGGTGCCCGGCAGTATACTCGTTTCTTTGACCAATCTTTCAAGTTTAGTTAAATCATCAACTCTTACAAACTGAAACACGAAGTGACTTTCTATGACATAATAAACTTTTAGATGGCGTGAAGTAGGAGATTCATCCCAAAGCTTTTCGTCTGACACTCTTCAAGGGATATCGTCAGAATGAAGTGAAGATACTACCGAGCTGATTTATATACAGAAAAGAAGAGATCTCATTGGCTAAAGCAGTGGCCAATAAGAAAGGGTTTAGGAGATAAGAAAAGGCGAGTTGTCATTGGTTGAACCAATTGCTTGAATTGGAACCAATTGGTTGTTCATTGGTTGAACCAATGACAACTCGCTTCCACTTCATTCTGACGATATCCCTTGAAGAGTGTCAGACGAAAAGCTTTAGGATGAATCTCCTACTTCACGCCATCTTCAAGTTCTGCACCACCAAACGTCTTTTCAAATAAACTTTTATTTATACACATAACAAAAGAATAATTTCATTAATATTGCTAAAGATATTTTTGCGATTTTTGCCAAATTTTGACAAATCAAACTTTTGGTGGTGCGCTGCACCTTGCACCATAAGCTCCTACACCACTGCACTAAGGCGTCCTTCTCGCCTTGTTTTTGTACTCAACGGTGAAACAGTGAACCACGGAAATAATATAAAATTTCATTAAAGTGAAATAAATCGATTGTCAATATAAATAACAACTGAGCAGAGACAAACTTTCAACTTTATTGCACTCTCAGAAGAACATGTTGGCGGACGGTGGACATGTACTTGTCTAAAAAAAAGGCCAAACATAACAGCTATGAGTCTTTTTGCAAAAACTGGGTTTTTAAGGGATTTTGAAGTGTACCAATTAAGTTCATGTCTGCACATTTTTATCCATATCCATCAAGCACATGCGAGCTCCTTTGTATCTTCCTAAAAACAAAGCTTTTCCATTTCTGCAGTCGTCGTTAGTACCTCAAAGAAAACATAGTTACAATGTCTCAAGCGAGATATAGCATTCTCAACAAAATTTATGACTAACAATGAAGTCCTGATCTAAAATCTGGCGTCAAACAAAACTGACAAATTTCTATCAATGCAAAACTCGTATGGCACCAAGACATGGCTTTAGTTCACAAAAAAAATTAAGGATGCTGTAAAAGTAATTTTATCTGACCATGAAAACTTTAAGCAGTACCAAAGTTTTTTTTTATAGGATCTGACACCAGTAAATATTTTGCGATAATAGCAAAGCCACAGCAGTGACCACACATCAAGCGAATCAGTCGCAATAATTTATTTGCACAAGGAAACTAGTTTCGTGTTCGACACATCTTCAGTCCTATGCGAAAGTTGACAATGAAACAAAGTTAGAAAAACTACGTACTGTGCTAAGAACAAAAGCTAAATAATAAAGCCAAAGAACGACTCCTTAACTCACTAGACCGATTACAAAACTGCTGGCGCCGATCGTAAACGGCTATACAGCACTCTGATTGCCAACGATAATCTACGCTTTACGCGCGGTCTTGTCTCAGACGATCATGTGGCTTCAACAGGCTGTAACGGGCAGTGGAAAAGTCGAGAAAAAAATTTGCGATTACTCAGGACTCAGTTTCGGCGGCAGTTTAAAGTGAAATCAACAAGGGGAATCAAATGGATTGGTTTAATTAGAAGTAAAAAGTTTGCACTGCCGCTAGGGCACAAATAAACGGAAGTAACAATGTCCAGTTTTTACACGCCAAACGTTTAATGCAACATTCCGTAAGCCTTTCCTTTGCTTCTCAAAGTTTTTCAATTGGTGTCAACATTGGTGGAAAACTCCAATGGACGAGATTTGCCTCAACTTATCGGGATCAACAAAACAAGTTCTAGCTTTGCAGCCAGCTGTTTGAGGAAATCTAGTGCATATTTTATTTTGAAATGAAAAGTGATTGTGATAACAGAGGATAATTTTGTTACACAACACAAGAAATGTAAGAATGCATGGTGTAATTTTCGACAAAGGCACTCGTTAGAGCAGTGTTCATTTCATAAAACCCCGTCCGATTTAAAGTGCTGCTAATTTTTGCTTGCTTCCGTCCTGGCAAAGTTTCAGTCTGAAACATCGTCCTTGTTTTCCGATAATTGCTGACACATTACCTTTCAGATCAGCTAACACTATACCAAAACAAGATACACCGACGTTTCGGTCAGTCTAGTTAAAAGAACAACAGTTTTACTGAGCAGATTGCCACGTTTCATAAGACAAAATTGCCTCATTACTCACAACGCGTTTCGTTGCCTGTGATTGGGCGAAACGGCTAAAGCAGGAAGGAGTGGATTGTTTTTCTGGTAAAATAATGGCCGGTCTCAAAATTCCATATAAAAGGAAGGGCCATTTTGATCAGTATCACAGGCGCTCATCCAGTGTTTGCAATTACGCCACGATTCTGATGGTGATGTTGTAAATTTTGAAACGTAAAACATTGCCAAGAATGTTATTTTTTTTCGTTTACGATGGTATTTGTTGACTTTCGTCCCGGTGGCTTTGGGAAGTTAATTCTCTAAGATGATAAGTCCAAGACCCCATTTTTTACGGAAAATGTGGTTAATAACTCATGTAAATTAACAAGTTTTGATAAGAACTTTGATAAGGATTTGGGTTCGCCTCAACCCAGCTCATCTGCACCCCCTTGAAAGATATTGTTTGACGACGGGTCTGGAAATAGAAACCTTGGAACTTATTTTCAAATGGGCGATAATCACTTGAGGGAGACATTTGCAACAAATTGGATCCTCCGCTGTTCTTGTTTGCATTCAGCTGAACATCCATTTGAGCCGGTAGCCTGCACGTTTAAGGAAAGTTGGAAGATCGAACCAGTTGATTTTTTTCCGGTGAGTTGAGATTTTTTCTCCGGTGAGATGAGAAGACTGCTTGCTTCTTCACTCGTCTTTGCTGACTGCTTACTGGTAAGCCTCTTCTGTAAAATATTTTAAATCTAATTGCATTCATGACCAGCAAAGAATGTAAAACTACGCACGAATGGTCTCAACCTTAGTTCAACCTCAAGTTGAACTTCATATCCTGAAAATTTGTCAAAATTTTCGTTGCTCTCACTTGCTGGTAGCGTTCAATTCGTGATTGATAACTCCAAAAATCATATAACGATAGAACAGGCAGATTGACATTCATAACCCAACAAACTTAGTTACTCAGGCTGGTTGAAAACGATCCTCTGCATTTTTCTGATCTTTCAACTTCTAACTTCCCGCTTGAACCTGTCGTTTTTGACCCAAGCAAGGATTTAGAAGCGCTTGTAGCCCGTAATACTTGGCGCACCACTGTCATCTCTCTGTATATCCTTCACATTGTGGACATTTTTAACATAAAACGCGAAATCTGTATCTGGTACTGCTGCCAGGCGTAACTTATATACTATATTTTTAATAAGGCTCAATTAGTAAATGTTCACGAACCAAAACAAGATACACCGACGTTTCGGTCAGTCTAAGACCGGCCTTAATCAGGGCGCAGAACCTTATTTGAGATACAAAATGTTATGAATCTAAACATGTGCCATGCACCAGGAGATTAACAGTCCAGACATCAGCAAGGTTTATGCATGCGTATTTTGGCCAGTTAAAATCCCGATGTGCATGCTTTTTAAGCAAAATTCACTTAAGCTCATGGAAAAGTTTATCAATATGAGAGAAAACATTCATCGCGGCGCACTCTTTTGAAGGGCCTCAGGTTTGTTCTTCGGTGATAGTGGTTTGCTAGTTGAGACAATGAGCAGTGCATCCACTATAGACCAACGTGAGATGAGTTTTATTTCTGGAAGAGAGAACGTTCTGGAGGAAAGTATTGGAGAGATTGGTTGATATTGTAGTGTTTCTGAAAGACATTTGGATTTCAGATGATCTGAAGTGCAGCGGCGTAACGAGGAGGAGCAAGGGGGGCGCAATTCACCGGGCGCCGAATCATTGCAGTGGGCGCCGCATGACTGCGGGGGCGCCGAAAAGTCCCAACAATGCCACAAGTACTTTCTTCAATACAGTACATTTGCTTTCGAAAGACCTCAGGTTCGAACATGTGCCAAACTTGCTTTTTGCCCCGGGCGCCATACAACCTAGTTACGCCACTGCTGAAGAGAATCTTGGTTCACCTCACAACGGAAACTTTTTAGGCCTGTTTGAACTTATGGCGAAAAGAGATTATGTTTGAAAAAAAACTGCACCGCAAAGGAATCACCAGCAAATCACCAGCTGCAGAATCACCAGGAATCATCGCAAAGGACAAGATCACTATTTGAGCAGAGGTATTCAGAATGAACTGATTTTTCTAACAGCAACAGAAGTGGAAAAAGCAAATATAAGACAGCTGAAATTTGCGAAATGTTTTTCTATAAATCTGACCTGCACTCCTGATGTATCGCATCATGAACAGATATCTGTCATTCTCCGGTATGTGCTGTGTGCATTGTGATAGAGAGAAAGAGGATATAGTGAGTGAAACCTGTTTTTGCTTACCTTAGAGTAAATGACAGCTCTGGAAAAGGTTTGTTGGATATTTTCATGCTGAGTTACGGAGTCGGAGGTACAATGTCCGACTCATAGCTTCCAAAATTTCCGACTCCGACTCCTTAGCACAATGTGAATGAATTTTGGCTGTCAAGTGTCAACGATGGCAAAGAAGCGAGCTAATATTATTTTAGAAACAAGCATTTTGTTATTGTCACTAGATACATTAGTTAGGGCTTTGATTTAATATATTTATTTAAAAAATATTTACTAATCATAAAAAAATTTGTAACTTAGCAGTGCGATGTCCGGAGTCGGATAAAAAAATCCAGCTCAGACTCTTAGTGTTCTTAGAAATCCGACTCCGACTCCACCCAAAAAACTCCGACTCTTTGCGACTCCAACGCCGCAACCCTGCTTTCAAGGAAGGAGCATGAAAACTGCAACTTGATATATCAGATTGTTGGGGCAATCGTGTAACAGTGGTGCTAACACGAAAAAGAAACGCTCTGGGGTATCACCAGCTCGTATCTTGTTGCAGTTGAGCTGAGTAGGGACAGCTGACCATACGTAAATACAATATAATATAGCTATGTAATAAGAAATGCAAGAAGGATTTTGGCATTCCCGGAGAATATTTCAGTTTTCATGAAAAAGGAAGGCATGTCCTTCAAAAAAGGACGTGTGTTAGCCTTACTTAACAATGCTACTCATATGCAACCTGGGAAAATCTGAGTAAGGAAAACGTAAAATCTACCAGCAACGAGTAGAGGCGTAAGGCAGTGGTTCCCTAAGTATGGGTCGCGACCCAAACAGGGTAGCGAAACGTCAAAAAATGTGTCGCGCCGGGGCGATCCAAACCTGGGTCGCATGTTTCCCAAGTTACCACTGCTTGTCTGTGTCTGTCTGTTGCGTAGATACTTGAGAGAAGAGTAGATTCCTGACACTGAAAGCGAACTACCAATTTGCTGCCAAAACTCATCCATACAGTCATTATTTTTTTCATACGCTGTTTGAGGCTTGGGGCGTGAAGTGTTCACCACACTAAGATTTGGGTCGTGCTCAAACAAGTTTGGGAACCGCTGACGAAAGGTGATGCGTTCTACGTGGCTTGGCCACGCATGCACTGGATTCAGATACCTGACCGACTTTCGGGAAACCGATAAGTGTAATGGTTGTGTAGTCACAAAACTAAGCAACAGTCAAGAGCAATACTGTCATCTGTCCGACCGTTAACTAATAGCGTCTGCTGAGATACTTTCTTCGCTAAAAATAAATAAGTGGCACAAATTTGCCGCACGTATGGCTAAACATATGAACATGGTTGGGTGCCCACTTTGGTGGGGGCCCGGGCCTCTTAGGCCCCCTAGATCCGACGATGACATGAAGGTTATCTTGCATCCAAGGAGCTCAGCCACAGGCAAGCGCGGAATCAGGGGGCATTTGGGCCATTTGCCCCTTCCGAAAAATTTCACAACATTGCATTGCAATTTTGACATATGCAGAAACTTTCAAGGAATAAAGGTGAAATTTTGTATTCTAATTCTAACTCTGAAAATTTTCAGAAATGCAGTGTGTGTCTACGCTTTGTTTTTTTCTTGCCTCTCTTCTGAGGAAGAGAGTTTGCATAGATTCTCGAAACGTCAACAATGAATAGTGCATTGTTATCGCACCAGTGGAGCAAAGTTTGTAGCCAGGAGACTATGCCTGGTGACAGAAACAACATAATATGTTTACATTGTGTTAGCTTTACGTTTGCCTGGGGTAACTGTAGGCTACTATTTAAGAGTTTTTGTATTTTATGTCCAGTGCTTAACCGTTGCTGGGGTTTCACAGCCAAGCTCTAACCTTGCAAGAGAAATTCGAAATTCGTGGTGTTGTTCAGGTAGTCCTGGCAAAAGTGGCGAGGCCCACCCACATCTGGTGGCGAGCCTGGCCCAATCATTCGTAGTAACGTTCAAGTTGCATTCTTGCCTGCAATCATTTCAAGAGTGTTTCAGTTGGCAAACGAAGTCTCGTATCTACGATTGAAACAATAGCATCAGTGATTAAATACATCCTAACATTCATGCCAGCCTCTTGTATCTGACAACTTCACCATTCGCAATATCGTCTGCAGAAATTATCTCACAGCAAATATATTCAAATGAAGTTTCAAAAATCCAGATAATTGATTTGATGAATTTGGAAAAACTAGACGAAACGTTAGACAGGTTTATTAGTAGCCTATACATCTGCCACACTAAAGCCATGACTGTGCTAGTTCAATACGGAACCAGGTGTTTGTATTAGGCTACTAATTTTTTCTCTGTCCGGATCGTTCGATCTGCATCTTGATTAAAACTGAAAAGTTCTCGTTATCGGAAATTTTGCGAAAAGAATTTTATCTGTGACCGTTTGCGGAAAAGTTGCACCACGGTTGAATAAGCACGATGACGTCATCGAACATTACCCCTCCGAAATGAAGAGCTGGTTGCGCCACTGGCCACAGGCGGTTCTGTTTCTTGGCAGACCATGGTTTTTGAAGCATAAAAACGGTATACTCATCTAAAGGCATCCTTAGTCGAGCGGGAGGTAAACTTCCTTCAACTCTTTTCCACGTAACGAGGAATGATCAAGAGCGCTTTTCGCCAGGTGTTGGAAGGAAGGTGCAGCTAAAGCAACGGGCGACGCTATCAGTGACAGATTAAAACAAGGTTTCCTGCATGGCACCAACCATGCTAAACCACTTATTTGCGTTTCTGAATCTGTACTATAGATTGTTTTTATGGAAGCGGTCATGGTTTAGGTTGCATACCGGTTTACATGAACGTTTTGGTTATTATGGTAAGCAGAGCCAGAGTAAGGGCCGCCAGTACCCGGGGGCCTGGCGAAAAGGGGAGCTCAAATCTGACCGAGGATCTTTGTTAGGTCATATAGACACACCAAAGCTGAACTCACCAAGAATTAATTTTACACGTTTCCCCTTTCAACATTCATCTTTATCTAATACGTCAACGAAATTGATCCTCCCACGACCCATAGCTTGCTGTTAACTAAGCCAAACATTGCGAAATGCATTGTGGTAGATTCGTTGTAAGCATTTGCTTGCTAAGCTGACAGTTGTGTACGTATCGTTGCTGAATGCACGTTGATTGTAAGCATTTTAGCATAGTCTAATAAAAAATTATTCAGTAAAATTAGGTTGTAGACCAGTGGCGTTGCTAGAGGTTTCAGCCTGACTGGGAAACGTAGCTGAATGGAGCCACTGGCCACCGTAGACGACTTACGTGCCAACACGCAGAAAAAAGTTGAGAAATGCAAGTGTTTCCGGATGTAGATTTCCATACTAAAATCCGAAATCACCGGAAAGCAGTCAAAAAAACTTCGGACAAACACAAAAAAACAACAACCTATTGAAGGCCTGCCAGGAGGGAGGTTCGCATCCTTGCACCCCCGTCAGTTACGCCGCTGTTGTAGATCTGCGTTGTATCCTTTCACTATACAAGAACAGATTAGCCGATTTCCAAGGTATACAACAATGTAAAATCGTATTCGTAGCCTGCGCCTGCAGTAACTGGTGTATCTTGCATCAAAATTGTCCAGAAAAAATTAACAACTTACACCTATTAGCAATGCAGTCATTTTACAAATACCACTCCACGCCAGTGGCCGGCTAACTGTAGGCCTCGGCCCAACTGTGGGTCGTTCAGCACTTTTTATTGGGCCGCACTCCACTTACTGCTGTGGGCCACGTGGTAGGCAAGAACTATAGTGATGCGCCGGTTGCGTGGGAACAAACAAGCTACCGTAACAACTATAGAACATTGAATGTTTGACGTTAATAAGGCATTGTTGTTGTAATTACAAGGTTTATGGCATTGACATAGAATTGTTATATAACAGACATGGGTGGGGGAACCTTTTTCAAAGTTGGGATCACAAGAGCACGAAAAAAACTATGGAAAAATTTTGTGGTTTGAATTAGCAACTGTGACGTCACAAACATTAAAAATTACATCATTAACTTTTGTCAGCATCTTTAAGTAATTTTATGCAATTTTTTATAAGCCCTCAACGACCCTATCTATATCTATCTACGCTACCCTTACGTGAGCACATAAATGTAACTAGTTGTTCTTAGTCTTACACAAAAATCATTCACAAGTAAGTATACAAATACAACATGCACAAAGCTAAGAGAACATCCACATATTACATCATCAGATAGAGGTGAGAGGGGTTTTCAAAATGCTGATGGGGTAAAAAACAGACGTCTAAAATTCTGATGACGCAATGTGTGAACGCTCTCTAGCAACAACAGATGTTGCTGTGTTACTGTACAAACTTCTTTCCAAAAGAGTTAATTCTGCGATCATTTACTTCTATGAATTCTTGCAGCATTGCAATAAGATCAGCCTGATCTATTAGGTGTTTGTGAATGTGCAAAAACAACCTGTGGTTTAAGTGCTCTTGGTTAGGTTTGTTTGTCAAGTGGTTCTTCAGCCGTCGAAGGCATGAAAACGACCGTTCTGCTGCAGCATTTGACATTGCTACTGTCAAGTACAGCCGTGCAGTACTCCTGTAAATTCCACTTAGAGCAGGGATGAGAGCTTTGCTGACATCACGTACAATTTTGAAGGTATCAGGTGCAAAAGACGATAATATGTTTTTCAATAGTTTTAGTTCATTTACAAGGGCAGCGACATCTATGTCGTTATGTAATTTTAGATACCGGAATGCAAAGGCAAGATAAAACACATGTAGCAAGTTTTCTGCAAGGATGCCAAAAATAAAATATAGCCAGGGCCGGATTTAGCCTATAGGCTATATAGGCATAAGCCTAGGGCCTCAAGATCCAAGGGGGCCTCTAACAAACTGTGGTACGCATAGAGTGAATGGCCAGTATATGATCATTTAATCTAAATGGTTTAGATTAAACTTCGTCAAAAGTTCATGTCTTAATTATTATTCACGAAATGTAGTTTTATTCAACTTTCGTGGTTATAACGCCAGAGTCTTCCAACGAGTTTCCATGAATCTCAATGTGACGGTTGGTCAAGTCGCATGTCAACTATTGTGTCGATATACGCAAAGCAGGCTGGCTGCCTTTGCTAAATCGTACCGGTTGTTACGTGTGACTCTATTAAAAGAACTTGTGGCTGTTCATGTTGGAAATGCACCTGATCAGTGGCCCAGCTGACGGGTGGCAGGGGTGCGAACCTCCCCTTCCCCCTTCCAAGCTAAATGTAAGAACCGGGCCCCTACCTAGCTTGTATTTTGGTATTTACTATTCTTTTGGTTTCAGTAGATTGTTGTTTTTTTGCGTATTTGGAGTGTTTTCCGCGGATTCCGGTTGTTTGCATGGCCGTTCAATACCGGATTTGCTATTGTTTCTCAACTATTTTCTGGGAGTTAGCCAGTGGGTTTCCTTCAGCTAAGTTTCCTCGTGGCTCAAAACTTTAGTTACATCACAGCACTTGATCAAAGTGCTGTAAGGTAGGTTGTACTGCAGATAAGAGCTATGTGGAGGGATAGCAGCAGTATCCTACAATAAAAGCATAGTTGTTTCTTAGGTGACTGAGCAATACAGTAGTTTTGACAGCGTTTGTATCGCGTTAAGCTCGATTGGTATTTTTAGATGTGAATTCTTACCATTTGAATTTTCTTCAGTAAGTCATTCAGAAATCAGATTGCTATTGAATACTTGCGCAAGTTTGTACTGCTCCCATGCTAAGCAAATCAGAGAAGATCTTGATGAGCTTGAATAGCAAGCAAAAGCGACTTTGCCAACTGGCAACCGCAGAACTCTTCCCCAACGGCACAGGGAAACAGCAAAAATATGACAAAAGTGCGTTTGGGTATGAAGAAGGCAGGAGAAAACCTTTTTAACTGTTCACAGTGTTATGTTCAGCCTTACTTGATTCGATGATTGTAGCTTTTTATTTCTTTATACGTATTTCAATAATGACAGCATAAGCGAAATTTAAACCATTCCAGTCGCCACGGTGGGCACTGGTGAGCTTAGCCGTTCCAAATTTAAATGTGAAACAGTATAAACCAGTAAAGATTTTATCAAATTTTCAGAATGTCAAGTCCCATACGCAAATTTAAATCACCTGTTCAAGACTTTCCGGCGACGGTTCTGGTTTTCAAACCTCATCTTTTCACGCGACAGTTTAGCTGCGTTCGATTCTTACCAGTCTGAAAAAGTAACAAACGCGCGAATCGTGAACCTATACCAGTTACAACCATTTGAGTGCGTTTTGCGTGACGTGTTTTGCTCGTGTGTGTAAGATTTTTACAGCCGTGGTAAGCGACTTGCAACGTGATCCTGACGTTGTGCTTTAAAGTCTTTATGCGGCCACACATGCTATATAGGTGCAGCGTGTTCGTTTTCTTTTTTTTTTCTTTTGAACACAAATAAGAAAAACAGATGTGACTCTTATAAAAAACGAAGGCCAAGTGTTTTTCAAATATTTTAATTGTGGCGATTTCGGTTGGTTAGCCTGCGGCAGTTAATAATCCTGTTCCCGCCAGCCAAGTAGGATTTCAACAATTCCGTGCAATCCAACGCTTTTGCGTCGAAGTCAGCAACAAACACAGTGATCGTGGGCACTCCAGTAATGATTTAGAACTTCTTGCTGACCGTACTTTGAGACAAGCCCATAACCAGCTTGGGACACCAGGAGGGGCGAAGAGTTTTCCGAGAGGGGCCAAAATTTATTGAAATATGTCCAATATTTTTAAACTGTGTCCAGCACATTTTTCCAGTGGAGGCGAAAAATTTTATAGGAGCCTTCGCCCCCCATGCGCCCCCCCTGGTTACGGGCCTGGTTTCAGAGCGTCATTTTCGGATTTTCACAAGTTGAACTTTTTACTGACCGTACTTTCAGAGGGTCATTTTCGGATTTTCGCAACGCTTTCCATTTTTTTCTCGCAACAATGGGAGAGGGGGCCACACAAGTGGATTAGCCTAGGGCTTCGCATCAGTTAAATCCGGCCCGGAATATCACTATTTAGTGTTGCCAATGCAAAAACAAAAAGACAGTTGAGAGTGATCTGCCAAATATTTCATTTTCCTTTTTGCTAATAAGATTCAGCAAAACTTCACAATTTAGAATGGTGTTAAAACGCTTGAAGTTACACCAATTTTTCGATGGTGTGGTACGAAATTTTTCCTACACACAAGCATGTAAAATTACACCACTTTTTACAAAAATGGTGTAGTATTCCACCATCAGGCAACACTGTTCCACAGCGCCTGAGCGGTAAACCTGGGCGGGGTGGCGGGTTGACAAGATTGTTCACGGTGTATTCTGCCAAACATTTACGAAATCCTGACAAATACACTGTCAAAATACAAATAATATATTACAAATGATATTGCCGAAATCGTGTAAAGTTGTTTTTCATTTACGATTTACTTTAACAATGGACACAACACTAATTGTGTTACTTAATCTTATTTGGGCAATTTTCGAAATTTAATAGTGGGAGCGCCAGGCCCTCAGAAAAAGATGGTGAGACCTAGACCCATGCGACCCCCCGGTTCCGCCACCTATGGTTACAGATAACTGAATACAACATACGTTTGAACTTGGGCCTTCAAAAATAAGCGGTTCTTTAATTACGACTGAAAGTTTGGGATAATCAGAGCAAAAGTTTGCCGATGACTGCTGTACGCAATACTCCTGAATGTAGCTTCAGCAAGTTAAAGTTAATCGAAACGTTTCACAAATCAACTACAATTAATGAAAGACTAACAAATCTGGCATTGGTATCTATTGAAAATGAAACTGCAAAAATATCAAATATGACTGAGTTGATAACAACATTTGCATCTGTAAAAACTAGGAAACAATCATTTTCCTAGCTTGACGTTTAGCAAATGTTGAAGTCTGTTATACTCTGTTTTGCTTTATATGTTGTGTTGATGCTGCCAGGCTTAGGGGAGCCCAAACCACATAGTACCGGCCCTGATAGTAAGCTATATTTCCAGTCGTTCACACTTGACACGGTCACGAATTACTGTATTCAATAGACTCCTGCTTTCTATACAAGAAAAGTGACAATGCGGAATTGTGAAGAAAGAATAGATCATTGTGATGCCTAACAACGCAGTTGTCAACCTAGATGTGAAGCTTTCCAATCAACAAGCTGATGTACTTTAAAGATGGGAAGGAAAACGCGTGTACTGCTCTTGACAATCACCTACGCACTTTCAACATTTTGCTGCACAAGAGGAACTGCGGTGCAATCCAACATCTCTTCTTGTTTGAAAAATCAAGGGAAGCTCATTTCGTCGTTGAGTTCAGAAACATTTTCTTCCCAGGCATTCGTAGAACTCAATAGGACTGCTGAGGATCAGAGCGCAGCTCATTTTGCGATTACACGAGGTGAGATGGTGTGCAGTTACAACTGTTCTAGCTATTTAGTTTGTTTTGCACTTTTGTGACTTCTTTGCTTCAGCAGCAGCCTTAACCTTCTCAAAAAGCACTTACCTAGACCACTGCTGTGGTGTAGAGGCAGATTTATGCCTTTGCAACGTAAACTTAAGACGACGTCGCTTCTATATCAGCGCCAGCACTGCAGAGCGCAATCGCCCCACCCACCACTCGGCAGTGGCGTGCAGAGGGGGG
>Ga0210059_1005577_pt1 | contig 20232 bp, 13 predicted proteins | sample Ectturendosymbi2_FD_188042 | JGI IMG/M metagenome (GOLD analysis project Ga0210059, IMG submission 188042) | Ecteinascidia turbinata endosymbiont from Florida, USA - Sample 2 (SPAdes) (version 2) | ecosystem: Host-associated > Tunicates > Ascidians > Unclassified | place: Key West, Florida... | reverse complement strand
ACTTTTTACATTCAGGAGTTATAGGGCATTTTGCATGCGCTTGCCCTGAAAAACAGAGGGTGCCCTGATATTTTTCACTGTTTTGAACATGCATTTTTTATCATTAAGCATTTTTTAGCAACTAGCGCTAGTCCTGAAAAATAGAGTTGCCCAAAAATTTTTTGCTTTATGGAATATACTTTTTACATTCAGGATTTTTGAACAACTTTTTTTTTGAACAACTTTTTTTTTTTAAAGATTTTTTAGCAAGTTGCGCTTGCCGTGAAAAACAGAGTTGCCCTGGAATTTTTCACTGTACTGAAATATATTTTATTATTCAGGATTTTTGAGGAACTTGCGGTTGCCCTGAAAACAGAGTTTGCCCTGAAATTTTTCAAGCCCGTGGGGGCGGCCGCCCCCCCGCCCCCCCGCCTCGTACGCCTATGTGAAACACTATAAATCAGTGCAGAGGCGGGTCCAGCCCGTAAGGTTAAAGGGGGCGATTTCAGTAATATGTAGTAGCTCAGTCTCATTACGAGTTCACTATTGCAAGAGAGATGAAGTATATTTCACAACACTGCTTTGACAAAACAGTGGACTGCAAAATGGCCTTATATCGCGAATGCTGTTTTCCGAATCGTACAAAATCAAGGTAAAATAAGTAACTTTCGAAGGTTTTAGGGGCGGCGATCGCCCCAATCTCCCCCCTCTGGATCCGCCCTTGAATCAGTGGAGATTTTATCAAATTTTTAGAATGTCAAGTCCCACTGCGCAAATGTAAAGCCACCTGTTGAAAACTTTATTGCTACGGTTCTGGTTTAAACCTAACATCATTTTGCGCGATGGTTTCGTTGCGTTTGGTTCTTAGCAGTCTGAAAAAGTAACAAACTTGCGAATCCTGAACCTAGCAGTTGCAACCATTTAGGTGCGTTTTACTTGACGTGTCTTGCTAGTGTGTGTGACATTTTTACAGCCGTGGTCCTCACTTTGTGCTTTAACATCTTTATGCCGCCACCAGTGGCGTGCAGAGGAGGAGCGAACGGGGTGGCGGCAGTCCCGTCGCCACAGGGGGCTTTGGTGGGTTTATCTCCCTCAAACAAAACTCCAAGACCCCCCAAATTGCAATATGAAACACAATAAATTAGTGGAATTTCTTTCAAATTTGAATGTCAAGCCCCCCCTGCACGAACGTAAATTGCCCCCGCACAAACGTAAAGCCCCCTATTGTCGACTTCCTGGCGACGGTTTTGAGCGATGGCACCGGGCATTCAAGGAAGGGGGGCATCCAAAAAGTGAAATTACAAAAATCAAAATGTTGCAACTAGACGATTTTTCTGTTGTGAGGCTATAAAGACATGCTGCATAGATTTAAATTTTCGTAACTTGTTTTTTTGTCAACAACAGTTTTTACCAGTATTTTTAAGCCGTTTATGGGTGTCAAAGTTACACCCTAAAATTTTGCAATGACACCCTAAATTCTCAAAGCCAAGAAGATATGGCTTTGCCTTGTATTGAAATAAAACGATTTGCGGACAGCATGTTTTCCTGCACATGGCTATTTCAACAGTGACTGCAATGATAGGCCAACACATTTCTCTGGCGCAGAAGTTGGAGGTGAAAATTACAAGAAGGTATCTGTGCATTGTCATGCACACCGCCTCGCTTCGGCCTGTTGCCATACTGCCGCAGATTTGCACAGTGTACGAAAATGTAAAAGTACTTCAATGGAAGTGTTTCACTGTTTCACCGTTGCCATCGGCTTGCCTGGCGATGTATTAGACCAGTACTTCTTAACCGGGTGAATGAAATTTTTCCAAGGGTGAATAAAAGAACAGGGGTGAATGAAATTTCTGTTGCTTAGTTTTGCATCCTTTGGTTTTTGGATTTTTACCCAACACATATCACCAATCGTGAATAAAAGGGCGTACTTCAAGCGTTCTAACTTTAGGTTACGTCTAAAGCAGTCAGCAACTTGCCACTTTTAGAAAACTGTACTATGGTGCATGTAACTACCACTATGATATACAGTAATAGGGATAGATTTTGCCGAGAAATGCCATGTTTTATTCGCTCGAATGATGGAATCTCTGCTGTGTCTGGATTAGCGTCCTGTACCCCTGTACGAAGGTTACTTGATAGAATGGCAGTACTTTGAAAAGTTTCATTCTCAATCTCGAGTGAAAACCAGACTTATGAACACTGATCACAGTAACCTTACCAGTCGAAGTACAGAAATAGCCTATTGTGATATTTATTTGTTACCACTTTGGTATTGGACTCCATATTGCAGATAGTACCTGCGGAAAGTCTAAGAAATACGTACAAAAACACGTTTGGTTTGATGAAAGTAAATGTAAATCTGTAGATGAAATCGATCAAGACACGCCGGCACATTAGCTTCGCAGTTTATAGAACCAGATTTTTAAAGGAAGAGGAGAATATGCTTCCTTCAGCAGGATTGTATCAGAACGTCTTTCGAAATATATCTTTATCATGGGGATTTTTCGATTGGTTTGCTTGAATCCCCGGAGTATGAGGAAATTGCATTAAAAGCCTTGCGACAACTGGTGTTCATGACTACCACGAACATGTCAGAGAAATGCTTTTCGTATTTGGTCGAGCTCATGGGCGTCGGAAGGGAAGCAGGGGTGCCTTGAGCCCAATAGATTTTGAAATTTGATATTTCCCGATACATTTGTTTGTAGAAAAATGTTTTCCTGCTATTTTTAAGTTGATAAAATGAAATTTTACCGTAGTTGGCCGCTCTGGAAAATATCCTTCGGAGGCCCATGGTTGAGCGAAAAACTAAAACGCGACATGCGCTGGAATGCATTGACTCGTTGCTCAGGGTGCCATTGGAGAAATTAATTCATCTGCAGTTTGAAACGTTGATCACTAAAGTTCGGGAGCAGTGCAGTAATTATTAAACGGCTTCCTGTTGTAAATAGCTGGTTTCCTCTCGCTTTTTTGTGTTTTGTTATTGTGTTTGCAGTAGCAGAGGTCTGGTGTTTGATCCTTACTGAGCCCGTAGTTTTCAGGTTCTGTGCCGTCGCTCGTTAAAAAACATCGGATGACGACTTTGTTTCTTCTGTAGCTTCCCATTTCTTGACAGTTGATGCGGAATCGGCTGTCTTTAAATGAGTTACTTAGCTTATGCAGATGTTGTACAAAAATCAAACGCAGTAATAACATTTTACATACAGTAGCCTAGTTAGCCTATTATTGTCACATGGGACATGCAGTCGCAGTGGGGTGAATGGGAATGCAGCAATCGATGACAGGGGTGAACGAAACCGAAAAAGGTTGAGAAGCACTGCAGTAGACTACAATGAAGACAAAAGGTCGGCAGTTGCAATGCGCATGCAAAACAAGATAGTTGTCGAGTGAGGCAACTGTGAGAGCAAAGAGTGCGATTTTGGCTATTGGACAGCACTGAAGCAACTGTGACAAACTAAAAATGATGGAATGGCATTGTTTCATTGTGCTTGTGAAAACAAAAAATTTCATTATCGTGCTTTCTTTATTCCAATATTGCTACCTCACCTGACAGAACTGAGCAAAAATTTTCGGGCGGGATGTTTTAACTTAGCACAGATGAAAGCTTCCGTAGCACTGTGCATCAATAAGGTCTCTGATGCCGCTGCCAAATCCGAGCTTAAAACTGATTTGGAAAGGTTTGAGAGTGTATTAGGGGAAATTAGAACGCCGGGTGGTTTGGCTGACTCGTGTGCGTGTCAAGTGGCATGGCGTTTTGGAAGGGCACCGAAATGTTGGCAAACTGATCATACCCATACACAGAAAGGCAGACAGGAGTGAATGCACCAACTACTGGGGCATCTCTCTCCTTAGCTTTCCTAGAAGAGTGTACACCAAGTGCCTTGTGGACAGTTGCCGCGAAATAATTGGACCAAAGCTGGATGATGCACAGTGCGGTTTTCGTCGGGGTCGCAGCGCAGCAGAACAAAATTCCACTCTCAAACAAATTTTCGAGAAATCTTGCGAACATGTCAAAGACGTATACACATGTTTTGTCGACCTCGGGAAAGTATACATCCGGGTTCCTCGTGAACAGCTTTGGGGTGTTGCGGGAGTATGGTGTTGGCGACCTGCTGTTGCTGGCCGTCAAGTCACTGTATTCCTGCTCACAATCGGTGTCCTTGTCGGCGGGGTTAAATCACAACCGTTCGCCGTGGTGTGCCCCAACTGACAGATTTGATAAAACCCAATTGGTGTATTCTACTATATTGTTGTGCTTGTTTGTATACAAATATGATACTAATGCAAGGAATCTGAACTACAGTACCGTGTCCAGCAACTAATTTTGGTTTCACACCACAAGCTATCCCCCCACATTTTACAACAACATTGCGCCCATGACTGTAAGGGCTATACGCGGGGATTTCGCGCATTGATACGTCAAAACATTTTTCTGTTGCGATAACCATTTAATCTTGTGCTTTAACAGACCTAGCGGCTGATGAGCAATATTACTGCGCGTAACTATTGTCACAAGTAGGCTACCGTTTAATAACACCTGGCTCAACCAATTGTGTGTGCTTAAACTGATGAAGCCGTAACTTCAGCGACATTCTACAGCGCAACATATGTGGAATGTGGATAAGAGCGGGACTTGGGTGCCCGCGCGCGCTTTCATACTGAATGGATCAGCTGTTTGCCGAGTGTTGGGTTGCTGTGACGCATGACATCCATTCACATGGAACAGATAGTTCGGATCTGATTGGTGCACACGCGAAACAGCGACACGCGCGAAACTTGAGTTCTCTCTTTCGCGCAAAATCTCTTCAGGGTCGTTGTTATGGTTGGCGCCAGAAATCGCAAAGAAAGAAATCTACAGAAAGAAGACTTGAAAACGTGATCAACTGTGAGCTATAGCACAGTCACTCAGTGGAATTTCTATCGTGCTGGTCAGTACATCTATCAGAAAAATGAACAACCTCACCCTCAGAATGGAAAATGCATCAATGGATGAAAACGCGGTATGTAGTCTGAACTAGAAACCTAACTACTGTACAGTTTAAGAATTGCAAACTGCAATGCTACATAGGGTTTTCAGTTAACTTTCGAAAGATGGCAAATGATCTTACTTATAGTTCATATTAAGTACTAAAAGTAGTTTTGTTAGCATGGCTTACGCCAGGGGTGAGAGTTTCACAGTTTTTTTTGGGCAAAATGTCTACAAAACCAGTGGATATATAGACATAGACTATAATAGAGCACAGGTCCATATGCCAAAAAGGTAGTTATCTCTTTCAATCTGCAGATAAAAGTATTACTGTAAATGTGCTGAAGTAAAAGCAAAATTAATGTTGAATATCTTTTACTAGTCAACAAATATGATACATGAATATTCAATAAAAATCATACTTTTGATAATTTGTTGTGACACAAAGTGGAGCTGCATTGTAATATGATATTTTAACTTTACCAGCTAGGCTGTTCAACTTCCACGGGAGAGTCAATGTGGCTTGCAAGCTGCAGGTTCAGACCTTTGTATTTGTTCTGGGTGCTTACAATTTGTGTTGTGATTTTTGTACAGTGTACTAAATGTGTCATTAAACAACTTTAGAATTTGGTGTTTGAATTGTCCATTTGCAAGATCGGGAGATGCATACATACAGTAATACAGTAAACCAATTAAACATCTTTCATGTAATAAATGACAGCTTTTAAAGTTTATGACGAACTCATTACTAATACTAGCTTATTTTGCTACAGTATAGTATCTACAACATAATTAATTATTTTGTATTGTAGGCTATATAAGTTTAGCCACCAGTATAAACATTTTAAACACACAAGAACATCAAAAAATGAACATGGTGCTGGGACACCAAAAAACCTGATGATTACCTTGTCAAGGTGTCCCTAAAGTTGTGAAAAGTACTTAAGTGTTTTTTTAGTTCATTTCCAAAGCTTGGTAGGGGCTCAGTGTTCTCTCATTAGAATTGCCACTTATTGTATTTTTGTCATGTTTTTGCGTATACTCTGATAAAAAGTGAGAAATCATTTTGTTTTTATTTTTCAAAACTGTAGGTAGTCAATATCGTTGGTATTTTGCAAGTTTTGCCATTTTGGTATCTTTTTCATTATTGAGCAAATCAATAATGTCATACTCTTCTTCCCATAATGGGTTACTGCTTCTTTTGTTTGACAATTTATGCACTTCTCCACCAAGACTATTGATCAAACTCACTAGACACTATAGTTGCAACAATCCCTAATATTGTGCAACAAAACTCATAGGCCTAACAATTTGCCTCCGTTGCAGAGATGAACAGATTTAATGCTTTCCAAATCTGATCCAACAATTTTATTTCAAATCCAAATACTGTTTAAATCCAAAATCCTATCACTGCTATTAGGCTGTATGTAAGGTAGTGTCCATTTTGACCTATCCTTATGAATCAAAAGCACTACTACTAGAGGTATTTTGCCTTTAGTCTAACACGATTTATTTAAGTGGTCACAGGACAAGTGTGATATGCAACAAAGCACTGTGTTAGGGTTAAGCTTTAAGGTCAAGGTTTAGCCTACAGTTCACACAACACAGAAGAAGCTGCTAATAGCTTGCCAGCTCTGAAACCATGACAAAACTTGTCCATGCCTGTCAGACTGAGCTGTTACATATGTCATGGTCAACTAAACAGTTCATGTGCTCTGAATTTGTCATGTGATCACTTCAACTATAATCGTGTTTAGCTAAAGGCAAAATAGCCCCAGCAGTGCTGCTTTTGCTGCATGAAGCAAAACAGACACTGAAACTAATTCAAGTTAACTTAAGCTGGGCCTTTGGCTTACATGATAATAATAAATAACACATCAGAGACTTCAAGATAATCACTATCAGCAGCAATGCAATGAGAAGCTCAGTAATACTGTGCAAGTACATAACACCTTGGGTGCGAATATATTGTACCTGGAAATCAAGCTAAAATCAACCATGATATTTCAATTGTCTAACCAACTGCATAGCTCCTCCGCCGATTGTGCTCAAAAGATTTGGCAAGTCTTCTTGTCTGCAATGAAAAAACTTTAGGTTTCATTTTTTTTGTGAGTGATGTCATAAGTGAGGTAGGATTTTAGCCATTTTGGCTTATGATACCTGGCCTAAGGTCCAATTGCTAGACTGGAGTATTTCGCTGAAGATTTGATTGGAAACTATGCTAGAATCAGAGTCTTTTGAGACTTTGATTGACTTTCTAGCAATTCTGGTTCAAAACTTATGAACTAAAATTATAACCAAATTAATTATCTAATTATGGGATTAATCAATTAATTTGTTTACATTAGATCATCCCTGTTGAACTGTGAGCTAATATGTTTTTCAATATATCATTCGCAAGAAGCTGACATCATGTGTCGCGCTCCTGAGGCGAGTTGCTGGGGTGGTGGAGCAACAACTCTACGAATAGCCACCCTAGCCTTGCTTATACGTGCCTCATTGATGCCTTGGTGAATTGTGACTGGATGCCTGCGTCCTACACCAGCGGACAACCTTCCAACCTGCTGAGCTTTGTCACATTGGAGCCACACTCTCCAGCACGCCTTGCCATGGAGTCTGGACATCTTCACCCATCGAGTGCAAACACACGTCACCTAAAATCGAGACACCCATTTGTACCCACCACACAACATTTTCATCAGTTTATCTGACAACAACAACAACATACATGTGGCACATTGGGCAGATTATCAATGGAATGTGGAGTGGACAGCCAGTTCCACAAGACTCTGCATTTTCATCACCAGTACCCACCCCCCCTGGAATGACCCTCCCAAGAAGAGCCTGGGTCCTGCTTAACTGCCTCTGCACTGGTGTTGGACATTTCCACTCCTGCTTGTACAAATAGGGTATGGCCTCTTTTGTGGCCTGTGAGTGTGGCGCAGAATAACAAACTGTTGACCATGTTGTCCTCCAATGTCCAATCCATCAACCTCCCCATGGACTGCATTGCATGGCCTGATGGTTCTGGACGATGAGACAATTGAATGGCTGCTCGACACCTGCCCTGAGATCTAGTGCAGCCAAGCAGTGGATTCAAGAACTCGCTCAAAAGAAGAATATATCATTGAAAAGATGCTTTCAAAATGTCACCAAACCAAATTGCTGTGATTTTGCCACTAGGTGCTGCAAATTGTATTTCTCTTTTATGGGGTACCGCAAGCATAAAATGGTTGGGAACCACTGATCTAGCGGTTTGGGCCTAAAGCCAGATGAAATGGGCCAAAATGGCCTAAAAGTGCTCCACTTCTATGATTATAACTCACAAAAAATCCAAAAACAAATTTTTTTCATCTCTAACTACAACACTTGCTGAGTCTTTTGAGCGTTTGAACAGACCTCTAGCACTTTCGGCACCAGATTATGCTGGCGCAAAGCCATGTGTGAACTGCTTGAATTAACCTGACACTAAAAGTGTTCAAGATATCAAACCAGAAAGATTAAAACGTATACAACATGGCAACTCATTAGTACTAGGCTCCATGCAAATAATGATGAACTCTGCTAAATGTTACTAGGTATAAGTATTACTACACACATATGGGCATAATATAACAACCAGGAAAAGGGACTTAATCAATGGAAGTCACACCAATTCTGCAACTTTGATAGCATGATCCTTGTAAGAGAACAGAATTGTATCATTGGTCATAGTCAAAGGTCAGATTTAAACAATCACAATGTACAACCCTTACATGTGTGAGCAGCTCCACTGAACCAAACTTAACAAATTAGATACAGCAATCTGTAGACCTGAAACTGAACCGAAAGTTATAAGTTTGAAACAAAATTATCTAATCTAAATCCGGTTGAGCAGACATTATAAAATCCAATCCAGATCCATCAAAATACTAAAATCTGGCCGAAATTAAATCCAGGTCCATGTTCATCCCTGTTCCATTGCTGCTGATGGCACAATCCTCAATACCATTCTCATGTCAAACATATCATAGCTCAATGATTGGTCATTTAACTGCCTTATTCGGTCATAAATGACTTGTATGGTGGCTCCATGTAGCTGAGCTTACACTTTAAACTGTGAAGAAAACTTGCAACTGTCGTTATTAAGGACGAAATACACTGTGGTGACTGTGAAAAAGCATCGTTAATAGGCGAAGTTATTATAGCCAAACTCAAATGCATACAAAAAATTGGTATTCTGCAGGGACTGACAAAAAAGCATTGTTATGGGCAAACTGTCAATATAGGCAAATTCTACTGTAGTTAGCAAGTAGAAGAAACAGTATCACTGAGTGATTTCTCTTGTGTTGAAGAAGTGCATATCCTCAGCTGCAAGGCATCTGAAATCCAGATCCCGAAAAGTAAAGAATCTATATACTGTATTCAGAAGAACCACATCCTTTTTCATCCCTAAAACTAGATGCCAATGCTTTGCAAACAATGTCATGTGTTGGACAGCAACAAGCTAAAAGCATTTCAGCAATTCTGCAAAGACTGGTGTTTGAGACTTCCTGCTGAAGCTTTCAAATCCTTGCCAATACCGACTTCCTAAGAATATGTTAATTTCTGTCATTGGAATTCCATATATACGCTGGTATCCCTGGAATTTCTTTTGTTTAACCCTTTAATACATGTGCAAGTCACAATAGTGGCTTAAACACATTCGACCATAACTTGCCAACTGATAGAGCTGGAGAGCCATTCTAATGCTATAAAAATGTGAAAACTTCTACTTTTGGATTTAAAAAATTGGAAAGTTTTGGGTTTGAACTTTTTGGTGTGACATCAAAGCTGATGGAGAACAAGGGATTTTGAGATGACATCATTAGGATCTGAGAAAAAAATTCAAGTAACAATTTACTTGTTTTTACTGTTAAAATAAACTAGGTGAAAATCTGCATCTTCAGAGCCCTTGATTCAGGGTTAAGAAAAACCTGTTTTTTTAAAAAAAAACAACCCACCAGTTTTTTTTTAAAAGAAACAAAATGTTTTTCTTTTCAAGAAAACGGAAAAACCCCATTCTGAATTGTTTTTATTGCATCATGATCATGCAATACACCATCTTCAGAATCACACAAATAATAACTTGTTATACCTATTATGGCATTATCAAAATTGAGGGTAAAAAATGTACTCCATCTTTGTTTTCACCAAGTGTTGTTGGTCACTTCACTCCTAAGTGGTATGACTTGGCAAGCATGCACACAGCAAACAGAGGAAAACCATTCCCACACAAACTCTGCAGTTTCATGTCAAGTTTATGTGCATGCTCCACTAGTTCAGCATCTATAGAATGTCTTTTCCAACAAATGATTTGGTATGGTCCAAAATCAAGAAAAATATAGATGCAGAGAAGGCTGAAAAACAGGTAACCATTAGAATTTACTAAAGCTATTCGATTTATTCTTCTCTTTTTTTCAAGTCCTTCAAATTTTGTTGCTGTTCGTTTTGTTTGACTAAAAAAAATTATAGTTAATTGTACAAGTGTCCTCTTTATTTTATTTTTACTCAGTACATTTTTCAAAGGAAAAGTAAAGAGTAGGTTTTATTGGTTTCTTTTAAGTGGGCTTTTTAAAATAAAACAGGTGTTTTTTTGTGACCCTTTCTCCTTCGCAGCCTCCCATTCCCTCATGCATGTTATTAATTGATGTACTTGGAAGTCATCGCAGTACTACATAATAATCATGATGGTGTCTTAAAAGCTTGTGTTTCATGAAACGAAGTGTATTAACACCATCAAGTGTATTATCTCTACTACCACTATGCGTATATCCTCGTCTTTCATGTATTTGTGTATTCCTTGTAATGCATGTTTAAAGTCTAGCGCCTTCCGTGTGGGAGTGAAGACGTTACACAATACAATAGTACTGAAGATCAAACAATACGTAACTGTTGCATGGTTTTTCCTTCACCATAAGGTTCAGGACTGTTAGTATATTGACATCCATGTTTTTGCAGTGTGATATTATGGCAACAAAGATGTTGGCTAGGAAATCTGGAAAACGTGTATTGGGAGAGGTGCAAAATTTGACTTCTAATCCCAAGAGTGAACAAATGGCGGTAAGTGGAAAAGCCTGGCTATTACAACTGACTTCAGTGTGTTGAATTATCTGAGAAAACCAGATTTATTTCATGAGTGCTGTGATCTGGTCTATTGCAAATACAAACGAACTTGTAGTCCAGTGCTTTGTCGAATCTTCTTAGCTTACATTTTTTAAACTAAGCTTTTACGTCTAAGGATGTGTAGTATTATGTGAAATCCATTTCCTATTTAGAAAAATTTGCAGTTAGATTCCTTGCTTACTTCCACTGTGGCGTGTACTTTAATCCAGCTATGTCCAACCCTCGGGCTGCATGTGGCGCAGGTTAAGGTTTTGTGTGACCCAGTTTAGGTTTTTGGTGTAGTAAAAGTATCCCAAATACTAACAACCTGTCCTTATTTTGATAATCTTGACTATGACATTTTTGATGCAGGTGGTCCTCACTGCCACTTCATCACGTCTATTACCATTGCAGTTAGGATTCAAACGCTTTCGGTACTTTAGCTTGATCTAAATTTAGTTTGCGTTGTGCAGACAATGTGTGCTTGTGCTCTATGGACTTCGTGTCTGGTTCAAACATTAAAATAAAAAAATGAAACAACCGTGGACTACAAATCAATAAGGAAAATATAATATCAAGGCCAAAAAACGTCTTCAAGAAAGCAGCTGAATACATTTTGCTATGCTAGTGCTTACTGAGATCAGGTCTGTACAGTTACGTAAACAAGACAATATGGTGCACAAAATTTAATCAAGTCATGCAGGATATGTCAGCACAAAACCCAACCATTGTCTTCAGGTTCTTTGTTGCTTGTGTCGTTTCTCCCTAAGAATTAGCGGTTTTGTGTTGCAGTCATAGTTTCTTTTTTTCGTAGGTGAAAGACAAGCAATCTATTAAGGAGCAGCAGGTAAGTTAACATTGGTAGTTTGACTTTATTAACAATACGGCATTTTATTTAGTAGCTGGTTGCTAAATGCTGATCTCACCAGGCATGATTGCGTAACCACGACCTCAAATCACTCAACCGTGCGACGCAGCTGTTCGTGCCACCGCGTGATGCGCGTATTCTCTACACTGCGCCATGTTGAAACGAATGATTTGACGCTACGACGGTTTGGTTTGTTGTTGCTGGCTAGAGGCAAGTGGCAGTTTGATGCTCGGCACAAACTGGTGAAGAATTCGGCCATTCCTAATGGTATTTTCGGAGTTTATGAGCGAGGCTAGATCAATTGATTCTGTTGAGTACAGTCAGCCTTCCACAGTTAACGATGTAAAATGGCCGCGGTTGCGGTGCTGCTGCCGTTGCACTTGCGGTGCTTCTAAGGTAAGACGCTGTACAGCAGCTGTTTATCAGGCAAAGACGTCGGCTCGGTGTAAGGCCTCAAGCGCTCTTCTCGTTGTTGCTGGTGTAACATTAGGCACTGATATTTGTAAAATTTCAAAGCATGCTCATCGCTGCTCTACTTCATTTTGTCTCGTTCTGCCTATAATCACTCCCCGATGGTCTTTTTCCTCATCTGAAACTATGCGTTATGTTAGAATTTAACCAAGCTTGTAAACTTTAGCGATTCTCTGTTATAACGTGTTGATTAAATCTTCCTACGGCCAGCATATAGCTTGTATGCAACTGCTTCTGTGTAGAAAGCACGTGAGCTATTATTGCGTTGTGTCGTGCGTAACTGAAATGACCTGCGTTGAACTTGCCATTACTTTTTCCTTGCTCAGAAGGAGAAGCAAGTTGAACCACTACTGCAAGACAACCCTCGACGTTTTGTAATTTTTCCGATCCAGTACCATGATATTTGGAGAATGTACAAAAAAGCTGAGGCGTCCTTCTGGACAGTTGAGGAGGTATTTACCGTGTCTCTCCCATTACTTTAGTTGTTGTATTGGATCCTACCCGTATCAACTTGTCTTTTTTGCGTCAGGTTGACCTTTCCAAGGACATGAAACATTGGGAATTGCTGAAACCAAATGAAAGAAAGTTTATCAAACATGTCCTGGCATTTTTCGCCGCTTCAGATGGAATTGTTAATGAAAACCTGGTAAGATTTTTTGCTTAACCCACGTAGAATTCGTATCATTAGTTACATATGTTTGTGTTGTCTTTGTAAGGAAGTAGAAATGGTTAGTTACCTCATTTACCTGTTGGTTAAACCTGGAATTGTGTCCATAGGTGTTTGGCGACAGGGGTGTTATGATAACCAAGGTTCCCACGCGGTATGGAATTTCAAAACTGGTTTTCAAGACTTTGACAAAGTATTAAATTTGGCCAATATATGCATTAGGTATTAAAAAAGTTTGGAGATTCTAAATGGAAAAGAAACCAAAAGTACCTAAGCAGAATTTTAGTGAAGGCAAAACACTTCATTATTTATGCAGTGTTGTGCAATGTGTAAAATTGAGTTTTATGAATAAGAATTTTGAAAAATGAAGAGAAGTAATAGTATTGAACTTTTCTAATTTGGTATTGAAGAGGTATTGAAAAAGTATGGAAAATGATTTTAGAAATATGTGGGAACCCTGGATAACATGTCATACAAAATGCAATGTAGGTTGAAAGATTCGCCCAAGAAATCCAAGTGACAGAGGCGCGATTCTTCTATGGTTTTCAAATAGCAATCGAAAATATTCATTCGGAAATGTATTCTTTGCTGATCAACACTTACGTACGAGACAAAGATGAAAGGTGAGTGGCAACCTATTCTCTTTAAAGCGCACGGTTTATCGTAAACATCCTGTTCGATATCCTGATTAGCCGTTTTTAAGGGAAAAACATGAATCTTGGTTTTCATTATCACCACTTATGTCTGCAATGTCTTCTATTCATGTACGTGGTTAATTTCGAATGACAAGTGTTTTGATTGATTGTGTATGCAGTTTTTTTTAAGGAAAATGTTAGGTACCCGGTACGGACGTGTAGGGTCCCGATTTCCTGGATTCTAGGAACCCGATTTTCTGATTCTAGGAACTCGATAATTTTCTCTGATTCTAGGGACCCGATTTTCAATTGTAGGAACCGGAAGTGGGTCCATAAAACGGCTTTAAAAAAGCCCTGGTACGTCTTCATCAAGTACTTAAGGCAAAAGTTATCAAAGGACAAGGTCTTGTTTAAAGCTTAGAGCAGTGATTCTTAACCTTTACAAACAATACGTAGTTTTCCAAGCTTTTGTCGAAACCATTTTTGCCCAAGGTAACATAAAATAAAAATGGCTTACTACAAAGGTGACCATGGTTAGCTTATTTTGATATAACCACGCTTAGTTTGTTTCAAATGACGTTCGTCGATCCCTAAAAACGGCTCCGTCGAAACCTAGGGGTTCAACCGAACGCAGGTTAAGCACCACGGGCTTAGTGATACGAAGTTATTTGTTGGATTACCTTTCAGCCAAAGAGTTACCGAAAAGATTTGTTAAATTTCCACTCCAACACTTGCCGGAATCACAAGCATGGATGCTTCACGCGTGACACTACGACATTTGTGTCGAACGGTAAACTTTTTTTCCAGAGAGTTCCTCTTTAATGCGATTGAGACTATGCCCTGTGTGCGGAAGAAGGCAGAGTGGGCTTTAAAATGGATTGGAGACAAGAAGTCTTCTTACGCCGAAAGAGTTATTGCATTCGCCGCTGTCGAAGGCATCTTCTTCAGTGGTTCCTTCGCCGCCATCTTTTGGTTAAAAAAACGTGGCTTGATGCCTGGCCTCACGTTCTCAAACGAACTTATCAGCAGAGACGAGGTAGCGCTGAAGACTCGTTTGCGCGATGCATGTAGTGTGTACGCTTGTCGCAAATATGCCTGCTTCCTGTATATCCGTTAATAATGTGCTATTTCTTGCTGGGTAATCGTGTTTCACTAATCTTGACTCGGGTCGCTGTACGCATTTGATGTTTGGATGCCGCAAAATCATCGATGTTTGACGGTAGTTTTTTTCTTCGCAGGGTTTGCACTGTGACTTTGCCTGTTTGATGTTCAAGCATTTAGTCCAAAAACCTAAGCCCTCAAGAGTGATCGAAATCATCAAAGATGCTGTCCAAATAGAACAAGTGAGTTATTGGTAGTTTAGTAATTACCCATCGTTTAAAAAAAACTACTTTACCTTTTTTTGTTCCAGGAATTCTTGACACAAGCTTTGCCCGTTGCACTTATCGGAATGAACAACAAATTAATGAAGCAATACATCGAATTCGTCGCTGATCGCCTGCTAGTCGAACTGGAATGTCCTAAAGTAAGAACGCTGGTGTTGTAGTCCTTAAGTATCTAGATGTTTATATGGAAAAAAATGGCGATTTGTTCGTCGAAGGAACGAGGCGAGGAACAGTTAATTGCACTACAACTATCTGTATTTAACGGGAAAATAATTTTTGTGGTTTGTTTGATTATATCCAAGCATGATTGAAAAGATCTGTACGACCTATTATTTTCCAGTTAAGACCTTGAAAGAAGAAAGCCTACACACAAAACCAAGTGGCTTATTTTTTGTTGGGTGGATAAAGTACGCGCTCACCAAACGAAATTACGTCAGTACAAATTCATTCAAAGAAATACGTCAGTTTAACAAGCGGCACCTATTCAATCTGAAGAAATATCACCAAATTGCTAACGTTTATTCTTCACTGGAAAAGAGGAGAAATACGGAAAAAACTTGATTGTTTTCCGAACCCAGATCTCTCCAAAACACGTACCGCCTCAGCGGTACAACCGCTTGGGAAGCGAAGGACGTACTAGTTTTCGTTCTTGTACTTAGGTACATTTTTTTCTTCGAAAACTAGGGGACCATGCCCCCCCTTGGATGCCTCTTCTTGGTCTTTGGACGTCACTTTGTGATAAGTATAAGGTTATAGGTAGTGTCGTCACTCCCATGATTTTGCTGTAGTAGCGCCACGACTCTGAATATGCTGCGAGCTGAGAAGATAATTTCCTGGACCGATATATCATATTGTATTGCTCAGGACCGATAGCAACATGTTGTAGATTTCTATGGGACGGTGCATGTTAACCCACAAATCCCTGCCTTGATTCGCTGCTTTCACAGCGCCATTTTCCACACCTGTCTAAACAACTGTATTCCATTTGGGTCGCTTGTTCGCACACGGCTGAAGTGGAAACGTGCACCGGAATCAAAATTCTTATTTCTAGGCAGAACCGGATTGAGCTGGAAAAAAATCCGTTTGAAATTGGGATTATTGTATTATACTTTGTTCTATAGCTGCGGTTACGTTCCATTTGGCATTTGGAACAAATGAGCTGAAACATCCAAGCCTTTAATATGTACTGCGTAGTGGAATACTTGTTTGTAACGTTCAAATATAAGATTTTCAGTGCGAAATAATTTGTATTTTTTAATTAAAATAAAATAATTTGATTTTGCGTTTTTGTACAATATGATTTTACTGTGGTTTTACTACTTCGAGTAAATTATGAAAACACAAACGTGTTTTCTGAAAACAAGAAACCGTAAAATGTGGGAGCAGTTTTCATGTCGCTCATTACAGACACAACTGGAATCGGAAATAGATCTTGATTTGTATATGTAGTCAGGCCCGTCGCCAGAATTTCGCAGCAGGGGGGGCACATATTTTAAATACAATATTGGATGTATGCAGCAACCGGAATGTCAAGCATGAATTAGGAGCACATAATTTAAATGGGGGGAGGGGGGCGGGCACCAATGACCTCCCTGGCGACGGCCCTGTGTGTAGTTCCGATGCAGCCATGTGCATGGCTTTTATCACAATGTTTGTGTTACCGAAAGCAGAAACTGCTACCGTATTCACGTATTTCAGTGCCTTGTCTGATGATCGTTACGTGTTAACCCTTCTGGATGTAGTGTCATTTCGCAAAGATTGCAAATTTTTTTGGGAAAAAGGGCTAGAGATTTCGTGTATAGCCCAACTGAATTTCAAATGTGGACTTCTACCAAACCAAGGAAGCCACACTTTCGATTCAGTGTTTTAACTGACCGTCGCCTTTCACGTTCATTTAATTGTTTTTTATTTTAGGTTTACCTTTCCGAAAATCCATTCGACTTCATGGAGCTCATTTCTCTGGAGGGCAAAACGAATTTCTTCGAAAAGCGAGTAGGAGAATACCAGAAAGCTGGGGTCATGGCCAAGGCTGAAGACATGAAATTCACTCTCGATGCCGACTTCTAACATATCTTGCTGCGTTCCATGTTTGCCTATTTTGCTTTTCCTTTCTGCTTTTTTTTGGTTTTTATTGTTATATTTTTATTGATTTAATCACGACCACATTACGTAAGTGACGTTGACCACAATGACCCGCCGCAACCAAATGTATCGTTTACGTCTGTTACACATTGTGGCTCATATGATCTATCAACAGCGTAAACTGTTTGTTATTGACCAAAAATAAAACATTTTCTAACAATCTTAGAAAAAACTTGTGACCAGTAGAATGTTTTTGTGAGCTTCGTGATGGGTGACCCGAAAATGCGGGGTCGAATTTCGGACGCAGACATCAGTTTTCAGTGGCGATTCTAAGGGGGGGCCATGGCCCCCCCAGTTTTTTTCTTGATATACCGTTCAAGTTCATTTGGTTGACATAGGTCCTATACATATACAGTAGATAACTTTGTTGGCCCATAAGTGGCCCCCCCACTTTTTTAATTCTAGAGTCGCCACTGTTTAGAAAGCAATCAAAATTATCGTGTCTTTTTTAGAAATACTTTGTAAATGCTCAGATAACAATTCCAAATGTTGTTGAATGTCACAGACAATCAATTCGGTATTAATTCTGGATTTGTTAGCAATGTAGTTACACAGAACTGGAAACATCCACAACGTCATCATTTATTCTAGTTTTCCATATGTTGAGGTCTTATTAATGCTAGTGTTTTGTTTTGACTAATAAGTAAAATGTTGGCATCTCTTCCTTGAAGTGACAAGTTCAGTTAGTTCACTACAGCTATGTCCAACCCGCGGGCTGCATGCGACCTAATTTACTTTTCGTTGTAGTTTAAGTAACCTACATGCTGACAACCTGTCCTTTTGATAAAATCTTAAGCTTGACATTGAGGTGGTCTTCAGTGCCAATTTATCACATCTGTACTGCGTGCTGGGAGATTTCCATATGTCCACTGACATCTTGGTGCAAAACTTGTACTGTACTAATTTTCTGATTTCTACCCTTGTTCCATTGGCACTAAACTTGCCTAAGAAATCACACTTTAAATACGGAGTAGTTAAAGGTGCCAAACAGTCGTTACCAATGCAGTTAGGATTTAAACTCTGTCAATGCACTAGCTTAAACTAAATTTAGTTTGCTAAGACCAAAGTAAATCATGCAGTGTGCGGCCCTCATTAATATGTCATTTAATGTGCGGCCCTGGTCAAGATAGTGACATAATTTTTGCCTCAGTAGGCACTGTCGGTTGGACATAGGGTTGCCAGATGGCCGGTATTTTACTGCTAATTTAGCAGAGGCCGGTATTTTGGAAATAAGTTCCCGAAGCCGGTATTTTGAAAATAAATATTTTGCCGTAACTTTAACAAGAACTAACGCAGTATTTCTCAAATTATGACTATAGTAGTGAATCTTTTCGTGACAGTTCCTTCAGCGATGTTTATTTGCTGCTGTTAACGCAATCCTTGGTGCGATTGTGACGTCACTTACACACCGAAATGTAATAAGCCTGGCAAAATACCGGCAAATTATAATTGATGCTTAACAATACTGATGGTCTCTCTGTTTTCCCTGTGCCGCTTACGAATTACGACAAGCTTAGATCTGGGTCTGTCACTATTGACAAAATGGCCGGTATTTTTACAAAACGCATCTGGCAACCCTAGTTGAACATAGCTGGTTGAGTAGGTTAAACATGTCTGCCGGGTATGCAAGATTCCTAAGCCAAATTTAATCAGCTGTTATGAAGCTAAGTTCGCATTGTGCTCTTAGAGGAAAATTGTTTCAATCTCGTAAGCAACTGTGTCTTTATGTCGTTTGAAATCTCATCTGTTCTTCAAATCGTGTTGTTCGACGAAGGAATTTCTTTAAGCTTCGCTGAACATTCGCCATCTAAAACTGCTTCGCACATGGCAAATGTTGGAAGAATGTAATTTTCGGCAAGTGTGTGAGCTTTCTTGGTTCGAGCCACTCTTAGCGCCACTAAATAAGGCGCTTTCATTAATTTTTCTTTGACACCAAAATTTTTATGAAAGCTTTTTTCTGCTTCAAATATTCTCTCTTTCGAAAAAAGTCTGGGGCTTTCCAGTTAACTCAGGATGTTGAGTCATCAAATGCCGCTTCAACTTGGCTGATTTCATACCTTCATTTGACAATGTTTTGCAAGATACTAAACAGTGAGGCTTAGTAACATCAGAGGGACATTTAATAAAGCCGAGCTTGATGTACTTTACTTAGGGTTGCCAGATGGCCGGTATTTTACTGCTAATTTAGCAGAGGCCGGCAAGAAGCCGGTATTTTGCAAATCTGTGCCTGAAGCCGATTTATTGAAAAGAAAATGCATTGGAGTAACACCAAAAAGAACTAACGCACAACTTCTCAAATTATATTGACTTAAGTAGTGAAACTTGTCAGGACAGTTCCTTCAGCGAAGTTCATTTAAATCCAAGACGGGGGCAAATTTTTGTTACTTGTAACCAGGGATGTAGTGCTAACAAAAAAGATGTGGGAACGCACCCAAAAAAAGCTAGCCATTTTAAAACAGCTTCCAATTCATTTTAAACCATAACATGAAAAAGGTGTGGGAACGTCGTTCCCGCCCCACTAAACCCCTGCTTGTAACTCGACAATACTGTCTCTTTGTTTTCTCTGTTCCGTTTTTAAGTCATATTTACCATCCTCCGTCTTGAACGTGATCTGCATGAGCATTTTTTAGCAATTAACCGTGAAACCAGCGCAGGTGGAGTTGTCTGAACTACTACAGGCTATTGTAAAATAATGCAGAAAAATCAAAGAAATTTACAGTATGAGAGTGACATTGTAGCAACTACTTGATGATGGCGTGAAGTAGGAGATTCACTACTTCACGCCTTTGACATTTCCAGCCTCTTCACCAACGTTCCGCTTGCAGAAACCATACAAATCTGCGCCGACGCCCTGTACAACAACAACGTCTTGCCGCAGCCATCCTTTCCACGCGACATCTTCGTCGAATTAATGCAGCTGGCCACTTCCTCTGTGGAATTCAGCTTCAACAACAAGATGTATCGACAAATTGATGGCGTCGCCATGGGCTCACCGCTAG
>Ga0210059_1005576_pt1 | contig 20235 bp, 12 predicted proteins | sample Ectturendosymbi2_FD_188042 | JGI IMG/M metagenome (GOLD analysis project Ga0210059, IMG submission 188042) | Ecteinascidia turbinata endosymbiont from Florida, USA - Sample 2 (SPAdes) (version 2) | ecosystem: Host-associated > Tunicates > Ascidians > Unclassified | place: Key West, Florida... | reverse complement strand
GTTCCCACACCCCAGTCTGAATGTTGGCGACTTCAACTGCCAACATGTCAACTGGGACTACAACAAAACATCCCCTGACTGTGAGAGCCTGGATTACTGGGCAACATCCAACAACCTTGGACTGCTGTATGACCCAATAAAAGCAGTCAGTTTCTCCTCCCACCGATGGAACGTCAGCACCAACGCGGCCATGGCCTTCGCGAGTTTCGGCCAGGACAGTGAACTGCCTCACAGACGTATTCTAGGAAAGTTACCTCCGTCACAAGATCGACCCTCTCTCATATAGCATCACCGAGACTGAAGGTTCCTGCCCACAGCGATCCGGTAAAGCGTTGGAACTTTCGCAAGGTTGATTGGAAGCGCTTTTGCCTTCTTACAGGTGAATCCGTTGAGAGATTGCCACCACCGAACACAACAATCATCGAGAGGACACACCAAGAATTTTGTGAGAGTCTGATATCCGCGGCCAAACAATGTATACCACATGGCCGTCGCAAGAACTATGGGCCTGTTCGGACAAAGAGTTCGAGACCCTCTGTCGCTCCTTCATTCGAGCCCCAGTGGGAACTAACTCGATAGAGCCGATTGGTCCCTACTTTTTCGGGTAGAACAGTAGAGACAGGAGCGATTGGAGGAAGCTGTCAATTCCATCGATATCTCGCACTCTAGCCGCAAGGAGTGGAACAACATAAACAAGCTCACTGCCAGGTCTGGACGCTCCTCGTGCCTGTGCGTCTCGGCAAACTCCATCGCCTCGCAACTTGTGAAGAACAGGCGCACAGGACCAGGGACCGCGATTCTACCAGGCTTTTCAACAAGGAACTCTCCGTCCTGTCGAAGGTCCCCAACACCGGAGAGAATCAGTGTCTCTGACCCTTTAGCCAAGAAGAGCTCGCTGTCGCCCTCAAGCGCCTGAAGCCAGGAAAGTCTCCGGGTCTGGTTTCCATTTTCCCAGAGTTTATACTCCACGCCGGGTCGGCTCTCAAATCTTGGTTTTGCGATTTCCTCACTTCCTTCACACACCAACTCAAAATTCCAAAGATCTGGAGAAGAGCACTGACAGTTGCGGTCCCTCAGCTAGAAAAGCCATTGGGGTGCATAAAGAGCTATCGTCGTATATTTCTCCTGAATGTCTCCTTTAAATTCTTCGAGAAACTTATCTACGCTCGTGTCAAACTAATCATCGACCCATTACTCCCATAGGAACAAGCGGGCTTTCGACACAGGAGGTCGACCGTAGACCAGGTCACCCTGCTCACACAGGACATCGAGGATAGCTTTTCGGTTAAAAAGAAGGCCGGAGCCGTGTTTGTCGATCTCACAGCAGCCTACGACACCGTATGGCATCGCGGATTCACCTGCAAGCTGCTGCGATTGCTTCCCGATATACACATGGTCTTCATGACCATGCAGATGGTTGGCAATCGCAGCTTCACCCTCACCACCAGTAATGGCAAACGAGCAGGTTACGACGCCTTAAGAACGGCGTTCACCAGGGTTCTGTCCTGGCACCACTTCTCTTCAACATCTGCATCTGTGACCTGCCAACCACCGCCACCATGCAAGCTGATGGAGACTGGCAAGCAGTGGAAGGTGTGCTGAGCAGTGTTCCTTCTAAGAAAATTATACACTGAGCAAATGTTTGTTATGCTGCGCACGAAGCGCATGCAGCTGCAACCATGCAGACACGCAAACAGTGAAGCGTTCCCAATGCTAAAAGGGCTATGCGACATCTGTATATACCGTATTAAATTTAGATTGTTGATAGTGCGCGAGAATGAAATAGCACCGCGCGAATTGTCTGGTGGTACTACGCAACTGCGCAGTTGCGCACCTTTGAGAGAACACTGGTGCTGAGCAAAGACATGGCAACCGTAAGTGAATACCTCCAGACCTGGAAGCTAAAGCTCAGCACTACAAAAAGACTAGGAAGCTACACGTGAGCTAAAAGTCAACTGCACCAACAAAACTGCCCTTCTTCCCCGAGCCCAAATACCTCAGGGTAACGTTGGACAGGGCGCTCACGTATCGCCGACACCATGAGTCACATCGCAAGAAGTTGAAATCACGCGTCGCGCTCTTGAGGCGGCTTGCCGGCTGACTCTGTTTGGGTTGCTAGAGCAACAATGTGACGAACAGCCACCTTAGCCCTGGTCCATTCAACAGCACATAGTGCTGCTTTCCTGTCTGGTGCCGCCACGCTGTCTCTAGCACGCCGTACCATGGAACCTAGACACCTGCTCCACTCAGAGCTCACCTGTAGATCAAGTGCAAATGCACGGCAAATGCCTCAAAGCGAGACACCCTTTCGTACCTGCCGCACAACAACTCATCAGTTTATTTGACAACAACAACATACGTACGGCGTACTGGGCGGATCACCAATGGAATGCGGAGTTGGCGGACAACCCGCAAGACTCCGCATTTTCATCCCCGACACCGGCAACCACCCCTCGGAATGACCCTCCCGTGAACAGCCTGGGTCCGGCTTAACCGCCTCCGCACCGCTGTCGGACGTTTCCGCTCCTGCTTTACAAATGGGGCATGATGGTGCGATAGCTCAGTGGTAGAGTGTCTGCCTCTCAATTGGAAGGTTGGCCATACCTCATATCAGCCGTGCATGGAAGTATTAGCATCGGGCTGCGTAGGTAGGGCCGAAACTTCAGGTGAAGACAAAATTCTGCGGCCTGTGAGTGTGGCGCAGAAGAGCAAACCGTCGACCATGTTGTCCTCCAATGTCCATTCCATCGACCTCCTCATGGAGTGCACGGCCTGACGGTTGTGGACGATGAGACAATCCAATGGCTGCTCAGCACCTGCCACAAGATCCAGTGCGGCCTAGCAGTGGTTATGAAGAACTGGCCCAAAAGAAGAACAACACAAAAATGTATCCACAATTAGCCTGATCTGACTCGTTTGAACCGCAGTTTTCAAAAGAAATGTTTCGAATTATGCTGAAATCTGAAAGTATTCTTTTTGTCTGTGCAAGCTGAAATTGATCTATTCTTATTATCACGAACCAAACGCAGAAATCCTTTTTAAAACGTTTCCAGTTTATTAAGAATGAAGTGTTGCTGCCATAAACGTTGATACGATAACAAAGAAAATGACAGAATTTTCACAAGTCAAATACATTGTTGTCCTTGTTTGCTGATAAAAGCATTGCATTTCCTAAATGGCTGCAAGTGCCTGGTTAGGCTAATCATTTTTATTCCAGATATAGCAAAAGAAAAATTTTTGTCATTCCTAAAAATAGAAAGAATCATGCGCAAGGTCGTATCGGTGTAAGATGTCGCCAGGTGCAAGAGGCAAGTCTGGGGCCACTACATTCGAGCCTGAGGTCTTTCGGAAGTAAATGTGCTGTAATGACGAAAGTACTTGTGACATTGTTGAGAGTTTTCAGTGGCCCCCGCAGTGAATTGGCGTCCGGGTAATTGTGCCCCCTTGCCCCTCCCTCGTTACGCCCATGATCAATGTGCTTGCTATGTCAAACATTTGTAAATCCAGAAAAACAAGGGTATATTTTTGTTTGGCAGATGTTTGGAAAGGTACTTGTTACATTCTAAGTTTTGCAGAAATCGTGTGTAGTCATCATGTCTGCCCCACCATCGAACTTGTCTCCGGGAGATTACGCCGTTTTTGGTGTCACTCTTGGGATTTCCGCATTAGTGGGAATTTTTTATGCCATTAAAGATCGTAATGCTAATGAAGAAGAGTACATGATGGGTGGAAGGTAAGTTGATGGCAAACAAAATTTCTAATGCTTCGGCGTAACAAACTATCTTAACAAAAATTTAATGATTTGTCGGCTACAACAGAGCCATCAGATTTATACAGCATGCTACTATCACCGTGACACTATTTTATTATTATAATGGTTGTTAGTTTGGGATTCTTGTTACTTTTGTTGTCATTTGTAACAGGTGAAACCGTTAATGAAGTATTTCAAACTGCATTAAGCTATATTTTGCTGATTCCAAACTCGCAATGTTGCAAAGTCCTCCTGGACATGACGCTAAACTGGAACAGGTGATGGGTCTGCAATTCCGGAGTTCTGCAGTTTGGGAGAAACTGGAATACCCTTTAGCTATCATTATCGATTCTTATTGCGTAATCCCCAGAAATATTCCATTCGTGATTCAACGCGATGTACTTGTTTGCGAACAGTCCAACAGCTGACACGATAGCCTGCGAACGTACAGTACAAAACCGCAGTTGGTCGCTGTTTCCTGTGCATGTGAATGCCCAACCCTTTCCTCGGTCGTCATTCTGTATCGAACCGTTCAACGCTGCGTTGTTCTGACTTCACAATTCAAGTGTATCGGAGGTTTTGTTGTATATCTGAATACAACCGAAAAAAGCAATCAACTTAAAGAGCTACTGGAGAGTTATGACGGACAAAGTGGTGAGAGCCTTTAACTCGTCGTGTATTGGCTTGGCAACTTCAAGACGTCACATTCCTTAATTGAGACTGAACTGTGCTGCTGCAACAACTAGGTTGAACCCTTGACTAGTACGGATCTCTGTGGAATCGTAATTAACCGACTACATTCGGCACGGCAACCAAACAAGAACCTTACATTGGTCCTACACTTTTGCTTTCAGATCCCGCAATCATTTTTCTTTTTATTAAGTATTCAAGTTTATGCCAGGAAAGGGGATTCAGAAATTTACGTGTTATGTTTTTTTTGCTGTTTTTGACAACTCCAGTGTCACTTTCAAGATTTTCATCTAATGTGTTGGCAGGCCCACAGCGAGGTTTTAAGGTATAGGGGGCAAAATACATTTTTAGGAAAGCAAGATTTTTGTTTTTGCTGCATCTTTTAAAAAAATCTTCTTGGCACAACAAAATTTGGGGGCACTAACAAACTGGGGAACACTTCACAAGAATGCCACCCCGTGGCTGCGGACCTGTATGTTCGACGAGACAGCCAGCAAAGCCCAAATACAAAACCTATGGAGAAAAATGTGGGGTGGACATGGCACATTATATCCCCACCGTCTAAAAAGTGGGGAGGCCCATCCCCATGTCCCCCACCTAATTGCGTCCATGCAGTGTTGGACGAGACAACCAGCAAAGTCCAACATGCTAGGCGAGTTCTTACGACAAGAATGCCACTGCACATGTCATCGACTTTCTAAAACTGACAATTAAAGCTATTTTTACTTTTTCAACAAAGCTGCTGGTTTGCAGTCACAAGCTTTTATTGAAACGAGAAGTAAGAATTATTCCCTAAATTCCGTGAATCTTTCAAAGTTTGCAGGTCAAAAGCAAGTGTGTTTGGCCTGACAGAGCAGGCGAAAAAAAGTAACTCTGTTGCTCAGCCCAAATCAAATTCTCAGCTATCTTTTTACCACTGCATGAAACCTAGAGTTTCACCCAAGTATGCATTTGCGACGGTACACTTGAGACGTTATATTGGACTCTTTTCAGGAAAATGGGTATGGTTCCTGTAGCTCTGTCACTGGCGGTCAGCTTTATGTCCGCGGTGACCGTCCTTGGGACTCCATCAGAAGTTTACAAATACGGAACAATGTACTGGTGGTAAGAGGACTGGCATAATATAAACAATTTAGTATGCTTTTTCTTTGCGTTTCATTCCTTGCTCTTTTTCAACGCCTAGGGTTTTGATCTTGTTTTGCTTCACTGATTTCGACAAAAAAATCTAACTTGCTGTTCCAGGTATTTGCTGGCCATATTGATGGTCGCAGTAATTACAAGCGAGATTTTCATCCCAGTTTTTTATCGTTTGGGAATATCCAGCACTTATGAGGTAAGCAAGCTTAAAAAGTGGTGTGCATGTAGCATTTTTACTTTGTTTTATTTAGTTCCAGCGTCAATACTACAGCTGGTCATGAGTTGCTTTTTGATCTCATGTTTTTTGCAAGGTTGTTGTCTCTGCAGAACTTGACCAGATTTTTGATACTAGACTTGTTAACTGCATTGTTCTTGCATTTCAGTATTTGGAAAGGAGGTTCAACAGAGTTATCCGAGCTTTGGGCACGCTCACATTCATTTTGGAAAATATCCTCTACATTGGAATTGTCATGTACGCTCCTGCTCTTGCACTTAGTCAAGGTAAAAAATTCATATTATAATATTTCGACTGTTAATACTATGTGACAACAAAGAACTCCTGCTTTTGGTGTCTAATCTTGGTTCATGCTGTTGTTTGTTTATTTTGTGCATGGAAAAGTAGCACTTGCTTTGTAAGCGCAAGATATTTGGATTTCTTGAAAACGATCGCACTTATACGTTGCGGCAAGTAGAGGTTTGACCATTTGTTGCAATCATTATTTTTCAGTGACTGATCTTGACTTGTGGACAGCCGTCATTACAACTGGTCTAGTCTGTATTTTTTATACAACGCTGGTAAGTTATTTATTGGCAGTTGACAATGTTCACTTACTCAGCACTATGCAGATATCGTCGACCGTTTTTGCTTTCTAATGCTACCGCGCGGCACTTCTATGTACGTCTTGATTTTTTCCAAATCACTTTAGGTCGCTTTTCATCGCAGCTCACATGTGCTGACGCATTTTCGGAGGGAGCAGAATCAGTTTTAAAGCTGGGTGCGTAGTGTTCGAAAAACGCACCGAAGCATAAAGTATACGCGGGCGTCGGAAGGATTTTTTCCGGGGGTGGCAATAGTGGATTTTTCCAGATTAGCAAAAAATGACGAAATTTCCTTTTACCAACTCAGATCTAAGAAAACAATGCTTTTTGCTGAAAATGCAAAAGGAAAATTTCAAATTTGAAAATCAAACATCTCTTTCCGATGCCCATGAAGGTATTTTGCTCGCAAATGAATTCCCACACAGAGCGTCTCATTTACACAATGAATGTGGCGTTTATTAAACGCACATCTTAATTTCTCAGAGAAATTACAGGTTGACAGTACCTTGAAGCGACACCAGGAGATTTTGGTAGCCCATTTTCTGGCGCTGTGTAAAACCTTTTGTGCGAACAATTTACGTTACAAACACGTATTTCAAACTTAAGTTTTTCGGAAATAAAAAGCTGCTTTTACACCTGAAATTTTGGAATTAGCCCATGGATGAGTTGTTTAATCAGACTGAGGGCTGAGGTGTCATTTGTGTTCTGTAACCTAGAGTAACGTTTGAATTGTTCATCGGCAACCATTCATTTCAACAGCAAACAGACGCATGAGCCGATACCTTGAACTTGTGTCTTGTATTAAGTTTTTCAAGATGGGTGGAGAACAACCTGTCGTGTTTCCAGACGCTGTTGTATTTCATTTATAGTGGATTCTAAGCGCGAGTGAAAACCACGAACAATGGTTATAAACAATTTTCAGGGTGGCCTCAAAGCTGTGATATGGACGGATGTCTTCCAAGCTCTGATTATGCTTGCCGGCTTCTTGTCTGTGGTCATCAAAGGCTCAGCTGATGTTGGTGGATTTTCAAAGGCTTGGCAAACTTGTGCTGAACGTGGAAGAATAGACTTTATTCAGTAAATTTTTCCTAGTTGTTTGCTTTTGTTCTGCAAGAACCTAAGATGCTTTTTCTCTGATTACGCTGTAATTTTTATCTCCGACTGTATCCACTTCTTTCCATGTTGGGATAATTGAAGTAATTACACTCTTCCTATCGTGCCGAAAAGCTAATCTTTGTAAAAAAGCACCTGTGTAGTTTTAACTTATGTTCGATTTTACACTCCACCTGTATTTTTTAAGCATTCAAACTGCGAACCGAAACATTTAACCCGAAATTTTTGACGGCATATTTCTAATTGAAGAAACTGAAACCTAAAACATTTAATTGTCTCTCTGTCCTTATGCTTATTGTGAGAAAAGTTTGTGCAAAGTCAGTTGGTTTAGTAGGATAAGCCTGTAAAAGAAGCACTGTTTCGTGAAACGTTTCAATTGGGTTCTCGAATAAGTTGGGTAACAGAAGTACTAATCGCCTTAGTGTAGAATTTGCTAATCGTCCTCGTTTGAAATTATGTAATGAACCAACTTGTTTTAGCTGCAGAAGGACTTGATAGCTGCAAAGGATATTGTTCTGATTGTACAATTATAGCAGCCCACTCCTTCCGAACAAAAGACCCTTTCTACCAAAATGCCTGGAGTTGGGAAAAGTTAAATATGTACTTCTTCATTATTTGGACTTTCTTGCCACATTACGTTCACTTCAAATATTGACAAGTTCCCATTATTACCTATTTATACGTTCTGTGTCAATAGACACCAATCTGTTCTTTTGTCGCGTTGAGGTTTTATGCATAAAGTTTTGTCGCTCAGTTTGGCACAGAAAGTACGTCGATTTCTGTTACCATCACTCTCACATCAAGCAGTTTACCATTTTGTAATGGATTTTAAAACCCTGTTTTTATTGCTCTTCTTAGATTCTGTTCATTTATTAATAACATTAATAACTGCTAGGTATGTCAAATCTCTTGGTAGAAATTTCGACATTACCAGGCCGCATCTCATATTTGTAAGCTATTGGCCTGGTGTCCATAAGCGTTGGAGGGATTTTTGCCAGCCAGGATGCAATAGCGTCTTTTTCCAAGGTGACCAAAGATGGTGAAATTTCATTTTACTCGCTCGAAACTAAGAAAACATTTTTTGCTAAAACTTTGATATGAAATTGTCAAATATCAAAACCAAGGTCCCGTATGCCTACTCTTCCGACGGCTATTCTGGTGTTAAATAATGTTTTCTTCATATCATCTAAAAATTACTGCAACCACCATCAGAGTTTGGTTCCGTTTGTAATCATGTCTGTTTCAGTTTTCCTTAAACAACATACCCTAAATCTAGCCGGGTGGCTGTTAACAACGACCCTAACGTAAAACAGACATTTCTTGTTTTGCAATGAAGTGGCCTTTGAAAAAAGAGGTAACCTGGGATATTTGCAAAGATGCTTTGTAAACTATACTATTTATGCGCTGTAAAATCTATTATTTCTCTTGCGTTGCAAAAGTCTATTCCTTTTTCTTTTAATTTCAGTTTTGAACTTGACCCACGTATCAGGCACACGTTTTGGACGATATCGGTCGGCGGAACATTTTTATGGCTCGGCATATATGGTGTTAGCCAATCGATGGTTCAAAGATTTCTCGCTTGCAAAACGTTAAAACAAGCGAAGGGGTGAGTGACCTCGACAGTGTCTAAAACGTGGGCAAATATAATCGCTCTGGCTTTGCAAGGCACAAAGGGAGCATCTCTGGTTATTTGCAGTGACTTTCTACGCAAGGTGAGAGTGCTCTGAATAGAAAGAAAAGAAATTTCCCACAACTAGTGAGAAGAAACTAATTTTGCCGAATGTAGTTTTCTTCCCAAAAGTTTGACCTGCGCAAATTGTTGTGGGATATTTTGTGCCATTTTTTGTACTGCTGATCTAGCTTATCACATAAAGAACAACCTTCTCTGTGCTTTGCCCTTGTTCTTTTTAAGGCCGGTCTGGTTTCCGCCCTTTGTTGCTGGAGATGTAGCGAAATACTTTGACGATATCGAAAGATTGTTCGTTCTTTTAACTGAAATCACGTGGCCAATTGTTGCAAAACCACAACGCAATTTCATTTCTAGTGCTTTGTTCCTGAGCTGGTTGGGCTTGGTAGTGATCATAAGTCTTTGCTGCATGATGGGTGTGCTAATGTTCGCTTATTATGCGGATTGTGATCCCTTAACCAAAGGCGACGTTGCCGCATCGGACCAGGTAATACGTGCACGATTTAAATATATGTGCATTGCAGTAGATGTTGTTCTCGTTGCAATTATTTCTTGTTATTGGTTTTTGTTGGCTGGTTTGGCAAACGTGTTTGGCCGTTGAGAAATTTCATTATAAACTGAGGGTGACATGATTCTTAACTGCGTGTCGTGAACGTTCCTGCAGAGCAGGGATCTCCAAACATTTTTTTCAGAGGGCTAAATAAGCTATCATACAACAGTTCGAGGGCCGGACATCTTACGTAATGTCATTGTTTCCGGATATGTTACATTCTTCACAATCAACAAATGTTTCGTAAATGTATTATTTTTCCAATATTGACAAAATATCTTTGCGGTCGGATGAAATGGTTTCGCGGGCCAGATTTGGTCCACGGACCGTAGTTTGGAGATCCCTGCTGTATAGAATACTAGCTAGGAAAAAACTGGTGAAAAATGCACTGTTTTTCATAAAATGCGTTCATTCAGTGGTAAATCTTCGCGTTGATATCTTTGAAAAACTTTACATGAAATCGAAGTTTTATGCTCTCTTACTTTTACTATATATAGACTACTTGCGAATGGTAAAAATCTCACAATGGCAAAACGGCTGCAAATTACATGGTTTACTAATGTATAGTACCAGTAACAATTTATAGTACCAGTATATTCCTTTCGGTAACAACATATCTTTAGCAAAATGTGAAAGCAACGCAAAATTACAAAGTTTTCTGTGGTTAGCTGTCCTACTGCTAAAACGAAACTGTGAAAAGTATTTTCAAATAACAATGTTTGTTGCGTTCTGCAGAACTTACATTTTCTTTCTTCAGCGTTTTATATGTAACTAGTTTTTTGTTTATCGGTACAAAGAATGTTCCCGAGCATTCTTCAGTTTCATCTTTCATCTAGCGTTTATATTTGGATCGTAAGATGACTAGTTTGGTCCAAATATGTAAAAAATGGAAAAAAGTCAGCCTATGTGAAGCTTACAAAATAAGCTTTAAAAACAGTTGAAAACTTCAGCCTGAAGCATCAAATAAAATGTGTATTGCAGTTGCTTCCTTTGTATTCTCTGGCTCTGTTTCGAAATCTTCCTGGACTCACCGGCCTTGTCATTTCCTGCGTTTTTTCTGGAAGTTTAAGGTGAGACGCATTTTTAGTAAACAGAGCTTCCAGCACGAGACAAAATTGACGTAATTATCAACCTCATCAGTCACGGTCGTCGGAAGGATTTTTTTCAGGTGGGAAATTTTGCAGGTGGCATAAACAATCTCAGGGCTGCAATGAACTGAAAATTTTGGGAAACAAAGCGCCACGAGGGAGTAAAACCTATACAATTATCGAAACTTCTGCCAAACCTGAAATATTTTCATAATACTTTGGATTTTTGATATTTTGAAATGGAAATTTTCCTTTCTCTTCCCTGGCTGCAAGCATGTGTATCCAAGTTTGTCATGTTTTTTCTCAGAATGCCAAAAACGTATTCTAGCTTTCAAACGATCGGCTGTTTTCAGATATCTCGTTTTATATGTTTAAAGAAATTTATCTTCAAAAGAAAAAACGAACCAACGGTGTTTTGTCTTAGATATATTTTACTTGGCCAATTACCAGGTTCAGAAAACTGTTGACTTTGAATGGCTGTCGTTGTAGCTTCAAAGCTGGAAAACGTTGTCAACAAAGAATGCCCTGTGAAAACATCATCGCTGAAGCAAAGGAAACTTTTGCGTAAAAACACGACGCGTTTCGGTTTTCAGTGTCTCAGCTCATTTTCAGATGACAAGGCTCCCCAGACACCACCTCTGTTTTTTTAGTTTGAGAACAATAGATGAGACTCATTTTTGCTAGCATTATGTTAATGAAGCTCCAGAAAATACATGATAAAATATATGTCAATCGCTTTCCTTTGTGCTCGAAATATGTGGTTGGAACTGCTCAGAAAATAAACAATTGTGCAAATTCGTAACTTTAAGTAGTAGAAGAGTAACATCAAAGCAAAAATTGAAATGATTCAAATGAGTTGAGACGGGGATAAAACTCTGGCAAGGAACTTTAATATTTCAATAAAAATCATCACAAAAATTTTACCTGACCCGAACGTATTTCCAATCTTTCAAATTAACTTGAGATAGGCTTTGGGAGACTTTCTTAGAAACAAGAAAACAATAGGAGCTACACTGGAATAAAAGAATTTAAAACGCGAGCATGCTGGGCCACATAAAGGTTATCAAAGTGATCAGGTTGGATTTTTTCAAGAAAAGGTTGACACCGTTTTTCAAACTTAACATGAAATGTGGCGGGCAAAAACTGTGCGCAGCGTCTTTAAATAGAAAAATATATGAAACCATGGGTATTGCGTAGGACACCATCAACTGATCTTTCTTAAATTTCCCAAAATCTTTGACTGTACGAAATGTTTTGTTACACACAGTTATCATCCCAATAAGCGTAGATTTCCTATATGTGAAGAACAATGTATCCATAGAAATAAAACTACTTTGTGCATTGTGCATTTAAAAATACCAATAAAGGTCACAAAGGTCGAATGATAAGAGTACTTCGATCTTCCTTTCGGCTGAACGATCAGAATTTTTGCTCTTACAACTAGGGTTGCCAGATGGCCGGTATTTCACCGGCCTGGCCGGTATTTTACTGCTAACTCAGCAGAGGCCGGTAAATGGCCGGTATTTTGAAAATCAGTGCCTAAAGCCGGTATTTTAAAAATAAATAATTTGCCGTAACTTCAAAAAGAACTAACGCAGAATTTCTCAAATTATATTGACTCTAGTAGGGAATCTTGTCGGGACAGTTCTTTCAGCGAAGTTTATTTGCTGCTGTTGACGCAATCCTTGGTGCGATTTTCACGTCACACACACCGAAATGTAAGGATCCAACCAAAATACGGGCAAATTATGAATTGTGGCTTAACAATATTTGATTGTCTCCTTGTTTTCCCTGTGCCTCTTACGAAGTACGACACAGCTTAGATCGGGCACTGTTGACAAATCAAAATGGCCGGTATTTTTACAAAACGCATCTGGCAACCCTACTTACAACATGTCGGTGGGGAGAGACAAACACAGTCATTTGGTCAGAGTATGGACGTGGATAGCAAAGCATTGGCGGAAAAGTGTGCGTGTGGCATTGATACCTACAGCCTGGGGAGAATGCAAGGTGTGGTTAATCCCCCAAAATTTTGGACAGCGATTAGTAAGCCGGCAAATAACGGCAACGACGATAAACGGCCAATTAATTACGACGGCAATTAAGTAAAAGCTGTATTGAATGCGTAAAGCCAACTACTTTTTCGAGACAATTTTCGCTTCCCCCCGATAATTTTTTAAGCGTGTGCCTGCCTACAGCTTCAGTCTGCAAGTTCGTTGATTGTCGTGACTTTTTTAAAATTGAACAGAAAAAGCTATTAAACAAGTATGACTTTGCTGAAGGAAATCCGTTCTTGTCACAATGCCAAAAATGTACTTGCTGAGTTGGGAACAAAACCTTCTGAGATCCGTTTTTCCCAAAAATTTGCTGCAATTGCTAAATACGTACCAAGATGTCTTTGTCAAATAGCGCATTGATGAAGTTAAACAAACACTACTGTTATAATTTTCAACAACTTACCTCCCAAAGTCTATTTCGGTTGTAAATTCGCCACTTATGGGTGCTAAGTGCTGTGTTAAGGATTTTCTGGTTGAACGCAGACAGCCCATTAAGTTTCAAATTTCGTTTGGGGTCAAAACTTAGACATGTTTTATAACATTTCACCTAACCTATCCGCAAATCCTTTTCAAAGCCATGTGCAATAAATCTGTATATTTACGTTGAATAATTGGAAAACGTGTGTCCCACACAAGCACGAAATTTCTACATCAAACGTAGCACACACAGATAGACAGGATTATCGCGGCAGACCGTCAACTACAACAAAACCCAACAATTTTTATCATTGCTTCGTGGAACTGACGCCCAAACATATGCAATGTGGATTGGCGCGTTTTCGCCGACATTTCTCCCGAATCACTAGCAGTTTGCAACAGATCAGCTTAGTCGTTATAAGAGCACAGGTCTTGCCACCCTCAACTGTATGACCCGACACTCTATATTTTCTGAACTGAAGCAAGGCAGAAGAATAGCTGTTGCCACTGGACATTACTTTACAAGCTCTAAAGAACGGTGTCTTTTTCGGATTGCTTTCCTTTAAATATATTTAGACGTAGAGTAAACGTGTTTTGAAACCAGTATGGCATAAATGCAAACCCAAGAAAGTAGCAGTTGTAACAGAGTAGAATGATTTGATATGGGAACAAAACTTTATTGATAGTGAGTGTTCATACACAAAGTCATAATGGAAAGAAACGTGAGTGTGGTTCAGAGGCGTGGTAACCATTTTTACTTGAATGTACTGGCAAACCTGAAATCGCACCATTTGAACTGCTAGAAATGAGTGGAACCTTGAAATCATTTTTGCCTCTAAGAACTTCCCCACTCGAGGAAAGAGAGGTATGTGCATGGATTGCGGTCAAGCAAAAGCAACACAACTTTTTTCGAAACGATTCTGAATATTTAAAAAATTTGATCTATTACAGGGATTCTCAACCTTTTTTGAACTAGGCCCCGCTTTTGTCTTTAAAAAATCTCAGGTTCCACCAAAACTTTTTTTGCTACAAGCAAATAAAATTCACAACTTGCTTCAAGATTACGATTCAGGGGTGCAGTTTAAGTAGCAAATAATGAATTGATTTTGTCCTTTTCTTGTAATTTATTTTTAAAGTTTTGAAATATTGCAAGTTTGATTTGACATATGGTTAAGATCAGCCTGTAACCAGCTTGGGACACCAGGAGGGCAAAGTTTTCCAGGAGGGGCCCAAACTTTTTTAACTATGTCCAATAGTTTTAAACTATGTCCTACGCATTTTTTCAGGGAGGGGGGAATTATTTATGGGGTTTCATTCTCCCTGGTTACGGTCTTGGTTAAGATTTTTAGCTTTCAAATGATTTTCTTGCCGACCAACCTTCATTGACTCATTTGTTAAAGTCTGTTGGGATAGTACGCAGAAGGTTCCACATTCACCATATATGTCAGGTATAAAACCAAACTTCAAAAACTCAGAGTTGAGTATTGACATTTTTTTTTCTTGCCTTGTTCATTTGTTTTTAAATATAAACTTAGTTTTAAGCTAAATTACTCCAAATCGCACCTGGCATAATATATTAAGAAGAATCATTGGTATCGCACTGAAAATGCATTTGAACAACGAAACGAATATAGATATTGTGAAATACCAGTCAGAACTAGTCATCCTTTTCTTTATCCAGTTTCTTGCCCAAACCACAACCGACTGCACTGGTAGCTCTCGGCCACCATACACCTCTTCCATACTCATTTCAGGTTTCCGATGCACACCCAAATTTTTTGACTTGTTGAGATATTTAAACTTGCCTACTTTGCTAACCTTTGCATTTCAGCCTGTGTTTATTGCAGCATCACCAAATACCATATATACTCAGTTCGCAATAATTTCACACTGAAAGTAAGCTAAGGCGAGCAGCCAGCTGCACAAGGCGGAAGAAAACTACGTGTTTTGGAAAAGCATTGATCGGTAATTGTCAAGTAAACTGAAAGTTCAGCAGTGTATGGTGTGAAAAATTCAATGAAAAATAGGTGGAAACAAGTGAACTACCTTGATATATCTTCCAATCAGGTTGACTGTGAACAACGCACTTTCATTTCGTATTCTCACCCAAACAGGTTCATAATGTCTTCAACCTCCACGCCCCACCAAACTTTTGCCATGCCCCACATTGAGAACCACTCATCTATTGTGTATAAATCCCTTTGCTACAAAACAAAGACACTTAAAATGACCTAAAAAAGCTCCAAAACATACGTCAGCTAACAATACAACCTGTTAAGTTACAACTAAAACAGCTAGTTTTTCACGCGATTGGTTTGTTCACCTGTGTTATTGTTGATTTTATTCTCAAATCAGTTTTTTCATGTGGAACTCAAGCAAATCGAAAATCTTTGAGAAAAACGCGTTTTTCTCGTCATGTTTCTGCAAACCAGCACTGACATCATAGGTGCTTATCTGAAACAGTAAGTCGTACCCAGTATTCTTTAAAATTGCCACATTGTCAAAAGATTCACACAGATGTGAGTTTGTTCGTTTTTTCACAGTTTGCGAATCACGAAACTTGTGCCTTCCTTCCACAGCACTGTATCGTCAGGCATCAACGCCATGTCTTGTGTTACCGTCGAAGATTTTATAAAACCTGCCACCAAGTGGAAGAGCAACCGTTACACGTGGGCTTCGAAGAGTAAGTGATATACGTTCTTAAAAGAAAGCAATGTTGATTTCGACAACACCAAACAGCAAGCCTTTCTTGCATGCTCAATTAGAGCACAAATAATAATTGGTACAGCATCAGAAAACTTCCAATCAAAACGTTGCAAAATAGCTTTTTCAAAAACCTAATTCAATTTCGAAACAGAAAATGCATCTATAAACCTGTACTTTAATTATATTTAAATTTGAGTCATCAATGTATTCTTGAGGATTAATCTTTTACCCGCGAGTGCTCTTCAACTGCACCTTACAACTGTTGTCAGTCCTTGTTGACCACAATATAATTACGCGTGACTTTGTTATTGTGAGTACACGCTTAAGCTGATTTAAAGCATTAAACCTTCTTATCCAAAATAAATTATAAAGTTTGTTTTCATCAAGGTACGAAACCTTCGATATAGAGTGAAGTAGCAACGAAGTTTGCAACCAGTAAAACGTGCTTTGCATTTTGCCATAGTGGGCCTTCGCCATTTTATGATAGATTAGGTTTCAAAATAAAGCCCTTTGGTTAAGACTCATAGTTTGTTTTCAATTGCAAATGCTTTATCTGTAATATTTGTAAAGCCACAACAGTGACCCACACCAAGCGAATCGATCGCAATTTATTGCGTAAGGAAACTAGTTTCGTGTGTTACACATCTTCAGTCCTTATTCAATTTATTTGAATAACACACGAAACTAGTTTCCTTACGCAATAAATTGCGATCGATTCGCTTGGTGTGGGTCACTGTTGTGGGCTTTACAAATATTGCTGAATGATACGTACAAGCTGAATCATTGCAAGGAGATGGGAGCAGAACCAGGCAGGAGATTCCTCGTACAGCCGGCTGCAAAGCTAGAGCGTGTAATTGTTGTTTCATCAGTAGTTATATTTCTCTAGTCAAACAACCCTACAGACTTTCTATTAATAAACTGTTAATGTGAAATTCACTAAATATTTCTTTTTCATTTTTTCTTTGCTCTCGGAAGCAACAACGGGCAATTATTTCCCTTCCTGCACCTTTTCATTAAAACATTGGTTAAAACAAGGGACAGATTTTCATTTGAGAACTCCGTCTCCTGGTGTTTTCGTTTTTCTGTTTATTTATTTGGGTGACCAGCTGGAATGTGGATCTTGTAGACGTGATTCAGGTTGCCGCTTTTGCTGAAAGACAGCAAACACATCTACCCAGAAGCCATGGATCGATAAAAAGAAGTTTTGGATTAAACGGAAAACACGGCAACGCTGATCTGCTCTTTTATTATAAAAAATGTATTTTTGTTAGTAGTAACCGAAGTTCGATTCCACAAAAATTTGAAAAGTATTATACGCTGATGTTAGTCATGTTGATTTAAAGAGAAATGCTTCCGCATTGGAAGCCATTGGGATGCTATTCTAAGAGTAGCAATGGATTTGAGGTTTAATGCGAGATAATTTTCAAAAATGCATTTCACACATGTGTTATATTGTACTTCATTTCTATATTCTTGCGCTGTACAGGAACAAGCATCTCATCACATCACGGTCTTGTAATGTTTAAATTTTGATGCACAGACGGTAACATTTAGAAATTATGATGAATTCTGTGAACGCATTTTTTCAGTTGCAGCTGTAATTTATGGTGGACTTTGTTTGGCGATGGCATATCTGGCTAGTCAACTTGGCGGTGTGTTGGACGCTGCCCTCAGTATTTTAGGGTTGGTTGGTGGACCTTTCCTTGGACTTTTCACATTGGGATTCACGTTTCCATTTGTCAACTCATGGGTGAGTTGAACAAAATAATTCTAATTGATTCGGTTGACGCTTTTGCAAACACCTGTTTGTCGGAACAATACAGATTGTGATAGAAAAACCTATTGTGAAGAAAACGTTTTGATACATTTTTGATCAAACCTTTAAATCACCATGAAATATACCAAAAGATATTTTAAAGCCAGCATGTTGGTTTTGCTGTCAGATACGGTGAAGTCACTGTGCATCGAAAAGCAAACATTCAATTGCAAAGTTGGATACGCAAAAAAGCACAAGCTCTTTTTTAGAATGGCGCTGCAACTCGCCTTCCAAAATGCTGCACAAAGCACACCTTTCAATTCGTTGTTCATTACGAACAGTTTCCTTTCAAGGAGAGCAAAGGCCACTGTAGCGGCTTTGAGGCAAGTTTCGGTCATAACTCGCCGACCGATCGCGTTAGATAGTGAAGGAAGGCATCATAACTATATTTTCATATATTTTTTTGTTGAAAAACAGGGGTAAATTGGCACTGGAAATTTGAAAAATATGTACAAGCCCCAATAACCTCACAAGGTAGTCATCAAACATTTGTACAAATTTTCTAAACAAACTTCTACATGGCACTTGAAAACCTTTGTGCATCTCCCAATAACATCACTAGGTTGTCCTCCTAGCGTCATTCTGCCAAAATCATTTTCAAGTGCCAATTTACGCGTTTTATTAATAAGAAAGTACACGAAAACCCGCATCTTGTGATGTCTTCATTAACTCCCTAACGCGATCTGTCGACGAGATATGAACAAAATTGACTCAAAGTCACTACAGTGAATCTGGCGATCTTTGAAAAGACGCTGGAGCAACAATAGGGTCTTTTATAAAAAAAGGAAATCCAGTGTATGGCAAGAAGCATATCAGTTGTTTAACAAAAAAACTTTTGCCTCTATCAAGGGTGCTGGTGCTGGACTCCTGTCAGGGCTTGGTTTTTCCTGCTGGATCTACGTCGGGAGTAGAGTCGTCGGCACGCACAAAGAGTTCTTGCGCGAACTTGACTATAGCACTTCAGGAACAGGATGTGTAAGTTTTTTGCATGTTTGTTTTCAATTCAACGACGAGTCGGGTCATCACAACATCGTTTCTCAATGTGACTTCAGTCGGGTCACTAAAAATCGTGACTCGAGTCGCATCATTGACTCAAGTCACGCCATCACTGATAGCACCATAGTACAGACCACATTTTCATTCTCCAGCGAAGTTTCGAGAAACTGTGCCGCTACGAGTATGCCAAAGATGTTTATGCTCGCTTTGTCAACTTCAAAAAAGCTTGCGACCGGATTACATGAGAAAGGTTTTAGGAGTTTCTCTTCAGAAATTTGTGCTGACGTCCGCCTGTTCCTGGCCATCAAGTCTTTGTATTCCTGCTCAGAGGTTTGTGTACGCTTCAGTGGCGTTAAGCCAAAACCGTTCACCGTGGGTGTAGGACTCTGGAAAGGGTGTGTGCTGTCACCAGTCCACTTCATGGTTCATACATGAATTGAACTGACAGCCACAGCCAATAGAAATTCCGTGAGCTTTATCATTGTCTTTCAGGGGTTGCAAAACCGGATCTTTCAAACACCGCAAAGATATCAGTATTGAATCAGTCTTTGTTACGATCCTCACCTATGGTCATGAATCTTGGTTAAAGACCAAAAATGTACAAGCCGCAGAGATGGGAATCTTGATCACGGCGCAATACTTGGCGATAAAATGCGCAGCTGTGAAATTTGTAAAGCCCTGAATGTCGAGTCGCTTCTCCTCCGAAACAAGGACGCCGGAACAACGGTACGGCAGGGGGTAGTAAAAGAGTTAAGGGCAATGGAAACCTGGAAAAAACAGAACATCGTTACCAATTATGCCTGTTCCTGTACAGCAACAATGTTCAACTCAAAAATAGTAGTAGAATTTATAGAAAAGCATTCTCAATTTTCTGGGCGGGCGAACGCGAATAGCTGCAATAAGCTTGTTTCAAGTCGCTCTTGATAAAAAATGAAATGCCTATGATTCTGTTATGAAAAGGCACCACCGCTCGCGTTATCCCCATTTTGAAAGGTAAGGGGACAATTTCCCGTCATTTCACCGCTCTCCGCCGTCCCTGCTCCGAACTGAAACATTCCTGCTACGATGGTTCTGCCACGTGACCAGAATGCCACCAAGGTAGGTTGGAGAGCCCTGCTGCCTAAACCTACGGGAATGCGATCCAGAGACCACTACGAAACAGGTGGCATGTGAACTGACACTACTGCAGTATAGAAGACTTTATTCAAAGTTTAAACGGTCTTAGAACAGAACTACATGCAACGAACAAAAACGTTGGCGACCAATCCGACTCATGCCTTGCACAACTGCCTGATAGCAAACGCCACGCTTCCAATTAAAAGAGTGGCGATGGACGCCAAGCCAAGAGCCGCGCCTTGAGCAAGGCACGTGATTAATTATTACTACATTCCACCCCCTGCTAAATTAA
>Ga0210059_1005575_pt1 | contig 20239 bp, 3 predicted proteins | sample Ectturendosymbi2_FD_188042 | JGI IMG/M metagenome (GOLD analysis project Ga0210059, IMG submission 188042) | Ecteinascidia turbinata endosymbiont from Florida, USA - Sample 2 (SPAdes) (version 2) | ecosystem: Host-associated > Tunicates > Ascidians > Unclassified | place: Key West, Florida... | reverse complement strand
ACAGTGCCCGAACTCAATTAGAGGTGGAAGAGCGGAAAATCTTGGCTTTTGGCCAAGTCCATGCAAACGAAAATAGGTTGTGTCAAGTCTTTCGCAGTCAAATGTGCGCATAAATGCAACTTCCTGCGCATAAATGCAACTTTCGTTGAAAATAAATGCAACTTTCTCACTTTTTTACTGCAACAAAAACTCGCCCTAGTTATCACTAAACCTTCATAGCTATTTTTGTTGTCAAATTTGATAAAACGATACTTCGCCGATAAAGTATGCCTCTCTAGCACCACCTAGCAGCTCTTAATGAGAACTACTCTTGCAGCGAAAATGATTGTTCGAATGTATAATGCTAAAAATATTGTTGTTTTTATGGATTTCGTTTACGTACAAAATAGAAAATTTCAGCAATGTACTCTATTAAGTTTTGAAATACATTTGGAATGTTGATCGACGTAGAAGATTTTATGAACATTATCAGGAAAATAGTTTGGTATTGCAAGGAAAAATAAGTTTCAACTGAGTGGACAAAAATATTTAGAAGTGCTAATACTTTCTTGAGAAAATATAGCGAAGCAGACAAGCCTCTTGTAGTATTCATATCGCACAATGAAAATCTATTTTTAAACTGTATAATTTGTAAATCTATATAGTTCGTCTTCGGCCAACTGCCAACTCTGTTCCTTGCCACACCTTGATTATGCTTTGCAAAACAAACATCTCATTTGTAGATGATTGGAGTGTCATCTATGACAACTGTTCTGAAGGTTGCAAACAAATGTTAGATGAAGGACACTATACATCGTTGAAATAACATTGGAATATCTTAAAACCAGGGTTGAGGAGTCGGAGGTTTTTGGGCGGAGTCGGAGTCGGATTCTGGGAGTCAGATTCGTTTTTTTTTTGTCCGACTTCGACTCCAGATGTGAAATTGCCTCATTTTTCAAATCACACTCGTAAATTGGGAATTCCTTTCAAATGATAGAGTTTCCTTTGAAATTTTGTTGAAACAGAGATTTCTTGCTGTGCATCACGATTCCATTGATTTTACCACCAAAATTTCATTCCCTCCTTGTTAAGGAGTCGGGAGTCGGAAATTTTGGAAAAGCGGCGTCGGAGTCGGAAATTTTGGAAAGGTCAGAGTCGGATATTTTACCTCCAACTCCGCAACCCTGCTTAAAACTGCATCCTCTAAAGTGATAACTGATCTAAACCTCACACGTTTACGTCTACATAGTGAAATATCGTTGCTCCGTTATTTATTCAGTTCTCACACGCTTACGTCTACATAGTGAAATATCGTTGCTCCGTTATTTATTCAGTTAAATTCTTGATGTGGTGCCCTTTTCCTTTTCTCCCAATTTTTCAAGATCGTTCAAAGAGTTTGTTTCTTCTGCTTATGCGCCACAACCAAAATGTTCAGATTCCACTTCTTAAAAAATCCTTGGCCTATAACTTTTTTCTCCGTACGCCTTGCAGCTTGTGGATCTCTCGCCCTTCCGCCATCAAATCTTCAGAAATCCGCTCCATTTTCACGAGTCGCCCAAATTACCCTTATCACGTATCAAAAAATAGTACCCATAACCTGTAAGAAATCAATCCTCATCTCTACGTTTTATGTTTGATTTCGGCCGCAGTCCGTAGAATATCACCAAAAGCAGAGAATGTGTTCAATAAGTTCAATTATTGCTGAATTTCGGTTACATCGGCGGATACCGGAATATGAACATGAGCCGGATTCACAAATTTGAAAAAATTTTGGACCCGGAGCCGGAATCAAAAATTTTACAACAGGGGCGGAGTCGGGGTCTGAAAATGTGCATCCGGCCACCTCTGATATAGAGACCGAACTATGCTTTGCTTTCAATGTGCTGTTAACTGCACCGCTTGTGCGTCACTTTAAAATAATGTTCGTGACATTCGCACCAAATGCGGACTTGCTGAACGCTTTCATCGATTAGGCCACGTTGATGTGTGGCATTGGTTGCTATTTGGTGTACCTGACGCGTCGATTATAATTTCAATTGCTGTTTGTGCTGCTGTTGACAAATTTATAAAATTCTGTAATAGACTGCACTTGTACACGCTATGATCTATAGATTCTATACTATTTCTTTATGCTTGTTATTAGTTTCTTGTGTTGTTGTTTCCATGAAAACTCGACTTGCCACGAAAAAATTGCACCCTTTTCAGGGTTGCGCCTGTTGCAGGATTGTCGTTAAATAAATACATATATAAATAGTGTTACTTTTGTATTGATTTGCCCTAAAATGATGGTATTCAGCATGTTTGTTGAAAACCTAATGCTGTTGAGTGTTTTGGAAAACTCATGGTCCTTGTCTGCATACTTTATAACATTTTTTAGGGATGTGAACTTCAGGAAGTGTTAGCCATTCTTCCTTCTACGCATTGCGTTTCACCTCAAGAAGCACTCGACAACATGAATCAGATGAACAGCAAAAACACTTTCGGAATTGACCAAGAGGAAATTAGGAGAGCAGTATACCAGAGACCTTTCCAGTACTTACGAAAATTTTCCTGTGATGCAAGTGTAGACAATCTAGATAACTTTTACTACGAAAAACCTGAAGGTACTGAGGAAGAGTGCCTGCGTGTTCTGCTGAACTATTGTTCTCTGGAAGACCCGACGTGGTATGAGTTGTGGCAATTTTCCAGCTTTCTCAACTGCCAGTTGGAAGATTGTGAGCAGTCAATTTACTGCAACACCGGGCGTTTTGGAGAGGAATGTAGGTTGGTAGGGTTTAAATCTTTTGTTGTGAAGTTTATGATACGAATGTCCCAAGACTTTGCCACTCCTTCCCCATCATTGAAAGATCACCAACCCTCTCTTGTAGTGGAGGAAAACCTTGTGCTCGAAAAGCACCAGGTCCGTCGTCGGTGGGAGGACAGTGTACATCCGTGCCTTTTTTTTCACGAGGACAGAATGTCCATGTCTTTTATAAATTTCAAGATAAACAAAAATGGGGATCTTCTGTGTCCAAAGTCAAACATGTGTTTGGAGAAAAAAATTATGTCTCCAGAACTTTTGGAAGGACTCAAAAAGTATAAGTTTAACTTTGATGAGAGTTTAGACGAAATGTCGAGAGATGAAAAATTAAACGTTCTTCGTCAAGTTTTTGGATTACCAAACGGCCCTGACCCTGATCCAACCTATGAGCTGACAACTGACAACGTCGTGAAAATGCTGGCAATTCACATGAGGTTCAGATGCAACATTCCGGTCGTGATCATGGGAGAAACAGGTTGCGGTAAAACAAGGATGGTGGAATTCATGAGCAAATTGAAAACAGTGAAGCAGAAATTTGGGAAGTTTAAAGACACAGACAGCACATCTGTACAAGCAGAAAGTGACACAGGCAACGATACGAAGGTTTTGGAAGCAATGGAACAGGACGTTGAGACGTCTCAAGACACAGACAAGCAGAAGGCGTACAAGCAGAAGGTGGCAAAGTGTGTACAAGCAGACGGTGGCAAAGTGGAAAATATGAGTGTAAAAGCAGCAGGTGGCAAAGTGGAAAATATGTCTGTACAAGCAGAAGGTGGCAAAGTGGAAAATATGAGTGTGCAAGCAGAAGGTGGCAAAGTGGAAAATATGATGGTTTTCAAAGTTCATGGGGGAATTACAGTCCGTGACGTTCAAAAATATTTGCGAGAAGCACTTCAACTTGCAAAAAACAACCAAGCACACCACAAGCCACCCACTATTCGCAGAAGAGCTTTTGAACTCGCAAGGGATGATAAACAACGTGAACGCATTGCCAAAATATTAGATAAGTTCCTGAAATTTGCAGGCGCTTATGAAATACTTCACAACATTGATAAACTCGTGGAAAATGCAGTGAAACTTGTACACGACCATCACCTCTATCAAAATGTCGACAAGGTCTTAACGACAGCTCTAGAACTGGCAACAGACCTTAAGAAATGGCCAAACTTTGAAGTTGCTTTAAAAAAGTCAATCGAGCATGTCGCGCATCATCAAACATCTCAGCTTGGTGACAGCGTGGTACTAGGTGCTGATGATCACAATTCGAACATTCGCAGCGTAGCATCTGTTCAACCACAAGCTACAGGTCTTTTCAAAATGAGCATGTTCAAGTTTTGGTCTGTTTACCGAAAAAAAACTATGGTTGACAGAGAGCAGCGCACCTTAAGTCGCGTTCTTTCGGATGAGGACGTATTGCTTTCAGCTGTGAAGTTGCCTTCTGGTTTCCACACAATATTATTTGTAGATGAAGCAAATGCGACGGAAGCTATATACGCTCTTAAGGAATTTGTGTGCGACGGAAGTATTCAAGGCACCATTGTGGAAAACTGTGGCTTGCAAGTCATAGCAGCTTGTAACCCATACAGAAAACTTGGGGAAGAAGCGATTACAACAATGGAAGAGGCAGGATTGGGATTTCGCGTCAAGTCTGAAAAAAGCAATGACCGATTCGGCAACATTCCAATGCGTTTCTTGGTTTACAGAGTTATTCCTCTTCCACCAAGTATGCTTTCTTTTGTTTGGGACTTTGGCCAATTGCAGATGGATGCTGAAAAGTTATACATCAAACTCATGGTTCAACGACTGCAACATAGTGCAAAACGCATTCGAAGTAGGTACGTCGATTTGATTGTTGACGTATTGGAGACATCTCAAATGTACATGCGAGAAAACAGAAGCATTTGCCGCTTTGTTAGCTTGAGAGACGTGGAGCGATGTTTCGTGAGTTTCAGCTGGTTTTTAGAAAATAGCGATTGGCTCTGCACGGAGACAGATAAAGCATTGGAAATGAGGGCTGTTGACAAGAACGTCAAGTTGCCCACCATTGTGCGCTGTTTGATTCACGCCGTTGGGATGTGCTACCACGTGACATTGAAAAATAGGGGAGAATATCGACGTTTAGTAAGCAAGACCATATGCAAGCTTGGTGTTGAAGTATCTGAAGAAGACATATTGGAAGAAATCATTGCTTGCCAATCGGTATTTTTGGCAAACATTGACTTAGATGATAAAGTTGCACGAAACGAAGCACTGCGTGAAAACGTTTTCATGATCATCATGTGCACTGAGATGAGGATACCTCTGTTTTTGATTGGAAAACCGGGCAGCTCCAAGTCACTGGCAAAGACTTTGGTAACAACTACAATGCAAGGTTTAAACTCAAGCAAACCAGTGTTCCGGAAGCTGAAGGAAATACATACTGTATCTTTTCAGTGTAGTCCTGTAACGGATCCCTCTGGGATCAAAAGTGTTTTTGAACAGTGCCTCAAACTGCAATCCAAACGGGAATCCAAAAAGTATGTTGCTGTTGCAGTTCTCGATGAAATTGGTCTTGCAGAGGATTCACTAAAGATGCCACTTAAACTTTTGCATTCTTTCCTTGAAAGTAGTTCTGCAGATGAACCTAAGGTTGGGCTTAGTGGTTTAGTTGATCAACAAATCAATAACCATGAAAAAACTGGATTCCTTGGAATATCCAACTGGGCCCTAGATCCTGCGAAAATGAACAGAGGAATTTTTGTTCAAAGAAGTGAACCATCAGAAAGTGACTTGCTAGTGACAGGAAAAAAAATTTGTGGTTCAATAAAAAATTTGGAAAAAGTGGTTGAAGTGGTTGCAAAGTCATACGTAAGTATTATGAACGAACAAAGAATTCACATACAGACATTTGCTCGATCAGGTCAAATCAAAACTGAATTTTTTGGTCTACGAGACTACTACGGTCTTTTAAAAATGATCGCGACTATTGCTATGTCGAGCAAAAGTGTAGCAGCGTCTCACCTTGCATACGCTATTCAAAGGAATTTCAGTGGATCCCCAAAGGATTATACTTTTGTCTGGAAAAATGTGGAAAGTTTGTACCCTGATTTATTGCAACATTCTGTTCCACTTCAACAAATGCTGAAAGACAATCTAGATTGTGCCTACAACTTTGAAAGTCGCTACCTGCTTCTAATGTCGAACCCTGTTGCTGGCATCACCTTGCTGAATAAAGTTGTGGGCAAAGAAGCTAACTTCGAAATCATCTTTGGTTCGAGTTTTCCACAAGACAACAACTACACCGAAGTTTGTCGAAACATCAACCGCATCAAGATTTGCATGGAAAGTGGACGAACTATTGTTCTGCTCAATCTCAAACACTTGTATGAATCGCTATATGACGCACTGAATCAGCATTACGTCACCTTTGCTGGTCAACGATATGTCGATCTTGGCTTGGGAGGACACATAGTGAAATGCAGGGTTGCTAAGAATTTTCGCCTGATTGTGATTGAAGACAGGAATGTTGTTTACAATGAGTTTCCCATTCCGCTCATCAACAGACTTGAAAAACACACCTTCACCACTTCCAGCATTCTTCAACCAGATCAGAAAAAAAATGAAGAACAACTTCACAATTGGGCTACTGCGTTTTCTTCAATGAACATGCCTGCTTATCAGACAACAAGAGTGCCGCCCTTTTCCAAAGAAGATGTTTTCGTTGGCTTCGATGATGACACCCCAGCGTCTGCAATACTTTCAGTGCCAGGAGATACAAAATTTGAAGACGTCCAGAATTTGCTTCTTCGTACTGCCACGATGGAGGGCGTATTTCGGCTTCACAAGTCGAAGATTTCAGATGAAGCTGAACGATGGCGAACTGCATATTTGGAAAACCAAAGCCATGACAGCCTGCTTTCTCTGCTCAGCACTCTTGTCGAAAATAACGAACAGTCGACGTTTGTTAAAAGTGTTGACATTGTGACCTTTGGGAATGTGTTGCGGGAAAAAGACAGGGAAAATCTTGAGAAAGCGTTGAAGTTACATGTAGCCTCGGTAATGTTGCTATCACTGCAACAATTTAAAACTTGCGATGAGTTTGCAAGAAGAGTAAAAACGTTTTTGGCACTTGGTCTTGCAGCCAAAAGTACTGAAGGTGTCATTCCATTGCACGTGCTGCTCATACAGTGTCAACAGTCACACGACTCCGCTGAACTTGCAGCTTGTGCTAAACACACAGTGCAAAACCTGCTTTCACAATCTGAACATACAAATGTCAAAGGCTCACGTCTGGTTATTGCTTTTCTGCACGCACTGGAAAGAGGACGGGTCGGAAACCACCTGAAAAGCTTTTTTAGTGCCAGATCGAATCTTATTTATGTTGATGAACTTCGTGTTACTTCAGAGTACATTGCCTTTCCAAGCAAGTTGTGGAAAACAAGTTTGCATGCGATATTTGACAGTGGTTTACGTTTTCTCAAAGCTGAAAACGATGGTGATGGCAACGGCGATGACAGTCATGATGTCACGGATTTATCAAATAACAGCGAGATTTATCTGCATTTGGGAATTTTGATCAGAAATTGTATTTCGGCAGCTATCGTTAAACTGTGCAGCAATGAAGTAACAAGAGATTCTGAAAGACTGAGAAAAATATTGGAACTCTTTGTGAAACAAGGCGTTGTTTCAACGAATTTCGTTTGTTGCGTTGCCCAGCAGATTGTGAATATCATGCGGGAAAGAGAAACAACAGCGTCAACTGCCAACTCATGGATAGTTGGCGAAGCTTGTTCACAAAACGCATTGAAAGAAGGTGGAAGTTTCATCAAAACTTTGTGGATTTATCTAAAAAAGTTAACATCAAATGCACTTGCTTACATCATAAGCAAAGCAGACGTGGATCAGAATCTAAACATTCTCTGGGACAAGAAGGAGACAAATTTTGTCTTTCAGTTGAAAGAGTTGTGGTTGAAACTTTTTGATTTGCCGCAAATTTGCGGTTTCAGATGGAGAGATCTAATTGGTCATGGGAACGACGTCTCATTCAATCTTGAAAAAGGTTTCAATGCGAGGTTTCCATTCAGTCGTAGCATTTTTATATTTTTTAACAAACACTGGGATGCACTTCAGTGTGTTGAAGATCAAGTGAAAGAAAGTCAATTTCACAAACAATTAACGAAAACAAGGCTGAGCAAGACTCTTCATGAAGCTGAAAGTTCATGCTGTGAGGATATTCTGAAAGCTTTTGTACATGATTTGGTATGCCTTCAATACCGAAAAGGCAGTGAAAAACAAGTGGAGGCGCAGCTTGTCGAAAATGTTCTTTATGAAGTCTTTAAGAAAAAACAGCAGGAGATGCAGCACAGTACAAGCAACATCAGCAACCTTCCAGCTTGTATTTTTGTTCTATTGAAAACAGAGTACCATTCACTGAAGCAGATGGAAGACATTTCATCAATATTTCCCAACATAATCACTCAAGAAAACAGTGAGAGGTGGATAGCAACGCAAAAAGGTCAATCAAGAGTTGTAACGCAATTTGCTATGTTTGGCACCGCTTTAAAGCATCTTGAAAACCAACTACTCACAATGAAAAACACCTCTGATTATCACCAATGGACCAATCTGATTTGTCAGCTGAAATCCAAAACCCATACATTTCATGTCACAGCCCTATCGGACACGGACGAAAAATTGTGGAAAGCACTCGAATTTGCCGATTTGCTTTTGGATCAAATGATCAGCAAACGTTCGATGCCTTGTGAATACGATCCGTATGTTGAATTCATGATACATTTGTCCAAGGGCCTGTTCAAAGGAGCTGCAAGAAGTGGTTTGCATACATCACACTTTTTGAAAATCATTGTTACTAATCTTTCCGGTTATAGCAAAAAAATCTCTTTGAATATCTTGCTGGATTGGAAAAATGTAAAGTGCAAAAGATGTTCCAAACCGACAGTCGTGGACCCTGTGATTCTGCAGTGTGGCCATTTTATGTGTTATGATTGCATCAGTGCGGTTACAACACGTGAGAAGAAGTGTCCCCTATGTAAAACTGAGATTTGCGAGGAAATCATCCCAGCAGCTCTTACACCTACTCAAGTAAATGAAGTGGGAACTTTCAAAGCGAATTGCGTCAGCTTTTTTTTGGAATATCTGTCCACGATGTGTTTTCCTGCTTCCAACGAAAGCGCACTCCAATTCTCGGTGGACAAACAAATCGTTGATACACTGTACAAAATGGTGATTTTGAGAACCAAAACCAATGAAACAGCACCTTTCGACACATCTTTATTCAACAAAGCACCAACCGTTCGCTCCTTTATCCTTCAATTGCTTTTGCATTACAACCCAAAACAAATCGAAGATAGCCTTGAAACTTACTTTTCAAACTTTTCTTCATTACTGGATGACAAAGTTGAGTTGATGATGATGTGCATTCGGTGCATTGAAGATGCGTTGCAAGACCAATATTGTGAAGTTACTTCGGTGCTGAGCTTGCTTGAAAGTCAGACAGGTATATTCACAGCAACTGGCAAACTTACTCAAGTTCAGCATTTGAAAATTGCTGCAAACTTACGTTTCACCATTTCAAATTTGTGCAATCACATTTACAAATGCATTCGAAAAGAAAACACCAAAGGACTGTCGATCGTAACCACCTTTGCCAAATATGTTGAAGATGCCAATATTGCTAAAGAATATTTTGTGAAATATTTCTGCAGAAGATATGGAGCACGTTTGTTTTCATCTTTGCTAACTGGGAATCATGCAAGCGTCATGATACCTGATAATTTACTACACTTAGCAGCTCCACTTACCGACGAGACAAACATGTTAGACACGCATTTTTCTTCTGGCGAAGTATACGGACGATCTTTAGACATACTGCACTCGGCAAGCAGTAGAAATGAAGTTGAAATTGCGAATACTTTGATTGATCTTGCCACGCATTCAAAAGACGCCTTTGTACAAGTGATGCTGGCAACACTTTCTTTTGTGGACGCCCAGCATCGATTAGGTAATGCAGACCATCTGATTGAAACGGTTTTTGAAGGGGTTTCTTGTGAAACCACGGATGTCGCACTTGTGATTCAGTTGTTTCAGGTGCTAAAAAACAAAGATACTTGTCATTTGGAAAGTAATTTTACTAAGACGACACTTGATGCATTGATAGCCGATGTGTGTTTTACTTCTTGCTCGGTCAACTGCCCTCTTGTGAAAGAGTTTGGTTCAATGGTTCTTAACCCTTCGTTTTTCGATACGATGTTTTTACCAAGCATGCCTCAGGCTAGTTACTTTGAAGAAGAGGTAAGGAAAGTTGTTGGGAAGATGAAGGAAACCTTTTTTGGCGGTCCACCCAAAGAATACTTGTGCCCAAATGGTCATTTGTATTTCATCGGAGATTGCACAAATCCAGTTTTTGTCAACCTGCTTTGTCCGGATTGTAAATTACCTATTGGAGGGTTGTACCTTGACGGTCACGAACCCCCTGGAAACGATGTGCAAGCAAGATTGCTGCCAGGAAACAAGCCGGGAAAATTGGATGAGCAAAGCCAGGCAGGATACCGACTTACTTTGATTGAAGCAACTGGAACGTGCGTTGTCCCGGAGCGGGAATGCACCAGAGCAAGCATTTGCGTTCTACGGTTCATGCTTCATGCGTCCATGTCGATTTCAGCAAAGCGGAGGATTTCAATTTCAAGGTGATTATGATTATGATTTTGTACGTGCATTACAACCAAGAAGGAAAAGTTCTACCCAAATGTTAAGAATAAGCTGACTAACGATAACGCTTTTAGGGCAAACTTCAAGGGAGTTTCAAGTAGGACATTGATAACGTCTTTTAAAAACTCTGTGTGAAGTTTTGAAAGGCATTTTAATTTCCAACTTAGCGTTAAGGATAATGTAAAATCAGATAATAAATTTGTTATTGGAATTTCCGAGACACACATTTAGCAGTACCACTACTGAACATTAAAGATGTACCACAATAATGTATCACAATCTCACTTGATGTCTTGCTTTGTGTTAAGTTAATGTCGTAAAATTCTTATTTACCAATACTTGCAAAAATAAAATCTGAAGCAAACCAAGTTGTAGTACACACTGAGTGAAAAAATACTTCATATATAAATTTCAGTCCCAAGTAAATTTCACAGTTGCTTTCTTTCAGTCCGAAGTATAATTTTAGTCCAAAGTAACTTCTACAGTTGCAATGTTCAGATGGTAAAAAAGCACACGTGGCTAATAGCAGAATGCTAATTTTCGCGGAATTTAATAAAAGAACACTGCATATGGACAAATGTTGCTGTGATTTTCTATGGATGCGCAAGCAAACCCGTGAGGCAAAACTGTTGTGCGAAAACTCTTTTTTGCCATACCTATGTTGACAATGCGCAGAACACAATATTTTGGGTACTTGTTTTTGACATACTGTATGTGATCACGAGAAAACCAGAGTGACTTCTTTATAGTTTTGAGTTGATGCTCATATGTAGAAAGAGAGCGATATACCGCCTTCAATCTGTGCCTTTTTGCCAGAAACAAGATTCGTATCTGACTACAGCAGATAACTTAAAGTAACGTTCTTCGTTTTTAAAATTAATGGTTCGTGCCTTTGCTTCAACTAGCTCGGATATGTTACTGATCATCCAAACACAAAATGCATTTGTCTCTGGTATCATAAAATGCGTACTTTTCCGGTAAATCCTACATTAAAGTGGAGGCCTTTACAATCCTTGCAGATGCTCTGCAAAGGCTGACAGAAGCTTTGCTCACATGTGTTTTTTTATTGAAGGATTTATGAATGCTGAAGTTTATCCTTGCAAAAATTATTTGAGTATGACAAACATCGTGGTTTAGTTGTATATTTTGTGTCTGAAAAAACACACAAATCGGTTTGCAAAGAATCTTTCGCAACGACCCGTTGAGTGTTTCTCAAAGAACTTTTATAGACATTTTCGCATTTCGACTTTGTAGCTTGCCTGTGCAAGGGGGTGTCGCGGACGAGTACGTGTTTCTGAGAAAGCAGATGGAACAGAATCTACATCAGCTCTCTGATTGTCTCGGAAAAAGTGTCGAAGATAGCGCACTGCTTCTTCATCAAGTCTTCAAATATATCCGTCAAAACGAGGTTGTATTTTTGACGATGATGTCACGTTATTTTTTCTAAAGTCTGTCATGTGTTAAGCTCTTTTTCTAAAGTTGCGCAAAATGAAATCTCAATGATTTCTGTAAAGCTTACACAGTGGAAGTTCGCATCAATAGTAATTATGTATGTCCTACATAACCATGAAACCAAGAATAAGTTTATCAAGTAATCACTAGCATTCAGACAAAAATGTTGCTAATGAAAGTAAACGAAAGGTATTTGTCACGCCACGTCAGTTCATCACTGTAATAATAACTACTATCCACAAAACTTTCTCGCTACACTTTCTCTACTATTGGCTACAATTAGCAGGTTTTCTCTAAAAAGAGCTTAGTCTTGCAGTTCGGTGATGACAGTGTAATGGTCATGGGTTGTATTTTACACTACAGTCCATGTGCTTCTCTAATTCTAAAAGCGTTAGCATGTGTTCGAAACTGCTGTTGGTGTGATTGCTTAAGTCTTGCTTTAGTGTTTCACCATTTCACCTGTAAGGTTTTGCTTGCAATTTACAGGATTGGAAATGTGCAGTTGACGCGAAATCGAATTCCTAGTAAAACACTTTGCGAGCAGATTTAGTTGCTTTTCCTTTGTGATAGATTGTTACTGAACTGTGGATACGTGCAGTCAGAATCCTCGCAGAGTTATGAAAGTAGAGCATGGCAGGTTGATTCCTCGAATACTTCTGTATTACGCACAAAACAGATTTTCGTGTAAATGCAGTGCTTTACTATAGCAGCATTTTACATATTAAACAACATATGATTCTTCACTATTCCTTCAACACGGTATTCACGGTTAAAAAGACTGTATTCTAATGTACTGCGTTTTCAATTTCGGTATTTATCGTGCAACCAAATGTGATGTTATTTGAGAATCCGCAGTGGGATTTTCTGTTGAAAATCTGTAGATTTGCTGCAAGCTTTGATGAATCATCCAAATGGGCTCTGCTTTCTTCACTCTGTGATGATTCAGACTTGCACATATCTGTCTTACGTAACAAGTTTCCATAAACGCAGCGAGGTTGAATCAATCAGCATTTTTTTAAAATAAGAAGTCAAATCTGATTTTATTCAAATAGAATCAGACTTCAAGACTGAGGATGCATACTATTAGGTTAATTCCATTTCTTATTTTTAAAAAATTTGCCGATTGATTCAAATTCGTTGCCGTATTGCAGAGTAGTTGATTGCGTTTTTCTGCTTTAAAAACGTAAGGTTGATCATTACTTCGTTTATTAAGTTGCTTATCTCCAAAATGAAAGTTAACATTAACGGAACTGATATGATTTCTTAATAATACAATCTGAAAGCAGAATATTGCTACCGACGAAAGAGCCAACCTCAGAAGCATCAGTGGCAGAAGGTGCTGGGAATCGGAATTTCAGCGTTGTTTTCTTGTTCCAATGTTTTCTCAAGCGGAGGAAAAAATCAATGAAGCACGAAATGTGATCCGCAAAACGCATCAGAGCAGAACAGATGCATTGGATAGGTATGACATGAAATAAATATGTGTGGTGAAAATGTGCAGGGCTCGCGGGCAGTAGTGACAAAATTATTCAACAAAACCCAACCGAAAAATTTTGCCTGTGGTTGATTGATCCTGAGTGCGTCAGTAGCTTCATCACTAACCTCACTGCATAAATGTTTTTACCATTTTGAGGTTTGTTTTACAACACATGTCCTTGTGGTCTGAGTTAGGTTTAATCAAACTCTACGTTTACTTAAGAGCAAAAAAAGACGTTTATCTCGTCTGCTTTTTCATTTCTTACTAGAGTTAAATCCAGAACCGTCGCCAGAAAGTTTTCAATAGGGGGGTTTTGCGTTACTGCGGGGGGGCTTGACATTCTAAAAGTTGATAAAAACGCAACTGATTTATAGTGCTTCATGTTTCAATTTGGGGGGCTAAGAGCTTTGTTTGACGATGGGACTGGTTAAATCAACGGTGTTGCAGCTCTGTTCAATAGGTGCAGCATTTAAACGCTTTGGGTTGTCCTGATTGGGAAGCCTTTGTCGTGTGTGGCAGAGGTGACCGGCGTCACATTTTCTGACTCCGACACCTGCACTCCCGTTCCAAACTTTTTGAATCCGCATCCGGGTCCAAATTTTTTCAAATTTGAAAATCCGACTCCTGTTCAAACTCCGTCAACCATCGACGCAATCGATATTCAGCAATGTTTGTACTTGAGCAACGACTTGTATGAAGACCACGCAGACACCTGCTACTGACGAAAATAAGACGTGACTCCGGATCCGTTTTTTCAAACATTTTCTGAACCGGGTCTGACAAAAAGTGCAGAATCCTTCCGGAATCGACTTCGGATCCGTGGCCGCCTCTTGTGTGTGATAGCATTAATTTCGGCTACAAGAAATACTCTCTTGGTTTGGTGCAATGGTTATCACCACACAGTAGAGCAATATCGCAAAGCCCGATGCTAAAATTCATGAAGGTGATTGCTTCGATGTTTGCTGTTGTTGAGTTATTAATGCTTACGTTTGCCGTGTTGCACAAAAACGTACGTTTTAGATTTGTATACGATCTAACTGAGGAACAGGAGAGTGAAGAGCAAACGTCTGAAACATCAAATATCGTCCAATGGAATAACCCCTGTTTGTGGAAGTTTCAAGTAAACATTTCTGTCAGTCATCTTCGTCAAAAACTTGAGAGCACATCAGATGCAGGCGCTGGTGAGTCTTGTTTATTTTTACTAGAAATTTGCTTCTTCATGGCGTTGCTGAGCATTTCATCAAACATACAGTTGCACTAACGCAAAATACATTAACGTTCGCAGCTGAAGGAGTTATGCTGAAAATAATCTTGGACAAAAACCATCTTTCCGTTGTTTCACATCTTCAAAAAGTTCTGAAGATACAACGTACTCTACGACAAAGGTGATTTGTGGATAGCCGTAAAACTTTTCATCGCAAAATGCGAAACAGTGCAAAATTTGACTAACACGAAAGCTCTTAGATGGAATTATATTATAACCAGGGTTTTTTAAGACGTTTTAGGGACCCGATTCGGGTCCCTAGAATTGAAAAACGGGTCCCTAGAATCAGAGAAAATCGTGTCCCTACAGGTCCATATGGGGTACCTAACGTTTTCCTTAAAAAAAAAACTGTTATAACTTACAATTTTTTGCCATTTCTATACGATTTGCTTGCGTTTTGTTGCAGTTCTTGAAACAAAACGTGACTTACAATATATATATCAATAGATACAAAGGAAAAGTGGACAATTTCGACGTTGAAAACATCAAACTTCATCAATATTTAAAAGAACCCGATTGCTTACTTACTGAAAAGGATCTGCAATTTTACATCGTTTTGTGGAATAAGGTAAGGTGGTGGTGCTTGCAAATACGATTCACCTATTAAGGATTATGCAGACTTTCCGAACACTCGTACAGAAAATTTAAGGAAGAGTTACGATTTTTGCTAACGTTTTTTTGCAGCTCAAGGAGTCTGTCGCTGAGCACTTGCCTTTACCATCAAAGTATGTGAATGGATGTATGGACTTGAACAGCCCGATATCCATGTGCCTCCCAAGCGAGCACGGTGGAGGCCTCTGTGCCCTTGCTTTCACGGAATACATCATCACTCAACAAAATTCGCTGCTTCACAAGGCCAGAGAAACTATGAAACCCAGACCAACGTGAGTAAACCTGAAATGAAAATTTTATATCGCCACTATTACCTGAAGATGATTCAGTGTGTTTTGAGATTTGGATATGGTTTTGCTTACAAAGCTGCAAAAAGCTGCCAAACCTTTCCACGTGGCTTTATCTCACAAATACATCAAAGATACATTGAAATCAGAAGTGTTAGGGCGCGTTATGCAGACCGAATACACTGGAAACGTACTTGCATATGAATACAACGGAACATCGGATAGTGCTGGTGAGTACAGTCAGTGGCGATTCGAGAATTAAAGAAGTGGGAGGGACCACTGCGGGGCCAAGGAAAAAAGGAAGGGGGAAAACATAAATGTCTAACCTGCATGGTGATTTTCCGTTGTTATGAAGATTAATTTGCTACGATTAACCCTATCAAACCCAACATAAGCCTGTGAATATCGTTGAATACGACCTAGGGTTATTATTTACTGGAGACACCGCAACGCCTTCCACAGCAATACACATGTAAGACGAAACACAATTTCCCGTACACAATTGTGCCGACCCCACATGAACGAAACAGTTGCACGAAAGTGAAAACATGAACGCGAATCGGTTCCAACTACGAATTCCATCCTGACATAGAGACAAGTAGGCTGTTGATAGTCAAGTAGTTCGTCAAAATATTCGTGCTACGAAGCAACTTAGAAAAAACATCTGCCACCAGATTGGTGAGTACTGGCTAATCTGGTTTTGTGATATTTCCCGGACAGTTTGCGATTGTGGTGTAACAATACCAATTGAATGCAACTACTGTTGTAACGATAAATACCAGCGGTCCCCAAAGTCTGGACCGCGGGCCAGATCCGTCCCGCGAAGGGGTCCAATTCGGCCAGCGAGCTTTCTTAGGAATGTTTAGTATTGCAAAAATTTCGTGTGGATAAATTAATGTAAGATGTAATTACACAAAAACACAAGACAATTGTTGTAATTGAGAATTTTATCCCGATAAAATCCAAAACAAACCAAGCTTTACGCTTTGATCTAACGCTCAACTTCAAAAGTTTGAGTTGAAAAGTGATTTGTTCAGAACGTATAGCAGGGGTGCACAGCTCAAATCGATATTCAGGCCAAAATTTTGCTTAACACCGAGTTGCGGGTTACACCATGTCAAATGAATTGCTCATACAGTAAAAACGAACTTATTTATTACACAAAACAACAAACAACTGTTTGCATTTCCAAAAACATACATAAGAAATTAGTTCGCGGGAAAGAACCCTGCGTTGGACATGTTTTCATTGGACCAAAGTTGAAAAATTTTGCTTTCAGATGAAATAGCAATACGCATTACTGCATCTGAATGTCCATCTTGTTACTCTAGTTTGCAGCCTAGGTTTGTTTATTTTAATGATTGAGAAGGCTTGTTCACAAAAGTACGTGCTTGTAAATTTACAAATCTAGATTCGTGCGTTATTCAACAACACCGGATACTTCTCTTATTCGAGTCAAGAGTTAAAATTAACTAATGAATTTCCTTGGAAAGGGTCGTTTGACTGCAAGTCTTAGAAGTCACCGCCATTAACATTTTCTACGTTCATGCCGAATGTTTTTTTAATCAAATTCATTTGCTTCTCCTGGCCATTAGAATCTTGAAATCGTTTTGCAAAGTTTTCACGAAGGCCTTCACACATTTTACGCGTTTTTCAAAGTCAGTCAAAGTACCAAGTCTGTCTGAGTTTTATTTATAAATGAAGTCATGCTTTTGAACTACATGATGTTGTCAGTTGACAATTGCTGCTGAAAGCGCTTCACTTTACCTTGAAAAGCATTGACTGCATTCAGTAAATCGCTTGTGTGCCATTTTCAAACTTCTGACGTAAACAATCAAACGCACCTTTGTAAGGAGTTATAAATGAAAGAAATTGTTCGAGCTATGTAGCCAGCTGCGACTCTTCTCGAAGCAAATTCTTTGCCAGAGGTATTTCAAAAAAAAGCCTCACGACCCAAGACGGTATCCCGCTCCCTGCAATTTAATATGTTTAAATGTTTGTTCTTTGTGGTTTGGACATGGACCTAAAAGCAGATGTTCGCCTTCTGTGGTTGCATTTATATGCACGTTACGTGTTGTCGCATCTAGCTTTCAAGAAACATTGGTTGATGAATTGACGTCTGACGACCTTATTTGCATACCGAATGACAAAGTAATTCTTCCGTACGTTCTGGCAAACTCGGAATACGAGACTCCAACCAAATCGATTAGATCAGAATGCAAGATAGTGTACAGAATACCTACATTGGAAAAACAGGTAAGAATTGAACTGTTCTGATACGGTTGGTTTGGTGTAACTTGTTTGTTACCACGGATGTACAGACATTTAATCGTGTGTCATTAATCGCTGACATATAATCACTAGACAGTTATTCACGCAGATCATTAAACAGTTTGTAAATGTCAGTGGTCAATGGTCGCGTGATTGAATGATGTGTGAATGAATGTCACTAACACCGTTACCAGCATTTGTGCCAATCGGTTGTTACCATAGATTGGAAACTTCGTAACAAGTTGGTCTGCGCAAGGCGCGATGTCACAAATGGTCTGCAGGTAATTGCGTTAATTAATATTGAACTGCATGCCATTAATCAAGCATTTAGGTACTGCACGTACCCAATTTGGGGAAGTACACGTTCAGTCACAACTCGCCAGCCATAAGAGCCACAGAGTTGTTCAAACTCTCTGAAAATGTAGACAGTCGTGTATTTCGATTTTTAAAAAATTGGAAGTTTTGGATTTGAAATTTTGTGGGGAACGACATAGTGAGGCAGGTCAAGGGTTTTTTAGATAAGGTCATCGGGGCCTGAGAAAAAAATTCAAAGGTCAATTTCTTTGTTTTTCTTTCAAACAAAATCTAAGCGAAAATCCGCATCATCATAGACCTTGATTGGCCTTCTAGCATTGTGGTTAGCAAGTTATTGCCGAAAAACACAAATTAATGAGCTAATCCCCTTGCGATGTAATGGGAGATAAATTAAATAATTATCGTTTTTTGGCCATAATTTGCCAACCACAAACACTAGATGACCAATCAAGGGCTCCAAAGATGCAGATGTTCGCCTAGTTTAATTTAAAAGAAAACACGGGTAAATTGTCACTAAACGTTTTTGTTAGGTCCTGATTATGTCATCAAAAATACCTTGACAAACACCAGTCGTTATGTCACACCAAAAAATGTTCAAACCCAAGTGCCCAGAATGTTTTTAATCGAAGCTACGGGACTTTTTGCTTCAAATGAGGGTTTGTACAGCTCTCTAGCGCTATCGGCCGGCACGTTAGACAAACGCAGAATCCTGCCGGAGTGGACTCCGGATCCGGATCCGATGCCACCTCTGCTGCACCGCTTGAGCAGTGAGACTGAGAGCGTATTCTTGATTTGTCCAATTTTTGATAATACAATACCGCTAAATTAAAATGAATTGTTTGCTTTCAAATTTCATTGAGCATTGGCTGTTTAAACGCACACGTCTTTGCATTTCTGTCGCGCGAATATGTGTGGTAAACCCTGACATAACGGAAGTCACAAACTTACAGAAAAACTTGCAGTTTGTTGTGATCAAGTGGTGACGTTCTTCGAAAATATCTTGGCTTTCTTTGCATAGAGCTTAAATTCCAATATAGTTTTATTAGAGGAATCAACCACGTGTTATAATCAGTTGTGTTTTCGAGACCTGAAACTTCAAAGCCAACAAACAAGGCTTGCTTCGAACTTTTAAGAACGAAGCTGAAATTTCACCAGAACGATCGTTAAGACACATTAGCACTGGCTATTCTGAACCCTTTGTAGGCAGACGCAATAAAAGTCATGGAGCTTTTTCTGCAGGCACCGCGCTTAAAAGAGCGATTGAACAGGTACTGTTATGAAACTGAGTTCATGCATTGACGCCAATGATCAAATTCTCACCAATATTATGCTGAATGAAAAACCTGACCGCCAAGATATCTGTTGATTCAGCTGTACATAGACTTAAAATATTCAGCTAGGAACGAACACACTTTTTCCAATATTTGTATCTCAAAACGTTTTGAGTGGTTTCTTTAGTTTGTTTTTGACAGGAGTAGGCGTTACGAGGTTCGGTCTATGTTTTATAGCAACGCGTGAACGATGCAGTAACAAATGTAGCAACGAACAGCTTTAGCTACGTCTGACTTTGCTTTTAAACAGAAGTACTGCGTTGATGCAAAATTTGATGCAAAGCATCACTATTGCGGTACATAAAGCGTTGCGAAAAGCACCGGCCTCTAGACTTCATCACTGCTGATAATAAGGTACATTTAAGAGGGTGGTAAGTTGCGATAATCTGAAAAGAAACTTTTCATTAACGTATGGTATCCACTATACCATGACTATGGAGATCGCACAGCACAATGAAGTAAACCTCTGTGCAAAAATGTACATCAAAGTGTAAGTGCACCAATGTATGAAGACTTGATCTGACAATGTTTACTTTCTTTGCGTTATACTTTTTAACCAACACGCCATTTTGTGATGGGTCGCATTTCACATAAAAGAATGACATGGACAAACATACAGGGTGACCCAAAAAGATGTGTACCCATGAAAATTTCAATTGTGACTTTGATTAAAAAGCTATTTATTTCAAATTACAACCACACATTATTCAGTTTATGGAAGACCATTCACCAGAGTTTCAACTA
>Ga0210059_1005574_pt1 | contig 20245 bp, 10 predicted proteins | sample Ectturendosymbi2_FD_188042 | JGI IMG/M metagenome (GOLD analysis project Ga0210059, IMG submission 188042) | Ecteinascidia turbinata endosymbiont from Florida, USA - Sample 2 (SPAdes) (version 2) | ecosystem: Host-associated > Tunicates > Ascidians > Unclassified | place: Key West, Florida... | reverse complement strand
GTCTTCTCATGGAACCGTTGCTGGAGGTTATATCAAATAAAGATAATTTGTGTCTCAATTTGTTTAAATAGTAGCATGCGTCTGCTTGCAACGGGTCTTGCTTGATCACCTAAAAAGAGACAGAATCAGTTGTAAAACAACACAGTGTTTGGCAAAATTCACAATTAATTGTGCTTCTGCAGGTACATTAGGTTATGGAGTATGTTATGTTCAGAAACCCAGTTTCAAATTTTTAAGAAGATATGTAGATGCCTATTAGTGCGCAACACGCATACTCTGTTTAAAGTGGTTAATATTTTTCATAGAAAAGGGCTTTTGATGATAGTTACTGCTTTTTTATGCACATAGGTTTTGCTCAAAAGTAAACAATAAGTCATCATCTAAAAGTCTAGATCAAAACCCAAAAACCTAATAAATACCTACAGTTTTTTTCTAAAATTACCTTTCTGAGGTTACGCTGGAACGTTTGTAGTTCTTTTCGTTTTCTATATACTGTCAAGCTGCTTCCATCTATTTTCATGACAAGAACAACGAAGAACTGCAAATCAATCGTAAAACACTTTTAAACAAAAGTTATTGTTCATGCTGGTAGAGAGCAATCATCTTGAAGCTTGCAAAAGAAATTGCTGTGTAGATGGCATGGTTACGATTTTAGGCGCGTGACAATCCTGACCACGTCATCAGGACAGCAAATATTATCACAACAAACTGAAATTTCCTTTTTATAACGTAACTGAAACCCAGTTTCAAATTTTAAGAAGATATGTAGATGCAGAAATTTGCTTTTTATAACGTAACAGCAATTGATTGATTGCTCTGGTGAAAACAGCCAGAAAAGCTTTTCCAACAATATGGAAGATTTTTAGTGAAAGTGAAAACTTCGCAAATTAATGCTAGTTTTCTTTTAATCAATCTGGTATTAATTGGCAATAAATCGTGCATGTTTTCAAAACTGCTAAGCATTCAGCAAACATAAAACTTACAAATGAACGCCTTGGCATTTGCTGTTTGTGAACGCCAACAATCTTGACATCTTTCAACTGGTGATTGTCTGCAGCAGCAGTAAGGTGTTGCTCTTCGCAACCAATGCAACCATCTGTTCCATCGCTTTGTTCGCTTGAAACGGGGGACGGAGGTTCTTCGGAAGATAATCGTCGAGGTTCTTCGCCCAAGTAACTCTCGATGCACTTGTCCATGGAATCGACTTTGTCACCAGTTGTCTCGTCGATGTGCTGATTGTTGAAGATCATTGAATCGCGCATTTTTCAAAACCCGTTTTGTGTTTTCAGCTAAATTTGTTAACAAAAATAAGGCACTGATGCTCTTGTCTGGAACATTGAATATATTGATAATTTAGGGATTGTCCTCTTTGACATTGAAATTTTTTATAAATACAACGTTTTGCTTGTTGACGTATGATCATAGTTCATACATGCGGTTTTAACTGGATTTTTCAATGTTTTGCAATATGATCAAAGAGTGCATAGACCATAATGTTGCCTTTCTGTACGTTCACATATATTTAATTGGTTCTGTCGTATATGCAGGAATCTGGTGAATAAACGGAGTTTTTAAGGTATATGTAATATCCAAACTATGGATGTATTCACCACTTTTGAGATGAAGCTTGATAGTAAAGATCTTAGGATAAAACATAAAACCAAGCTGCGAACGTACTTTAGTATGAGAGAAGATGCACCGAGAAAACCCCGCTTCCGATTGGAGAACTGGGATGATTTTTGCAACGTTTCATAAAGAACAGTGATTTTAGATAAACCAAACTTAACCACAGATAACGTTTCTTTTATTTTTGTGTGGCTTTGCAAAACTTTCCTTACACCCTGCACAAACGGCCACTCTGCACTGCTGAAAGTTATTGAGCTGCTACTGCGTGACTTGCTGAGAGTCTAAGTCATTGAGTCTCAGCAAAGAATAGATTTTATTCCATTGATGCCATCATCAGTAACTGCTCTCGAAATGCTGACGTTTGACAAGATGCTAGCGTTTATATAGTCGACTGGCAACAGTCGACCTTTTCTCCTTCGGCGGTTCTGGCCTTCTTTTATTCTTGAAACCTTCCCTCAGGTTCTTTCGAGACGATAAACAAAGCATGAAATTCACCATAAGGCAAGTGTCTGCGTTACTTCACTCAATCTGGCAAATATTTTGCATTTCTCTGAATGTTGGAACAGTGATTTGAGAACACTTTTGTTACTTTCTGTGTAGATTTTGTTGTCCATATTTTATGTTTTTAATCTGCAGCTATTACTTAATGTGAAACTGTGAGGAGTTGCCCTTTAGATTCGCAAAACTGAGACGAACTTGAACAACTGTGGGTCCAAGCGAAACCCGGGCTAAAAATACTTCTAACTACTTGATAACAAATCGTTATGTAAAAGCAGTGACCTAATGCACGTCATCAATTATTGCAGAGTATGGAGGGTCTTGAAAAACTGTGGTTCAAGTGGATTTTTTCTTTTTGCTGTATTTCTGGTTGATCAAGCTGTAGGTAAAATCCTCGTGATGTTTGTTTATATAAATTAACAAAAAGCGTTATTTTAAAGACTGAATAATTTTACTTTCAGAGTAAGACAAAGGAAAATGTGAATAACTATATATCATGTAAATAGTGGAGTCATCATAAAGCAGCAAAAATCGTTTGCCCAGTATGAAAACGCAATCGCCATTATCGCGTTCCTTAGCCAAATAGGTTTTTCTGGTGATGATGTCATGATGAAAAAATTATAAAAGCATTAAATCGACCCAGCGCATCGAAGATCATGATCAAACCCGGATATGCATTATCGATTGAAAATGTTGTTGACTGTGACGTGTACGGTAAATATGGGGCTATTGCAGTGGAAGTAAAACGTGCACCTCACACCCAGTTTATTTCTCACAACACCCATTGCAGATAAAAATCTTATAAATCATTTTTGTCGTCTAGATTAGATGTGTTATGCAACTTTCGTTGAATATGTCGACCCTTGAATCAAAATACTTCAAAGCGATAAGTGCTTTTAGTTTATTTCAAATGGTTTGCAGCGAAATACTGTATTCCAGGGTTAAAGCAATAAGTACTTACCATGCAATTACTGTGCATCACTTCCGTTTGTCAAATCTTCAAAAACGGTTGCTTTTCAACTAAGTGCAAAAGGTCGTTCGTTCAAAATATTCTGTTTTCATTCCTCTGCGATCATTTTTAGTGTGTTTTCTGAAGTAAATATTTTTTGCTGTGACATCGAAGCTGATAAACTTATATGATAGGCTGACCAGCCCTGGATGATGATTATAATAATCCAAGTCATGCTTTGGGTTGTCGTTTCGATAACGAAATAACCGTCGCAGTCCTGCGCACACCCAAGTTCAACCACACATGGGTTGGTAATGACGCCAAACATTGATAAGGCCACACCGTACTCCTCGACCCAATCAAGCTCTAATGTTGTGCAAGAAGCAACAAGAAAGAATTTGTAGAATAATGAATGATATACTTGACACACAATACGTCTCTTGCAATCATGTCTTAGTTCAAAAATAAAAAAATAAAAATTGTTGAAAGTTAATTTGATTTTGAGAAAAGCAATGGCATCTTTAAAAAATTCATTCAACTCAATGCTGGTTGAATATTTTTGTGAATGGAATCATGCAATTTGAATTTGATCAATGGTTTCGGGGAGGGTTTCTGAAAATCACCTAATTTCTCAAAAACTTTTTATATTTGATTTATTTGGTTAACAAGGTAAATCTTAAGTTTTTGAATGAAATTTGTTCATTTGAAACCAGATCCAAACATCAACCAGGATATTAGAATTGTAATGTGAATTTTTTAAGTTATCAGTTGACCAAAACTTTGAAAAATACATCCATAATCAACAATTTAGTAACTTGATTAATTCTCCAGTTGGTTTAACTTCTCTTTTGCGTCATTTCACAACAACAAGTTTCATTGAAGCCTGTTACTCGTAAAAATTTAGTTTGTTAGTTACAGTGGAAGGAAGGCTCCAACTTTCATCACATTACGATGCGTTTTCACATTAAAATGTTCCATAGACTTTTACTTTCAAGTACAGCACAATGTTTCTTGCCAAGAAAATAAAATGTCTCGGAGTAAGAATCTCATTTAAAATTGAACAACTGCAATAAAAATAGCAATGCGTGTAAGAAATATATGTGATGCCTAGGTTTCTCCATGTGAATTCACGTCATGGGATTTATCCCATGGGGTGTGATTTGTCAGTGTACATCGCGCACGTGTGTTATCTCCAGAGGAAAAGTGTCTGTTAGACCGCTGCCAAACGCAGATTTTCTTAGCAGTGACTGGTTTATGAGGCTCTGGGAAGGTCAGCCTTTTAGCTTCGAAAAATGTTTAGTAATGTCGTTGTAACTAGCCACAGTTCGTGTGTTTTTCTTTACTCGTTTTCAAGTGCCAACATTTCGCTTGTGAGATTTGTCTTACATTTACAGGACTGATGATGCGTTGGAAAACGCGAAACTAGTTTCCCTGTCAACAAACTGTGACTGATTTACTTGCCGCCATCTTTGTGGCCTTTAACTATGAAAAATAGCTACGCCTGCAAGTTTTAATCGTCGCAGAAGAATGAAAGCAGAAAGCAGGCAGATTCCTCAGAAGCTTGCCACAAGGCTAAAGTTTGCTTACTGTTGTCAGTGTACTTGAAACATCGCCCATTTTCCATCCTTAGTAATTTTACGCTATAAAGCTGGAATTTTCTGATGTTGATTACAATTATTATGTGCTCGCAGCACAGTAAGCAATAAGCATTACATGCAGAGGATTGATAAGAAGCCCTTGAAAATAAAGTCTGGCTTTTTCGGGAGAAAACTAAAAACAGTGTAATCCTATTATAATTGAGTCCGAATTAGAAATTTGTGCGTCTTTTCCTCAACGGTTCTGCTGAAGCTAGACATTGGAAATGCACATGATGTAACGTTCTTCGTATAAGTCAAGGGGTGGCCAAACCTGCTCTATGTATGAGCCGCATATCGTAAAATCCAAGTTACAAAGAGCCGCAACATAAAAATCTAAAAACACGAACTTATTTGCAATCTACGCTTCTGTGACTTCCTAATTCTTTTTGGAACGACTTGCAAAAGTAATACTGTACGGTACGCTACCTACCACAGTACCATTTTACAATATTTCTACACTTTGCAATATAAATAAAAAATAAAAAACAAATATATAAAATTTCGGAAAGCTCAAAGAGCCGCATGCAAAGGTTCGAAGAGCCGCATGCGGCTCGCGAGCCAAACTTTGGCCACCCCTGGTATAAGTATTTCCGTGGGAATCCCATGGGATGGGACTGAAAGTAGTGTCTGTGGCCATGACTGGTGATGCCCTTGAAATATTTATGTGAATAAAAAAATGTGAATAACAAAGTTATGAAATGAGTGATCTCACACTGCAGTGGCATAAATCTTCGCAAAGTTCGAACAGGAAATATGTCTACGAAATAATTGCTGTGATAACGTGGCGCGTAATAATAAAGAGCTTATTATTTTGCCAGAGGGCAGAGCAGGGTGTTATTTTGCTGAAAAACAACATTGCAGCAATATCACACCGTATTTGACAAGTTCAGTGCAGAGCCATGCTTCCGTGCCATGTTCAGCGTGATCTATATCTACTTGATTGTCTTGAGAAATACATTTCGCACAAGTGTATGTCCATGTTGGAACAGTATAGCTGTATTTTGTGGCAGTAATTCAATTTTGATCTTCCTTGCAAAACGTGACGATTGTTTCATGCCACGAAACACTACCTTGAAAGACTTACTACTTGAGATTTTGCGAAACGCACTGAAAATCCAGAAATTCGTCTGTTACTACTGTAGAAAACCGAGATAATGATACTTTGGTGTCTTTTGTCTTAGCACTGAAAATAGAAACGATTTTTTGTGCAAGAAGCCAAAGTTGCACAGTGCTAATTTCAGCCACGACACATCTTGCCCACGTTGTTTGCACGGTTGAAAATCCCTAAAAGATGCACAAACCTGCCAATAGTCTTTCGATATAAAGTGCACATCCGTTGTCTTTCCTTTGGAAATGATGTCATGTACAAGCTCACTTGAATACTTTTGAATTCAACTGTTATTTTATAGTGTTTGCTGGTGGTATGTAAATCTGAAAATCTAACAAATAATAAAACGTTTGATCAGCAACTTGCTCCAGTCACATGGAAAGTCATACCCTATCATTCCAAACTGTGGTAAGAGTTAGACTTTCCAATGAAAACGTTAAATCACAGTTATAGTGCATCGTCAAGTATTTGAAATCATACTGTGTTTTCAATCAATTCCAGTCGGTTCAAAGTAGATGGTTGCAATTCACCTCAGAAAAGTATTTGTATGCTCTATAAAAATTGTAGAGCTGATTACAGAATTGGAAGTAAAACGGGAAATGAAACCAAATCTTAAGATTATTTCCCATACGACATTTTAAGTTGTCCAATATCAACAAATTGAATAGGTGTTAATAAAGGAATACACTTTTTGTGTGAAAAAAATTTGGTTTCCCCAAAACACACCGCAGTTTTTCATGGTCATTTTCGTTTGTTTGAATAGTGAAACCACAAGCACCAAATTTCATAAACAAAGACAGGAAAGCATTTACAAAACTGAACAATTAATGCAATGGAACTCACGAATGACATGGTGTAGATATGCTATTGGCAATATGTATTTGCAGTATCTGTATGGGGACAAAATTGGTTTTGCCATTAGTTTACCGAGATACGGAATCAAAAATTAAAAATAATGTTTAAAAAATACTGCTCTATCTGATATGGGTGCATGACCGTTTTCACGAAAGTAATACGTCATCGCACATGACGTGAACAATTGTTTAATGGCTGTTACATTCCAGCAGCAAAGTAGCCCCCCTAAAAATCAGCAGCATGTTTATTTAGCAAAGCAATCTCTACCCTTGGCGACCACAATATTTCAAAGCATTTGCCCATTACAAACTAACCTCCTAAACGTGAGGTTACAAACTAACCTCCCAGAAGGGCTTGCCTGTCACGCCTTCGGAAGCACTTATGTGTTCTGATTTTATTTCCGTGTCTGTGAATAGCGTTTTTTGACAGACACGCAAAAGATCTGTATAACTAAGGCTTCGCCAGGCCTGCACAGCTAACCAGGCGAGTGAAGTGGATTTCCTCGACATTAATCATTACGGAAATCCATAAAATGATTTGGTGATTTTTGATCTGTCACCAAAGACTTTGTAAAACCCATAGATTAGGGAAGGCAATCAATTAATTGTAAATCACACCCAGACGTGAGATTTCAGCCAATCTCATTCGGAGAGGTAATAAGATTGAGAATAGTCAATGAAAGGAAAGTAGAGGGTGACACAAAAAAACGGTCATCACCTAAACTTGAATAACTCTTGAAATAATTAATCAATTCTTTTTATTTTTCATATTTACCAAGTAGAATTAATGTTCTAAGAGTCTACCAAATTTGACCTTCGTGATGCCATGGACTAGTGAGCAAAATATATTTATAGTTGAGGCATATTTTCGGCAGAAGTCTATCCACGCAGCTCAACTGCAATTCAAACAACGGTTCGGATGTCGTGCATTTCCTGTCCACTCAATGATCTACAGATGCGTCAAAAAGTTCAGAACCCATGGGACTGTGCATAACCTCAATCGTAAAGACACTAATTGACAATCACCACTCTGGACGACCGAAATCATCAAGGACACCACACAACGTTGCTGCTGTCAGAGACTCTGTTGTCCACAGCCCAAGAAAGTCTGTGCGTCGGCGAAGTCAGGAGCTCGGTATCAACCGGGAGCCCGTGCGGAGAATTTATATCGCAGATCTCAACATGCAACCTTACAGGATACAGATTAAACAAAAGCTTACACCTGACGACATGAGGAAGCGAGTGATCATGTGCCAGTGGTTTTGCGACAAGCTTGACGCTGTGCCAGACTTTCTTGACAATGTCTGGTTTTCGGACGAAGCACATTTTCTGTTGTCAGGTCACGTTAACTCTAAGAACAACATCTTCTGGGGTAGCACACCCCCTGAGCACTGCCTGCAAAGGCCATTACACTCTGTGAAGTGCACTGCCTGGGTTGCCATCTCCAAAAATGGCATCATTGGACCATTCTGGTTCGAGGACGACAATCGAGAACTTTGCCCGCCGGATCCGAATGTGCCTGCAGCGCCGGGGAGCTCATTTGGAGCACATTTTTTGAGCGCCACTGAAACAAAGAGTTTTTGTAGTACAGACTTGAAACTTTGGAGATGTCTGCTACACAGGCTTGACCTAATGTAGCTGAAGTTTTGTGTCAATCTAAATAAAAGTTTGGAAGTTGTTCGATTTTTGGTGATGACCGTTTTTTTTGTGTCGTCCTGTAGATTATCTCGTCAGCCTGAACCGAAATAAAGAAAAATCGATCCGTTCAAACTTTCCTTTGGACATGACAAACGACATCACAACAGTGGCATCCAATTGGGAGAAAAGACTGCTCACCAAATGTGACAAGAAAGACGACCAACATGATTGGCTTACATGAGAAACAGTACTTCCTGACTCCGTAGCAAATGAAAGCTTGCTTAATTGTTAAGCCGTTAAATTAGATTTGTCCATTTTTAGAACTACGCCTTGGAATTTAGTGAAAATGGCAGGAGGCAGCATGTTTGCAGTACACCTGAAATCGCCTAAATCGGTAATGCAGAGAATTTGTGAAAACGCCTCTTCATATTAAGCCACTAAAGGCACGCAAGAGTTCAGTTTGACAATAATACTCTTATTAAGCTTTAACCGTTTATCCTACACCGTGGGCCACGCACGTGCTGCTGCAGTGAATGATTCAATGACAGAAAGTCCTGCGTAGAGCCAACATCTCGATTTAACCAAGGACAAAAATTTTCCAACGCTGCTGACCCGATATAAGCCGATGTCCGGGCCGCTATTAACCAACGATTAGTTACATTGCGCACAACTCAACTCAGGTGAGCCGCGTTTTGAATCAGTCAAGAAGAGAACGGAGTGCTTTTTTGCTGACGTCAGGATGGCGAAATTAGCCTCCCGACACAGCCTGGTCGTTTGATTTTGTTTTTGAAATGTTTTAAATCAAAATAGATCATTAGAAACCAGACAAACATTGTGAATGGTAAGGGAATATACAGAATTCCTTTTCAAAAACCCTGCAACACGTGACGTTCAGGTATCGGTCCGTTTTTCTCTCTTTCGCCGTCTTGCGACATGAAAATGTTACTCTAGATCATGTCGTTCGGACGGTTGGAGTACACGCAAATCGAATTTCTTACATTCTAAAGCGTAGATTACCAAACGTATTTCAAGCTGGTACCCTTTATCATAAAAATAAATTGACGTTCACAACCCCTCGTTTTCGAAGAAAGCACAGAAATCACAAAAACAGTCCGATTTTGCAGTATCTACATTTTTTAAATAACTACTCGTAATACATATTGACAGCACATAAATAGAAAATATTCAGTCGTACTGTTTAACATTCGTACCTTACTTCTCATCAGCAACAAACCTGGTGATATTTTTGTTGCTGCTCCTCTGAAATTATCCGCTCATACCACGGCACGCAATTACTCAGACTCACGCGTAAATCGTTCGAGCGGTCAAAACTGTTTCGATACTTGTTTCTAAAATTATGTAGAGAGGACAATCCAGATTAGTACAAATGCGTTGCTGCAAATGGGCACAAGAATAGAGAGGGCTTTTGTACTCATTTTCTGGTAACTTTGCATCCTTGAACACCAGAAACTTTCGAGTTCTGTAGCATCAAAAAAGTTCTGTAGCAACATCAAAGAACAATCTCGCAATAATTGCCCAATAAACAATTTAAACGTCACACTGCACTTACATTGCTTAATGGCTGCTTAAGGGTGTTCACCCAAAACAAGAGTGGCTGCGTCAAGAGTGTTCACCCAAAACAAGAGTGGCTGCGTCAAGAGTGTTCACCCAAAATCGTCCCGGCAGCGGGAAAATTTCGGGCTTCGGCCTGCCGCTAACTGCCGTCAGCAAAAATTCGAATTAATTAAATGCACTTACAGTGGCATCACCGACCATTGGTCAACATGGCAACCGCAGCGTAAAGCAAAATTAGCAATTTACGATATGAAGTAATTTAAATCGTTAAATTGGTAACGTTAGCTGGAATAATTAGCCTGGATAATGTTCTTTTGAGAATTAGCACTTACAACTTTTCATAAATCTCGGTTCGTTTGACAAAAAAGTACAATCAAGAACATACAAACTCTCACCCGCGAAAATTGCATTTCGGACTCTCTGAGGTCGGGAACCCTGGTTAGTAAACGCTATTCTAAAGGACGAAGTTCGTGCGACTGGCCAGAACTTTTTGACTGTCTGCGCTTCGAAGTTTGAACTCTCTTTAGTGCCAGGCATTTCCTTGTATTTGGCAGTCTATAAGGACGAACGTAGAATACAAAATATTTTTAATTAATTTCATGCAATTTTCGGCCAAAACAATAATTAATTAAACTGTTTCTTTGCTCATGCGGTAAATTGTTCATTCTACGGTATGCGAATGCGTCCAACACAAATTTTCATGTTCCTCCACTTTGTAACAACTATGTCTATGAATGCATGATTTCATCATCAACTAGATCCTTATTAAGTCTGGCGCTTTGCAGATTTTCTGTTTTTTTGGCAACACATAGTCTACATATTTGGTAAAACATACTCAATGTTTTTCAAAGCCTTTACTAGTGACTATCACCCACAGTTAATTCGAAAGGAAAAATATTTCCTGCTGATCAGACCTACGTCCTGCAAATTTAGACCTCATCCCATTTATCAGTTATGTGGGTAAAGTCACATCAAAAGGCGCGGTGTGACCTTTTATTTGCAGCTGATAGTTTTCGAGTCTGCAACAGTTTGTTCCATTCAATGAACGTTTTGGTCCCACCACGATATTAATATCGTGAACTTTCGGCATTTGCAGGACAAGTCACACATGGTGTCATTTCACCCCTTTGATCATGTCCAAACCGCTGTAACGTCTCCAAAAAGCCACGTATATTAAAGAGAAAATGTCAAAGGCGCTGCCTCATGTCGTTTGTTGCAAAGTGGATTTTTCCTCAAAAACATTTTGTCCTTTTTCGGATTATATTTGAAGAATTTGACTGGCGACAACTTTCGTCACCCCGTGTGGCAAAGACGGTGCTTTCCAATCCTTTCAAGTCGCGTGTTCCTGTTCAGTGATATAATGAATGAGTTGATACTCGTTGAACCTGGGCTTAACGTAAGAACGTGTCTCCAAATCGACGAAATCCAACCAAGCGTAGCGGCAATGACGCATTCGTGTGGTGGTCTACGATCATATGATGCACGCGGAGTTAACATGTACGTTCTTTGAAACGATAAAGCCGAAAAGTTAAGGATGAAACTGTACAAAACCTTGACCATTCCAAATTCCATTTATCGCAATCGCATCTGCAATAACTACCATATAGATTCATTTTCTCCAAAACGAGCAATAAACTGCTACAAGCTTTCAGAAACGGTACTTTTCACCGTACATAAATTATCCTACTACACAAGACCGATGAGAGATGTGATGAGCTGAAATGTACTTCAACAGCGGTGCAACATGCCTTGACTCTGCCTTACGTTGCGAAAATGCATGTGCTAGCAGTTTTGCAGCCAAGGACATGGTCTCAGCTGAAATGTCTAAAAATAGACTCTCTTATGGATTTTTGACATCTTCATTTTGTGTTTCTATCATTTCCACATACCGTTTGCAGGACTACGTAAAGTTATTAAGCAAACGGTAGTCCTTACGAAATTTTGCGGTTTTGCTTGCCATGGTAACGTCATTCGTACATGCAGTTTGGCAGGGTAACACTACTAATATATGTAAACGTCATTCACTCGTGAAGTTTTCTCGGTGTTATTCTCGTTACTATAGAAACCTAAAATCATTCTCAAGGATGATTCACGACGCATGGAGACTGAAGTTTTATTTCAGGAAGAACAAAAATTTCCTGCTCTTAAACAAGTGGAAGGTCAGCCATAGAGGCATCACCTTTCTGCTTCCCTTCAACAGATCGATCAGCTGTGCACTTGAAATGTGCGCTTGAGTGGTTTGAAGCTACAGACGTTTTAGTATGATTCAATTCATTGCTATCTGTGTTGCTTTCAGTGAGATATAATTAACTCGGCGATAAAAAAATGTTCTGGAATTTTGGTTGTTCTTAATATCTATTAGCAAGATTTTTTTCTCAACAATGAATCAGTTACCACAGCTGGTGTGGAGTTCAGTTATTTACCCCCTCTGAACATCTATCACTAATGCTAAGCAGAATTCACCAGGCGATTGCTATCATTACACTCCAGTGGTGTTGTCACTAGCATTAAAGAACTGTGCTTACCACCAACACTTCAAAGCTTTCGCATCATCTAAATCGGTTCTCCTAAACTAAACGCCATGCAGTTCTCGACACCGTCTGCAATGGTGGCCAGGTTAAAGTGCATAGAGGAGAAGCACCGTTTAGTTTGACTTTGTCATATCCCTCTATTTTTGCAGAAAAGAAAGTGCGGTGTCGTCACTGCAGTTAGAGGGGATTATTTCATCTTCACCTAAAACTTTGATTTAAATTCCATTTGAGCCGAAAGGTTTGGCTGGTTAAGTCGTTGTGATTCGATGCAAGTACATCAAATGAAAATTTCTCACCATGAGTTCAACCGTTGTAAATCAATTTCGATTTTCGATTTCGAACTGATTTCGCAGTATGAATACAAACATTGAGAAAAGGAATGAACTATGAAAAGCAGCTATGAGTCCGTTGCTTCAACGAATAATCGTATTCAGTTGCACTTGATTTGGCACTTAATGCAACTTAACTCGCTTCTTGGAATAAAAGAGAAAACTAGACTTAGCAGTTTGAACTATTCCAGGTTATAAGACCCTTTCAAGACCCTTAATCTTGTACTTTGAACGTCTTCGCGCCGCAGCAACTGTATTGATCGCGGCACGAAAATGTGAAATGCGTACGGCTGCGAAGTCACAGCGCTGACTTCACACTAACCCCAACGAATTTTTTTTCAAAACGCGAGTTTTTTCAACCAAGCACAAAAGCGCGGTCGTTCGCAGAGTTTGCGTCCAAACTACAAAACGTATTGCCTTCATTTTTGTGCGACCGATTTGTTAGCGTGCTTTCTAGAGCAGATAATCTTTTTTGCTGTGACATCGTAGCATATAAATGCACCAGCCCTGGATGATGATTATGATAATCAGCCTCGCTTTGGGCTGTCGTTTCGATGGAAAAATAACCGTTGCAGTCCTGCAGGTTGGCACGTGACAGATGAAGCTCAAAGGAAAGTATGCCGTTCACAGCCAAGTTTAATCACACATTGGTAATGACGCCAAATATTCATGAAGACCTGACCTTCTTCGGCAACTCAATCAAACTCTAATGTGGTGCGAGACAGTACGAGAAAGTGATAGAAGCAATCTCAGGAAGTCTTGTGAAAATCAACTACTTGATAAAAATTTTTATTCAGACTTTCTTGGTTAGTAAAGTAAATGTGAATTATGTGAAGGATATTTGTTCACAAAACGTTTAGTGCGCTGTGAATGACCTTTGTTCACAAATACTTAACATGTCAATGATATTTTTTCATTTACAGTAAAACCGGAACATCAACGAAGGTACAAAAGTAGAATGTGAATGTTTTTTAATTGATCAACAGACCAAAGCTTCGAAGAATACATCCATAAGCAACAATTGAGTGTCTAACGTTTATTTGGTTTAACTTATACATTTCCTCATGAAACCACAACAAGGTTCGTTGAAGTCTGCTGCTGGTAAAAACAGTTTGTTAATTAAAGATTTGGTTTGTTTATCTCGGTAAATCCAATGCTCGAACTTTCATCGGATTTACGTTATAGGGTTTTCAGTATTATAGTAAACGTTTCTCGTAGCGTTTCAAGTATAATATTTTTGTGGCAAAAATATGCAAAGTAATAAAATACTCCCAAGAGAGTAACGCAGTTATAATTCAAAACGGGGTCTCCTTGGTTGTGTAGCAGCGCGGTGACTGCTACATGCGACGCGCTAAGCATAACATCCCTAGTAGCACGAAAGCTACTGGGAGCTCCCTTTCGCCTAGTGCGTAAGTGCGCAGGCAAGCCGCTTCTTCAGTTGTTTTCGACACGGTTCTGTAGAAGCTACACATACATCCACATGATATAACGCTCTTCGTATTATTAATTTCATGGGAATCCCATGGGATGGGACTGAAAAAAGTGTCCCATGGGCAAGGTTGTTGTGATGACCTAGTATTAAAATATGAACAACAATGGAATTCTTACTGTCATGTTAGAAAGTGCTTCTCCTCTGCGTTTTATTTTCGTCTGTGACAAGCGTGTACTTAAATATTGGTTTTATCTTTTTTGATACTTTTCGCAATCGTGATCTTACACTGTAGTAGCATAAATATTTGCAAGTATTTGACAGAAAATATCTGCACGAAATAACTGTTGTGATAACGTGGTGTCTGATCATGAGGAGTTTATTATATTGCCAGAGGGCAGAGCAGGCTGCTATTTTGCTGAAAAATAAAATTGCAACGAAATCACACCGTATTTTTCAAGTTCAGTGCAGAGCCATGCTACCGTGCCATGCTGAGTGTGATCAATATCTGCTTGATTGCCTTGAGAAAAACATTTCGTCCAAGTGTATGTCCATGCTTGGACAGTGCGGTTGTATTTTGTGGCAGTAATGCATTGTTGGTTTTCGTTGCAAACAAGCGGACAGTTTCATGCCACGAAACATTACCCTCACGATTTTGATTGAGACATAATATTTATAATCTTGGGAAACGCACCGGACATCCCGAAATTCGTCTGTTACTAGAAAATCGAGAGAATGATACTTTGCCATATTGTGTCTTCGCGCTGAAAATCAAAATAATTTTTCTACGCAAGAAAGTTTCGTAGTGTTCATTTGCGCCACTACACATAGTGTCAACACTACAGTATTTTCTAAGTTTGAAAAAGCTTTGAAAATGTAGAAACTTGAAACCTGCCGACAGTCTTTCGAAATGAATAGTTCAACCTTTTTTCTCTCTCCTTTGCAATTGAAGTCATGCACAAGCTGATACCTTTAGAGCCCTTGGTTGGTCTTCTAGCGTTTGTGGTTAGTAAGTTAGGGCCTGAAAATAACAAAACTCTAATTTAATCCCCAATGGATTTAATTTTTTAACTATCGAATTTTGGCCATAACGTTTGAACCACTAACGCTAGAAGGTCAATCAAGGACTGGCAATATGCGGAATTTCGCCTAGTGCTTTTAAAAAAAAGAAACAAAAAATTGTCTCTTGGTGATGGGGCCCAGGGTCAGATGACGTCATCCAAAAAATCCTAAACCTACACCAATTATGACGTCACCCACAGAAAAACTCACATCCAAAACTTGCCAATTTTTTTAATTGAACTACAAGACTTTCCGTATCTTTAAAGGGTTTGAACAGCTCTCTAGCTCAATTGGCTGGCGAGTTATGGCCGAACATGTTGGTGCAAAAAAGTGTCGCACCCGGGACGTTAATTAAGGGTGGATTTATCTGTTATTTGATATATTTGCTATTGATATATTTAGTTAGAAATATAAAATTTAATAGGAAGTTTTTAAACTAGCAACTTGCTCCAGTCACTTGGAAATTCTTACCGCTTCTGCCCAAAAAGTAGTAAATGTTAAACTTGCCTTGTCAGTGGAATCGTCAAGTCGAAACGATGTTTAGGTATATGGTTGCTATTTACCTCAGAACAGGGGGTATCGTCTGGAAAGAAACTATATGTGTATGCAATAAAGGTTCTAGTGCTCATCACAGAATTGGAAGTAAAATGGAAGGAGAAAGTCATTCGTAGAACTATTCGCCCATATGACGTTTTGTCCAATGTCAACAAAACGAACATGCAATGAGAAAGGATCACATTTCAGTGTGAACAAGTTTTTCGTTCCACTAAAAACACTACAATTTTTCACGATCATTTCTGTTTGTATTAATAGTCAAAACATCAAGTTTCGTAAACAAATACAGTAATGCTGTAATGCTTATCTAAAACTGAATAATTAATGCTATTGAACCGCAAATGTTGTACTATAGATATGCTATTTTCAGTATATGTACGGGCACAAAATAGTTTTTTCAATTAGTACTACGAGGTAAGGAATCACAAAATGCAAATTAATATTTATAAAATACCGGTACATCTGGTATGGTGTATGACTGTTTTCCTGAAAGTCCTACGTCGCCGCACATGACGTGAGCAATTGCGGTGATGGTTGTTACACCCCACAAGCGAAGCATCCCCATAAAACGCTAATATATGTTATTTATCAAAGCAATTGTCACCTTTCACAATATTTCAAAGCATATGGCAAAACTAACCCCTCAAAAGCTCTTGTCTGTCACGCCTTCCGGTTTACAGCTGTACTTTGATTTTAGTGTTGCATTTCAGAATGGTGTCTTTTGACAGAAACGCAAATGCTGAACTGCTTGCAAAAATTGCTATACGATATATCCTAAATAGATTACCATTTGACAAGCTGGTAATAATGCTTGCAATTGCTTCTCATCATCCTTCGAACCTAACGTACACAACCCTTGAATCTTCCTGCGAGCTAGATCGCAAAACGAGAAACATAAAAAATAAATACAAATCTCGAAAATTGGAGGTACTAACAGCAGAAAAATATATGAAAAATTTTCTGGAGATACTGACAGTAGGAAAATAAGTAATAATCAACTATAACAAGGTAATAACAACGATGGTTCAATAAACCAAAAGAATACCGCTTTTTGTTACCATTGTCATTATTACCGTTTAATCAACTTAACAATTTGGTTTCTGCAAGCACGAAATACAGTCCTGCAGTAGAAGATCTTTCAATATAAAATTAAAATCAACACTGCTCCTACTTGAGAGCACTTTTCATATATTTGTCCTGAGACTTGCCGCACATCGGAAATGGGTGTAGAAGACTTTCGTTTGAAGTCGTCACTTTACGTTCTTAAACCGGAAGCAGTTCCAGTTCATCTTATTTTTTTAAATTTATTTATTTGTTTATGAGCAGACACGAAGTCCATAGTATGAACACACACACTCTGCAGAACGCAGGTCGATAAAAACAGACAAAGCAGAACGTAGCACAAGACACTGAAGCCGGCGGAATCACAGGGTTACAGACACTTTTTGCAACTGCATTGAAGACAGAACCATAGGGCTACAGACACATTCTTAACACTAAAGGTAGCTAACACGTAACACTCGTTACAACACTACTGCGGAGAAGGGCGCCAATTCCTAAATTGGTCGAGTCGAGGTAAAATGCGAATGCACTGTGTCATGACACGCCATCATTCAAACGGATACTGCAAATTTCGATCACTCATTCACGGAGTAAAATGCGATTGTAGTGTTCAAAGAATAGTGACGAATACATACAATCTGACTGCATCAAAGCACGTAACCATATGTTGTTAGATTTCTGCATCTTTCGAGAAACAGGTACAAGTATTTTCGTAGCAGAGCCTCAAAGGTAGGAATGTTACATTGAACCCGGTGGCTAATAACACTCGCTCTCCCGGGCAGATTGTATAGAGCTCTGCATCCAAAATTATATGCCACACGCAATCTCTGCATGCGTGACTTCCTGAAATCACACCAAAACTGTGATGCATACATGGGAGCACAAAAGGAACGATAAATCGGCGGGCCAATCTGGAATTTCTCGTTTAACATAATCGAGAAATTCAAGTTCATGTTTGGTAATTGTCCGGTGCCTTCCAAGCAATTTGTATGAAAAGCTCAGTTTTTGTAACATAAATACTATCAGATCGCTTACAGAACCTTAGTCCATGCCACGCAGGTTGTAGCCAATAAGAGTAAAAGATGTCTTCCTTGAAGTTGCCCAAAAAAAACCAGTGGTCAACATGGCAACCACAGCGTAAAGCAAAATTAGCAATTTACGATATGAAGTAATTTAAATTGTTAAATTGGTAACGTTAGCTGGAATAATTAGCCTGGATAATGTTCTTTTGAGAATTAGCACTTACAACTTTTCATAAATCTCGGTTCGTTTGACAAAAAAGTACAATCAAGAACATACAAACTCTCACCCGGGAAAATTGCATTTCGGACTCTCTGAGGTCCGGGAACCCTGGTTAGTAAACGCTATTCTAAAGGACGAAGTTCGTGCGACTGGCCAGAACTTTTTGACTGTCTGCGCTTCGAAGTTTGAACTCTCTTTAGTGCCAGGCATTTCCTTGTATTTGGAAGTCTACAAGGACGAATGTAGAATACAAAATATTTTGAATTAATTTCATGCAATTTTCAGCCAAAACAATCATTAATTAAACTGTCCCTTTGCTCATGCGGTAAATTGTTCATTCTACGGTATGCGAATGCGTCCAACACAAATTTTCATGTTCCTCCACTTTGTAACAACTATGTCTATGAATGCATGATTTCATCATCAACTAGATCCTTGTTATATCTCGCGTTTTGCAGATTTTCAATTTTTTTGGCAACACATAGTCTACATATTTGGTAAAACATACTCAATGTTTTTCAAAGCCTTTACTAGTGAATATCACCCACAGTTAATTCGAAAGGAAAAATATTTCCTGCTGATCAGACCTACGTCCTGCAAATTTAGACCTCATCCCATTCATCAGTTATGTGGATAATGTCAAATCAAAAGGCGCGGTATGACCTTTTATTTGCAGCTGATAGTTTTCGAGTCTGCAACAGTTTGTTCCATTCAATGAACGTTTTGGTCCCACCACGATATTAATATCGTGAACTTTCGGCATTTGCAGGATAAGTCGGACGTGGTGTCATTTCACCCCTTTTATCATGTCCGAACCGCTGTAACGTCTCCAAAAAGCCACGTATATTAAAGAGAAAATGTCAAAGGCGCTGCCTCGTGTCGCTTGTTGCAAAGTGGATTTTTCCTCAAAAACATTTTGTCCTTTTTCGGATTATATTTGAAGAATTTGACTGGCGACAACTTTCGTCACCCCGTGTGGCAAAGACGGTGCTTTCCAATCCTTTCAAAGCGCGTGTTCCTGCACAGTGATATAATGAATGAGTTGATACACGTTGAATCTGGGCTTAACGTAAGAACGTGTCTCCAAATCGACGAAATCCAACCAAGCGTAGCGGCAATGACGCATTCGTGTGGTGGTCTACGAAAGCATAGGGACGAATACAAACAATCTGACTGCATCAAAGCACGGAACCATGTGTTGCTAGATTTTCTGCATCTTTCGAGAAATAGGTACGTATATTTTCGTAGCAGAGCCTCAAAGGTAGGAATGTTGCTTTGAACCCGGTGGCTAATAACACTCGCTCTCCAGGGCAGATTGTATAGAGCTCTGCATCCAAAATTATATGCCACACGTAATCTCTGCATGCGTGACTTCCTGAAATCACACCATAATTGCGATGCATACATGGGAGTACAAAAGGAACGAAAAATCGGCGGGCCAATTTGGAATTTCTCGTTTAACATGAACGAGAAATTCAAGTTCATGTTTGGTAATTGTCCGGTGCCTTCCAAGCAATTTGTATGAAAAGCTCAGTTTTTGTAACATAAATACTATCAGATCGCTAACAGAACCTCAGTCCATGCCACGCAGGTTGTAGCCAATAAGAGTAAAAGATGTCTTCCTTGAAGTTTCAAGATTGTTCAACAGTTTAACTAAGCGGTGTAAATTCCATCGGAAACAACAACTTTTAATTATCAAAACTAATCATTATTTTTGATTTGTTGTTTCACCCCAGTGCTCTTTCACTTGGACCCCACAGCAGGCTGCTTTGAGAAGTTCAGGGCGTTTTATTCAGTAGGAACGATTTAGATTATACGAAAGCTATGAATTTGTAGTTGTGGACACAGTTGTGTAATGCTAATGACAGCAGTAGTAAAGGTTGAATAAAGCAATCCACAGATTAATTTTATAGCAATAGTGATGAATGTTCAGAGGGAGAAATAACTGAACTCCACATCAGCTGTGGTAACTGATTTGTTGTTGAGAAAAAAATCTTGCTAAGAGATATTTAGAACAACCAAAGTTCCATAATATTTTCTTATTGCCGGTTTATTATATCTCATCAAAAGCAACATCGACAGAATTGAATTGAATCCGACTGAAACTTTGTAAGGGAAGCAAAAAACGTGATGCCTCTTTGGTTGATTTT
>Ga0210059_1005573_pt1 | contig 20248 bp, 14 predicted proteins | sample Ectturendosymbi2_FD_188042 | JGI IMG/M metagenome (GOLD analysis project Ga0210059, IMG submission 188042) | Ecteinascidia turbinata endosymbiont from Florida, USA - Sample 2 (SPAdes) (version 2) | ecosystem: Host-associated > Tunicates > Ascidians > Unclassified | place: Key West, Florida... | reverse complement strand
ATGTAGGCAAACCCACAAGGAAGGTAGCCGGTGTCAGAGTAAAGGAATAAAGTTTGGTGATTGCTTTTTTGATGTGTCTAGATTAAATTGAAACTTTTTGGTTAGATGCCAGATACCCACAACAAGCATCAGTAGCTTACGGGAATAACTATAACCAAGAAAAAAATTGGACTTATTTTCAGATCTCAATTACTTTTCTTTTTCTAAGGCAAACTCTAACCCAAAATAATTAAACTAAACACCAAACCCTCAGCCCTATTCATCAGATTTCTCTGCGATATGTAGAATAATATTCTGAGCATTTGCAGAAGGCGTGAAGTCAGAAATTTTGAAAGTCAGACATTTCACTTGAAACGCCAGTTGAAGAAAGTGCAAAAAAACACTAAAGCAAGGTGTTGGCCGATTAAAGCAAAGAAAAGTAGCCTACCTATTAAGCAAATGTTTAGACAACACCTTTTTTGAACAAAGACTATTCTAAAACAATTAACTTGCATTTGAGCTATGCTTTGTCAACTGGCCATTGCTTGAAATTAAACGAAATAACAAAAGACCTAATTCAAATCGTTCTAGCATAGGCAGAAAGTTGAAATAGTTAAAAAAACTCAAAACAGCAACGTAAGTCGGATATTTTGAAAATAAATGTGTCTCATGAACGTTATCTTTCAACTGACTTACATTTCTTAATTGCAATTGTAGTGTGGGGAGAAAGTTTAAATAATTTTGAAAATTTCAAGAAACTGTGATGTATGCCAGAATTTTTTCACATAAAAGTTGCATGAAAAATTATTTTTTAATGGATCCACATTCCGTGATTCTAGCATGGGTACAAAGTTAAAATAATTATGAAAAACTGATGAAACTGTGACATCGGAACAATTACTTTTCATGTGATCCACATTGCGTGATTCTAGCATGGGTATAAAGTTGAAATATTTTTGAAAAACTCATGAAAGTGTGTAGTCCGCCTGAATTTTTTCACAAAAATATGTCTCACGAACAATTAATTTTCACGTGATCCACTTTTCGTGATTCTAGTATGGGTACAAAGTTGAAATATTTTTGAAAAACTCATGAAATTGTGAAGTCCGCTCGAATTGTTTCACGACAACATGTCTCACGAACAATTAGCTTTCATCTGATCCACATTTCGTGATTCCAGCATGGGTACAAAGTTGAAATATTTTTGTGAAAGTCATGAAAGTGTGTAGTCCGCCAGAATTTTTACCCAAAAACATGTCTCACGAACAATTAATTTTCATGTGATCCACTTTTTGTGATTCTACAATGGGTACAAAGTTGAAATAATTTTGAAAAACTCATGAAATTGTGAAGTCCGCTAGAATTTTTTCACAAAAACATGTCTCACGAACAATTACCTTTCATGTGATCCACATTACGTGATTCTAGCATGGGTACAATATTGAAATATTTCTGAAAAACTCATAAAAGTGTGCAGTCCGCCTGAATTTTTTGCAAAAACATGTCTCACGAACAATTACTTCTCATGTGATCCACATTTCGTGATTCTAGCATGGGTACAAAGTTGAAAATTTTTGAAAAGCTCATGCAACTGTGAAGACCGCCAGAAGTTTTTTCACAAAAACATGTTTCACGAACAATTACCTTTCACGTGATCCACATGTCGTGATTCTACGATGGGTACAAAGTTGAAATATTTTTTGAAAAACTCATGAAACTGTGAAGTCCGCCTGAATTCATTAACAAAATCATGTCTCACGAACAATCACCTTTCATGTGATCCACATTTCGTGATTCTATCATGGGTACAAAGTTGCAATATTTTTGACAATCTCATGAAAGTGTGTAGTCGCCAAATCTGAACTTAAATAGTACGAAAAAAGAGCCAGAAGATACAAATTCATGTTTCACGAATGAATCTTTAAAAAAGGGGCTTTGAATGTTCTAATGTTGAGGATTGGTTGTTGTTTGCCCCATCCCTATCAAAATTTCTGGCTACGCACGTGCCCGTGGTCTTCATTCAGCTAAGTTTCCCCCCATGGTTCAAAACGATAATTACGTCACTGGTTTGTATACTGCATAAATTCTCAGTGAGCAATGCATGCGTTTTTTTCCGGTGCGTAATCACGAAATGTGGATCACGTGAAAAGTAATTGTTCGTGAGACATGTTTTTGTGTAAAAATTCTGGCAGACTACACACTTTCATGAGTTTTTCAAAAATATTTTAATTTTGTACCCATGCTAGAATCACGTAATGTGGATCACATGAAAGGTAATTGTTCATGAGACATTTTTTTGTGAAAAAAATTCCGGCTGACTACACACTTTCATGAGCTTTTCAAAAATATTTCAACTTTTTTACCCATACTAGAATCACGTAATGTGGATCACATGAAAAGTAATTGTTCGTGAGACATATTTTTGTGAAAAAATTCTGGCGGACTACACACTTTCATGAGTTTTTCAAAAATATTTCAACTTTGTACCCATGCTAGAATCACATAATGTGGATCACATGAAAAGTAATTGTTCGTGAGACATGTTTTTGTGAAAAAATTCTGGCGGACTTCACTTTCATGAGTTCTTCAAAAATATTTCAATTTTGTACCCATGCTAGAATCACCAAATGTGGATCACATGAAAAGTAATTGTTCGTGAGACATGTTTTTGTGAAAAAATTCAGGCGGACTACACAATTTCATGAGTTCTTCAGAAATATTTCAATTTTGTACCTATGCTAGAATCACGAAATGTAGATCACGTGAAAAGCAATTGTTCCGATGTCACAGTTTCATCAGTTTTTCATAATTATTTTAACTTTGTACCCATGCTAGAATCACGGAATGTGGATCCATTAAAAATAATTTTTCATGCAACTTTTTTGTGAAAAAATTCTGGCGTACATCACAATTTCTTCAAATTTTCAAAATTATTTAAACTTTCTCCCCACACTACAATTGCAATTAAGAAATGTAAGTCAGTTGAAAGATAACGTTCATGAGACACATTTATTTTCAAAATATCCGACTTACGTTGCTGTTTTGAGTTTTTTTAACTATTTCAACTTTCTGCCTATGCTAGAACGATTTGAATTAGGTCTTTTGTTATTTCGTTTAATTTCAAGCAATGGCCAGTTGACAAAGCATAGCTCAAATGCAAGTTAATTGTTTTAGAATAGTCTTTGTTCAAAAAAGGTGTTGTCTAAACATTTGCTTAGTAGGTAGGCTACTTTTCTTTGCTTTAATCGGCCAACACCTTGCTTTAGTGTTTTTTTGCACTTTCTTCAACTGGCGGTGTGAAGCGAAATGTCTGACTTTCGAAATTTCTGACTTCACGCCATGTGCAAATGCTCAGAATATTATTTTAAATATTGCAGAGAAGTCTGATGAATAGGGCTGAGGGTTTGGTGTTTAGTTTAATTGTTTCGGGTTAGAGTTTGCCTTAGAAAAAGAAAAGTAATTGAGATCAGAAAATAAGTCCAATTTTTTTCTTTGGTTATAGTTATTCTCGTAGGCTACTGATGCTTGTTGTGGGTATCTGGCATCTAACCAAAAAGTTTCAATTTAATCTAGACACATCAAAAAAGCAATCACCAAACTTTATTCCATTACTCTGACACCGGCTACCTTCCTTGTGGGTTTGCCTACATCAGCAGGCACAGCCATCACACACTTTTTAAGGTGTTCAGCTAGCTGCCATTGTGCATTTCGGATACTTTCGCCACCATGCACGTTTCCAGGCATTCAAATCATACGACACTCTGCGTACCGTTTTTTGCACTTTCTTCGACTGCCGGCTACCTTCTCTCTGGGTTACGTCAGCCGTCACATCCAGCCCGCATTTTTAGCGATGTTTTGCCGGATCCGTTTTATTTACTGCCGGCTAGACAACTGCCGGCTCAAGTAACTTTGGTCTCCTAATCCCAGCAGATATTAAAAGAACCTAGCTAACTAGCTATGTTTGCAAACAGAATTAGCTGTAGAAAAATCACAATCTTCTCACCCACAAAAATTACCATGGTGAGCACAACAAATCTACGTCACAAAAGAAAAAAATTGTTGGGCATACTCCTAATGTTATAAAAAAGTTTTGTATGCAAGCCTGAAATTGGCTCGAAATATTTTGACAAACTTAAGCCCGAGCCCAGCCGGATGCGACCCAGAAAGTTCGGCCAAACTATAATTCTGCACCATGTCAAATGTTTCATTCTAGGAGTTCTATTGGATTCCAATAATTGGAGTAACAACAGAAAAATATATTTGAGAGTAAATCGAAATGCACAACAATGAATTGGCAAAAAAGTACTAAGTTTCACCTTTAACATGAAAAGAATGTCCAACAAAATTAGTTCTGGTGTATCTGTAAAGCAAATGTTTCGCACTTGGATGAAAACATTGCTGCATTTGATTTTAGGTTTGGTTAAACTCAAGTAAATCAGATGTCTTACGAGATAACACATTCACTTCTGCACAAGCACAAAGTGTCAAGGTCAAGGGAAAACTATCTTTTGGACCTAAATGTGTATTTTATCCTTATTTCCGAGTCAAGTCCCTACATTTAGAGCTATAGGTCAATATACATTAGGTAAATGCTGTAGGCTACTTCGTAGGCTCTAACGTTTTGATTGAAAGTCTGTTTGCTAATAGTTGAAAACAGTCTTTTGCGAAATTCCCCATCCCAAAGCAAAGTCTTCACAATAGTGCTGCTTTTTGTCTTCGGCAAAAGCTTCGCAGAGATTTTCCTGAAAATCTATAGCTTTCTAACATTATATACACTTGCATCATTAAATTATATGCTGTCCGTTTCTGAATACGTGACAACCAACGTTATAGCAAAGCTGGTTACATTTCTGCACAGAACAGATCATGACTGTACTATGGTCTCACATATGTAGCTCATTAGGTGTAATAATACTCTCACTGTTACATGAAAATAACCTTTCTAACAGTATACCACACAGGGTAAAATGTCAGACAGAAGCAGTTAAACATCTTTCAAGGTCTCTGGAGACTGGAAAAATGCTAAAATTATGTATCGAAGCTAAAATTTTATCAACTAAGAGAATCAGTGCTACAGCACCAAAATCTGTTTCAACATCAACTTGGCTATGTATGTGGCCTACCAATACCACATAACATGAAAACCTCTTCACATAAAACGTGACAAATATCACTTATTTTTGAAACCTCTCCAAATACAAAACCTAAAGAGAAAAAAGTGGGGGAACACGGCATATTATGTCCTCCCCATCTGAAAAAGTGGGGAGAACATGTCCCCTGTGTCCCCCATCAAATTGTGCCCATGGCACTAGTTGTTGCAGATGTGCACTGCACCTACAATATGTAGGATTTGTTTTCTTCCATGTACTGTGGCAAGTGCCAGGCTAATTTACATGTAGGACCTGTCTTTTGAAAGAGTGAGAAATATCATTTTGAAAGATGTCCAATAATGCCATTTTGAAAAATGTTTTATTTTAACATGTCCTTTTGCTGAAAGTGGTGTTGCGATCGGAAATCCCGAGCGGCATATGCGCAAAGCTTCGCACTGTGACAACAAGCAACAATAGAGTTCACATGCCATGATCACCCTATTATTGCTTGTTCGCGCCACATATATGTATGGTGTTATTCTTCACGCACATCCCGTTCTTGGTGAATCACACAATCAACGCAACACCACCGGAGAGGTTGCAACAGTGGCGAAGCAATGGCCAACCAAAGTGCTCATGACTTGACCATCTCTGTAATTATATCTTTGCGCTGATACAACTAGCAGTATAGCAAGATTTGTATGCTTCGAATATGTAGAGATATCCACATACTCAATACCTTTTGTTCACCTGCATATATAATTAAACCAAAATCTGATATTTTGCACATAATAGTTTCATTTAAGCTTATGATTTTTTGGCAGGAAGATTATTGTTAATATATACTTGAAGTGATGGAACATATGTCTCTTTGTCATATCTCTGAACTAAATGGAAAAAGTTCAATAGGAAAAATGGTCATGTTGCTTGGTTTTTTTGAAAATTATTCTCCATATGATGAGGGAAGAGCTCAATTACTCTCTTGTGAAGAAAGTTGCTCACTAAGTGTGAATCTTGACCTCTCAGCTTGTGAACCATCAAACTTAGTGGAACATACTATCTGCAGAATTGTGGGAACTGTTGTCAAAGATGCACCAGATGTTTGGGTAAAGGTACAATCACTGGTGTTCGTCCCAACATGGCGCTATGAAACATTTGAAAAAATCATTATGGTTGAAAGACGTTTGGCCAGTTCGTAAAGCTTGCATACAGTGAGCGTGTAAATTCAGAACATGTTGCAGCATGAAAAAGTATGACATGTGTTGCATTGGTGTGAACACCAATGACTACAACTGAGGAACCTGCATTTTACCACACTACTAAAAACGATTTCTGGAGTTAGTTTACCTATGCAGTTCAGTTGTGAATTTGTGACAGTTTCACAGCTGAAAAATTTTAACTCACCATTTAATCTTCAAATGTGTGGTTTGGTTAAAGTTTAAAATGGCTCACACACTGTTGCAAAAATATAGAAAATGTTTCTTACTTTGTTTAAAAATTCTCAAGATCAAATAAAAAATTATTGTAATTGAAATTATAAGCTCATACAATCATTTTATTGATATTCTGTAGAGAGAACTAAAATGAGGAAATTCATCATGAAAAGATTCCATTTCAAAATAATGAATTTTGAAGTTAGTTTACCTTATCCTTGCACTCAGTATATCTCAATATGAAGAACAAGAAGCCAGCTGATCTTGTCATTGTAGTATGTCCTGATATGCAAAAAACTCCTATAAACTATTATGAACTTCCCATGTTTATAGATTTTATTAGGAATTGTATAATGTAGTGCACTTTAAGGCCACATATTTTTGAGGAGTAAGACATAATGTATAGTTATATAACATATTTTTGATTCATAATAAGAGATATATTTTTACCCGTTTTTACCATTTTATGCATGCATGCTGTGAGTGTCAATGAATTTGCTAAACTGGTGGTTTGCGTATGGTTATTTCAATAAATATTTCATTTTGTATACTGGTGCTAGTGTTATGAGCTGACTTGCATTAAGGGTATTGCATAAATGCAAAGAAAGTTTGAATGAAAGTTAAGCTGTTTCTAGTTGCAGTACTTGAAATTGACAAAGCACAAAAAAGTTAAATGAAATATATATATTCTTTAAAATTAAAACATCTAAGGGTTAGGTGGCCACCCCCTACACATTGATTCACAAAAATCAAAAAATTTAATTAAAAAAATGTTTTTTTTAATCATGATTTTTATCCACCCTACCTGAAATATATACTAGAAACATCAGTCAATATAAATATTACCTTAATTTGTAGTGAAATCAACTGACTCATAGCATGGATGGTTCATATCTCTTCGATTGCTATTATTTAACACATAATGACCTTTCAAACATATAATTTTACAAATGCCTTTGAAACTGCAACTTTACTTTTCAGTGTCACTGGTTTAATACTTTTCCTAAAGATGATTAACATGTTTTCCATACTGTTGTAATTGAATGAACGACTTGCTAACTTTTTCCATATAAACAGCTACAAAAGCATAAGAACTTGTTTTAGACAAGTGTCTTCTTTTTGTGATTAATACTGTACCTTGCTTTTTTTACTATTGTTTTGATTACTTTTGTAGCTTAGGAATTCCAGCAGTATGTTAAAAGTATTCTTGTTTTAAAAAATTTTATTTTGTTAGAATACATCAATTCAACAACATGGCTCTGCCGATAGTTCTGAGATGTCTGCATTCCACTAACTTATTTGCACAAGTCACTAGTATCTCTGCTTGTCACTGTGCAAACATTTGCTAATGCTGGTAAGTTGTTGGAATTGCAGTCTGCACTTGCTTTTGTTTGCTCATTGATATTCAGTATGAACTTTCTGGACATGATAACTGTGATAGCCTTGCAAGTTGGTTGTGTGTGCTGCATATGTTATTCCCTGGTTACACCTTTTTTGTGAAATATGTTCAGAGGGATGGCCTTGCGTATATTGTGTTTTTGTGATGCTTTGGATAGATGAGAGTTCAGTGTTGTCTAAGCAGCCATGTCACACTTCAAAGTCAGTTGTGAATATAAGCCCATGTAAAACCCTTTCATATGTCATATTGGCTATTGTGCAGGGAAATTTTTACTGTTCAACATGAACAAGTTCTTCGTTGTGCTGCATGTCTGGCTAGCAGTAAAATTTATTAATTTTCCGAAGTTCTGTGACAGTGAAATAACCCAGGCATGCCCCAGGTGCAATTGAATTTTACATGTGTATGGTGTGATGTTTGTTGCATTTCTGAACACAAAAGTTTATTGTAGCTTGTCAGTTGGTATAGAATAGAAATTAAAGTTTTGAGCTTTTTACTGTACTTGTGTTTCAGTCAACTTGACATCAGTTCATTATCATTAAGGTTATTTTCACTCCAAGAAAGGTTTCATGCAGTCGTTGGTTCAATGTAGGGAAGAGCAAGGATTATTATCTATGTAAATGATTGTGAAGTAAAACAAATTCAGCAAGGATAAGGGTGGTTTTACATCTTTGATAATTCTTTGTCAAAGCATTTTTGCTAAACACATGCAATGCTAAATACATTTAATTAGGCTAAAAGTTCAAAACATATGATAGGCTTGCCTATTATGTAAATGTTAGTGATCAGAAATGCGTTATACCCATAACGTAGCAGAACTATGCGGAGCCTTGGTAAATGAATGAGTAACATTTTTCAAAAGTCAAAAATGTTATTTATGAAAAAAACAAACTGGTAACTTTTTCAAAACAGCTTGGTTTGTTGCAGGTTAATACTGTCTCCAATGACCTAACACATTTCATTTATGAATTAGTCAAATACCCATTTGTTTCAATTATGAAAAAATAGTTTATTTTCATAATATCTCTATGTTATCATGGTATAAGTTCACTAACAAATTTTTTTGCTATCTAGCAGCATATTTTTGATGTATCTTTTATATTTCTGATCAAAATATCAATGCTCACTCATTTTGACTTTGCAAGTAAAATCATTCAGGTTTCTAAGGCCAATAGAATTGTTATGGTTGTATTATTTAACCCAAATTCAGTTACGGCATGTGGAGAAAAGTCATCCACTTTACATTCCTAAAAAAAGCACAAATGTTTGTAAAGACATAATGGTTTGTATTGCTTCTCAGTGCATGATCTTTAATAACAAATGGTGACAACGTTAGTAAATATTGTAACGCATGCTATGTAACAGATTTCCTTCTTTTTCAAGTAAGTCTGATTGACGATTCTTCCATCAACATTTAAGACAATGATGAAGTGAAGTCAAACAGTTTTCAGCTTTTGTCTTCAATGATGAGGTACACAACATGGTTTTATTTGACTTTCACAACAAATCAATTCCAGAAATAGCATTGGTTAGGCATCCTCACTCCTCAGCTGCACTAGATCTTGGGGCAGGTGTTGAGTAGCCAATCAATTGTCTCATCGGCTGCTCTACACCTACACTGCGATCTAGTGCAGCCAAGCAGTAGACTGAAAGAACTAGCTCCAACGATGAAGAAGAAGCAATGGAACAAAGATGAAGGAGTCCATACCCCACTTTTTTAGGTGGGGGTCCGAGATACAAAATGATTTCAACAATCAATTATAACATTTTATACTGTGTCACCCCTTTATTTTTGCACATACGCAGCTGTGCAGATATTTGTGGTCAAAACTTTTTTTATTGTGAAATACCTTATTTTTCACCCGTGTATTGTACAAGATAGTGAAGAGAAAGTTTGTTGCTCAAGTTGGTTTGTAGGTAAACTAGGTATAGCATACAACGGAAAACATACCTTTTTTGGTTCACTCTTTGTTCTATGTTCAGAAAAGAATTTGACCACTGTGTGTTTAGTGCAATTAACAAGGTAGCACCCATTCACTGATTTTGGTTCTTAAAGCAAAAACTCAAGCATGTATCATTGCGTCTAAACAAGCAGTCCAAACGCTGTGCATGAAAAGTCATTTCATATTATCATAGAATTGAAGTGGGGAGTGTATTTAGGGATCAAATATAAACGTGGCCTTTTTAGTGCAACCATAAGTAATCTCACTCCTTTTTGAGTTGTACTGCATTTGCTTAAGGCACCAGCTAAAATTAGTTTGAAGGTAAATCGTTCTTTATTCTTTTTTCATTGTTTTTCAAGCCCATTTAGCTAAAGTTGTTGAGATGCGCTGGACTATTGCCACTAATATTACGGAAAATATCATTGAAATGAGGTATATATGTCAAGGTTCTCATTGATCAATGCACAGAAGCAGAGTTGTGTCATAACAAGTATATGCTTGATATTGGAATATCGAATTAAAAAAGAATCTATCTAATAGAAATGTCAGGTATTAAAATCAGTGTTGATGGAAACAAAATGTTCGACAAGTGCCAATTTAAGTTTGGTGAACTTGGAAATTGTTGTTACTGCATCTCATTTCTCTGCATATTTTCAGAAACAACACAAACATGAAGCTTACCCTTCTGATAAAAAACTGTTGTCAAGTTGCCTAAAACTACAGTGACCAAACTACAGTGACCTTCTATAAACAAAAAGCAAACGTCTGTCTTGTTTTTACCACTGCGTTTGCTCGTTTTTTACTTTGTTGATTTGTCCTGACTGCTTATGTATGTTATAAAATAAAAAACAATCGACTTGAGAGCAGTGTTCCATCCAAAACTTTCAGTGCTTGGCGTGTACCTATGCCGACTTGGCCTACCAAAAACTTATTGTCATGCATCCATGGAGTTTTTTTGCGATTGTGCCAATATTTTGAATTTATGAATTGCTGGCATCGTGTTCAGATGGCAATTGGAATGGGGCAAAACTTCAGATTTGCTCTTAAATCCTACTTAATATATCGTCAACTCGTATTATTTGACTTGGGCGGGTGTTCCAAAGAATTGCCAGCTTGGCTGGCTAAAGTTGGTGTGGATTAGAAGGAACACATCTGTTGCCTCAATGTAGTGCAACCTTCCATCACTCAAATGGTGCATTTTTTGCAGTGACGTTTTCTGTTCTGGACCTCTTTTGCAAGCTGCCCAAGATGCATATATATACAATGACTCAAAGTCATTTGTAGATATGAAGTTGAACGAGTTGCCTGGTAAGAGTGGTTCATGCAACACACCAAACATTTCTCTTTTTTAAATGTCAGATTCAAACAGGGATGTACCGGAATAGAGATTCGTTTCTGGCTGGAGCTGGAATTTGGCGGAAAATGAAAATCTGGCTGTGATTCAAATTAATGTTATGCTGTTATCTAGCTGTGATTTTTTCAAAATCAACTGAAAAACTCCAAGCTAAAGCAATAGATTGTATCTTACATAAATGTGATTGTCAGGTAGAAGACTTGAAGAGAGGCATTTTGTACAAGATATTTTGAGTTCTGCAAGACTTTTCTATTATGAAGTTCCAGCAGTGGGTTTAAATCAGGGGTGGGAAAACTTCTTTGACTTGCAGTGCGCACTGGCTTCTGAAATTTGACAGTAGGTCAAATTTATGAGCAGTTGGATGGATTGTTTGTGTGAACTAGTTCAATTCAATTTCATTTATACTCACTTGCTGTACTTCTGTCATGAGTGGTCTGCGGTACCCATCTCCACTTGCTTGCCCCGTGAGCCACGCGGCAACATTCGTAGTGAAGGCTGAACCCAGCCTATCAGCTGGCTTTGGTTGTGGGTGCTCAACTAACTGTGCCACTTAGCCGGTGTTTGTGTGCACTCATATGAAAAGTAAATGCTTCAACAACATAAAAGGATTTGTATTTTCACACGTGACAAAGCATGACAATGAAAGGCTTGCTGCATAAGCTACTTTATAAATAAATTCATTCTTCAACTCATCAAAGAAAGTCACTTTAAATTTTAGCAGGAATAAGTGTTATTACAGTTGTCTCCCTTGTGCATCAATGTCTGGAGTTAACTTTGTTGCGGCAATTGCCAAGATAGATCTAAGACAGGGGTGGCCAAACTACGGCCCGCCGACCAGTTTAATAATCCGGCCCGCCAAATACCTTGCACATTTTTTTCAAGCCCCACGTTTCCGACTGTGGGCAGCAGTGCACCAGCATTGGCTGCTGCCTGTCTCTTGTTGACTTGTCTGCCGCAGCAGCACTTAGCTGCAAGCAGCGTTACAAAAGTGTAAACAAAATAGTGTGATGCTATTGTTATTATTGTACTACAATACGTTTTAGCAACCTATTTTTGCATAGATTACGTAAATCGCCCTGTATCTGACTCTTCAGTGACCAGGCAGTCACGAATTCGGCCCTCAGGTTGAACAGTTTAGCTACCCCTGATCTAAGATGTTGGTCAGTTAACTTCGATCTACGGCAAGCTTTGCCAATGTTCATGACGATGAACGTCTGCTCGCACACATAGGCCGAGCCAAGTAATGTCAGTATTTTCTGTGCCATCCTCTGGAGATTTGGAAATACTAGTTCGTTAAGTCAAGCATCAAACCAGTCAGTCCTAAAGAATTGAACTTCTGTTTTGTGAAAGAGTCAAACTGAAGATCGACCAATTTCAGCTTCTGTAGTGTTGTTTCAGAGTCTTGTGACAGGGTATAGGTCACCCGCTGAAGTAACATGTCATTTTTTCAAAGTAACAAGCGTACGGCAGAATTCTGCGTGCAGGTGAACCACCGATAATTTTTTTGAGTTTCCGCTGGCCTCCTTCAATGTGGCTAATGTTGGAAAATGAGTAAAGGGCTTGTTCAAAATGCGCCTGGAGAATGAAGCCAGATGGATTTTAAAGATTCGTATTCGTGTATATGTCGCAACTTGCACACAGCGAATGACTCCTGAATTCCAGGTTGTCGTTTGAAAAAAAATTTGCCAAGTGTGTAAATTAGCTGCTAACGTCTTTAGCAGTTAACCTCCTGTTTCTTACATTGACTGCTTGATAAAGTAGTTAACTTGTTTCGTAGCAAAGTCACTGTTGATACTGAATTTTAAAAACTAAAGCTGTCGTGGCGTATTCCTTACGCACACCATTGGTCAGACTGCGTAGTCAAAAAATATTTCATCGTCCAGTCATTAAATACTCAGCCCTTTCTGTACCCTTTACTTCCGTTCACTATATTTACAGAAGGGCTATCTTCAAACCTTCACCATCTTTAAACCTGCAGTGCTTAGCCAAGTCTTTGACAGTGTTGCAAATAAGAGAGCTGTCTTTAATGATTTCGCAATAACCGCTTTTGCTGCGTTGAGACCCACAAAGAACATTACTGGAAGCCACAACGGTGAACGCATTTTAAAGAGCAAAGTGAAAAGTGGAACGGGTGGTGCAATGCTTTGCATAGGAGAAACATGTATTGTACATTGCAAGAAGAATAAAAATGGGCTGGCTTTATTACTTAAATTTGGGCAATTTCAGCGGGCTAGATTAAAAATCTTGTCCGGCCCTAGTTCGCCCATGTCTGTTTTAAGTTACAATAACAATATGCTATTAACCATTGCGTAACATTGCCGCAAGTGTCTACAAACAAGGCAAAGCTTTAGTAGTTACAAACTAAAGACAATTTAGGGTCTGCAGGAATTAAATCGTTCCAAGTCCGAACTGAAAAGAAATCAAAATTTCCGGCCGGAACGGAATTCCGATACATCCCAGTTTCAAAGCAGTCCATGCTGTACCTCACATATGTGTCGTGACGTTTTGCATCATTGTGATGAAAAGGTTGTAAAAAAATTTTGACATTTGGGAGTGTTAAGAAATACTAGTAAAGCACCTAGTTTTTTTCATGCATATATATATATATCTATGTATGCGCAGTTGTCTCCTCTGATTTTTGCAGTGACCTCTTTTTATTTCAATATTTTTTAAATACATTTCAGTGCAATTCTCAAACTGACTGGTGGTGACTGTTAGCATTTGTGTAGCTGGCTTGCAATCTTTCTTTTACAGATGTTGTGGTTGCAGCGTTTGACGAGTTAAACAAAACAAGTCACGGAATGATAACCCACCAGCAGATGAAAGATTTTGTGAGCACTTATTTTTCTCCCCCGGGCTCGGAGTTTCAAAGCTGGATTCCTGATGATTGGCAACAAGCGTAAAAAGATGTTCTTGTCGGTTCATCTTGTACAGGACTATCTGACAACAGTACAATAAGTACCAACCGGCATGGCTGTTGTTAAGCAATACATGTTAATTGGCGGCAAGCAAATTTCTTACCTTTGACAATTCACCAGCAGATTAAACCTAGCAAATTTTTGATAATGCTGCACTGATTAGCAACTTTCTAAACATTTTAGCTCACAGCTTTCCTGTTCTCCAAGCTTAAACATACACTTCAGGATGATCTAGCTGTACCACACACAGCATGATTGCACCGGTTGATTCCAACAATGAAGCTACAAACGTAATAGTTAATTTCGCTAAAACTAGTGCAAATAGTTGTGATCTTACATATATTCGAAAATAACGAGTTGCAAAACTGCAAAGCCAAGCCGTGAGATTCATAAGTGGTAACATCAGCAATTTAGTCCGTGTTAGCTGCAGTTTGTTATAGAAGTAGTAGCATTTAAACCTCTGATTTAGATATTTTTTGAAATTAAGCAACACTTGATAGCAAAAAATAAAGACAAGTTTTATCTGTGCGTTCTAAAACGTTAACAGTGTGAGCATTTAGAAAAAATCTCGTTGTCTTGATGCGAAAATGATCAATAGTTAAAACATTTGGTGTAGATTCATGGTATTGGCTATTAGCAAAATTTCATTTGTCTGATCAAAAATAAGAAAAAAGTGAACCAATTCCGGTCTGGAGGCTCGTTTAACGTTTTCAATACCAGCTGTTCGGGAATGAGGAAAACCTTTAGGTGCAGTTATTACTCTGCCACATATTTTTTGCCAGAATACCTCTGTACGATGATTTCTGTTAAAGAATTAATTTGTACCTGGAGAACAAACGCATATTAGTGAACGACCATGGAGACAAAATTGGCTTAGGTCGGAGCTAATGCAACATTATAAGCTATATCATTTGGTTTTACAAAACTACAGTATGCATGCTATTTTCTTACCTGGAATGTTACGTTTGAAAATGTATCACGTTAGTGGACAACGAATTTTAAAAGAATCAGAAACGATTAGTAAGCAAAAATACACTGTCTATGGCAAGAAATCCTTTCTCAGCAAAGAATCAGACATTGAGATCTTACAGAGTATATATTTCGCCTACGATGTGGGCATCATCAGCTTTTATTCAAGTAGAATAAACAAAAATGCAGAGGAAGTTTCAAACTCATTGTAGGTATGTCAACAATCTGGTGTCCTTTACTCAAAAGAAACAGTGTCTGACTTCTGAAAAATTCTCAAAAAACAACTTAAGGTCTCGCGAATTGTTTCATAAGCCGCATTTTTTTCAAAATACGAAAGACTTAAAAGAAAAGGAAAAAGCAGTTGGCAAACTGATTGAGAATGGTTTAAAGTAAACGGACTTTTTATTTAGTAAAACCACCACACAGCGTTTTTCCAGCTTTCCGGACTACTGCATATCACTGTCCAATACAATTTTTCCGTCTCGTGAGGTGAGAGCGTTTTGGGTAAATCTGATCGCTGAACCTGAAAATGCATTAGTTTTTCTTGAATTGGTCGTATGTTTCAAGATGTGGAAAAAAATCAAAATTTTCCGCACTTGTACGTATCGATGCATAGTGCATCCCTTGCAGATCGTATGTGTCCTAAGTGAAAAGAGCTAGTTGCTTAACATTGCTTTCAACAAGACGAACAACATGTTTCGTGTTGTATTAGTTCTCCGAACGCAATGTGAGTGGCATTGTAACTGTGCAAGGGAAGGATATTAGACATAAAGTATCAGTTAACTTTAACTGCAGAAGAGTCGCACAAGCTATAGAAACGCAACAAGTTATCCAACTACCTTTTAGCACCGTTGCAAAACAGCAAAATATTTTATGCACTATACGCAGCACAATATGTCCAGTGTTAATTTGTTCCATTTAATGCAAGGTTCTGTTTATGGTTTACGGTTGGCTTTGCTGGGAGCAATAACGCATAAGGGTACAACAGTAATCTGAAATCAAGTGACGGCCCCATCGAACATGATGCCGCTCTTCTGTTGTCTTGATATTTTGATGGAACCGTTGACCTTGTTCTTCACTAGGATCACCAAGGTTATCTGGGAATTGATCTTAGTGGTTGAATAAGTAATGAACTTTTATGCTCATTTTGGCTCCAAGAGCTTCAAAGTTAGTGTGTCAAGCCATGTTTGCGCAGCAAGTAAGCAACAAATAACGCATTTCAAATGACAATGCTTAAACGAACAGCACAGGTTTAGCGAAAGACGGCCAAAGCAGTCACTTGGTCGAGCCCAGCTTGTAATTACTGACTGCCAAATTTCGATGGACCAGGTGACGCACAAAACATGAGTTCAAAACAAAAACTGTGCTCAGTTTAAGTTACACGATTCGAAGAAATTTTACAAATCACGTATATATTTCACATAAGAGTCAATACCCAGCAAGCACTTGCGATTTCACTTCATAGGAAAACATATGTCATGGTAAAGTTTTAATTTCATCAGAAATACAATCCCATGCAACAGGTCGTACATATTGCAACATTTTCTTGCCATACTCAGTTATAACACGCTTGTGATAAAAATTGTCTGAAACTGGTTGCCTTGTGCCATGATTATGCATGTTGTACTGTTTTGAAAAAAAATTATCAAAAAAAGAGGGCAAGATATTGGCGTTATGCTCGTACATAAACTTTGCCAAATTAAGTTGGACTGCAAAAGATTTTGTTCACGGAACGCAAAAATAAACACCATCAAAACAGTGTTTTGGACATTTAGCAACAAATAACTGAACAAAAATCCTGAAAAAAGGCACACTGGTTGGTCTTATATAATATGAACGGCATCATCGTTGAATATCTTACAAAATTCCTCGTGAAGTTAGAGGTAAATTTGAAAACATGCGACTAGAAGCTAAGCAGCAATTTCCAGTGGGAGGCAGTGAAACCTGTGTTTCTGCTCAACTCACAAGGTCTAAATATTGATAGATTCTTTACGATACCGACAAGTTCGTTTAATGATATTTTGTTTGCACTTCAGTATCTCATGAATTTATGTTGTCCTGAAGTGCATCGATGGGCTTGGTGAGTAAAGTAACAGCCTTCACCATATTTACATGGTGTTTGCAGACCTTCATTTCTTGCCAATATATCTGATTCACATCTGCGAATCTGGGCGAGCGAGTTGAATGAACTATGGAAAGAACTGGGAAGGAAAATGATCGACGACGTTACGGAAAATCAAACTCTGTATAGTCTTATACCTCTTCCGCATCCCGTCGTAGTTCCGGGTGGAAGATTTAGAGAACTTTATTACTGGTACGTTGCGGCATCTTCATTGTATTTTAGTCCCACGAAGATAATGTTAGCACTCAAAATAGCATCTTGAGGGCCGATGAGTCAACCATATTTTGAAAGGCTACTTTGCACTAAACCAGTGGTTCTCAACCTTTTTTGTTCCATGGAGCACAGTTTTTAAAAATAAACAAAAAAATCCGATGGACCACTTTGAAAAAAGTTCTTACACAATTTATTGTACAGTAAAGGTTACAGTTTTCAGAAACGTTTTATCAACGATTTATTGAACTTTCTCTGGACCATTATAAATTCCAAATAGACCACCTTGAGAATCACTGCACTAAAGTGAAGTAGTACGCTCCCCTGCATAATACAGCATCGACAATGTCTAAGCGTACTGCAGGAAATACAAGTTCTTTTAACTCGGTACATATGACCAGAGATCAGACTCAAATCACGTCGACGTTTTGAGACACTCGATCAGATCAAGGATTGAAACTTTACAAAAACCAACAGGTTACCCATGGTTTGAATTGAAATATGACATCCCTTATAAATTTATCTCGAAGTAGCTCAGACGTTCCAGTGGGTATTTCGCACTTGCCGTGCTGCTTATATGCAGAGCAGGTCGCACGGTACAACGCATCTGCGGACCAAAACACTCTGATACAGCTGCAAAGCAAGCTGAGGCTTTTTTTTTTAAGCTGTGTACTAATCGTTGTAATTTTCGTGTTCATTTCATTCCTCTTATCTGGATTGTCACTCAGGGACACCTACTGGGTTATTCGAGGCCTTCTTCTCTGCGAAATGACGTCCACCGTCAAAGGAACTTTAGAAAATTTTTTCTCGCTTGTCGAAACGTACGGTTTTGTGCCGAACGGCGCCCGAATTTATTACGAAAGACGAAGCCAGCCTCCCTTTCTTACACTCATGGTGCGCGAATACTACCGCGCCACAGGTTAGTGCTAATAATTCAGCCGCATTTAGATGTTAGTACCTGTTTCATTTACATCATTTCCTATTTATTTGAATAAAACAATATCTTTGCTGTATATCTTGGTTGCTATCGAGAAAGTAAACAAGATTTTCGTGTGTTTGCCGCTAGCGAAGGTTGCAACGTTATAAATTGAAGCAACGCACGTAAATCAACCTTACCTTTGTAACATACCCATAAAATCACATGTTTGCTTAAGAAAACTTTGGTGTAAGATTTACCAAAATTGAAAACCATAGAGAAAATAACAACGCACGTAATCGTCGAACTTAAAGATTATGCGAATGTTGATTGCAGGAGATAAAGACTTCGTTGCACTCCACATGTCAACCCTTGAAAAAGAGTATCAGTTCTGGATGACGGATCGCGTGGTGAAAATAAATAATTACACCCTCAACCGTTACGCTTCACTTGTCAATCAACCTCGGCCGGAATCGTATCGGGAAGATCAAGAATTAATACGTGGCCTTCTGTCAGGTGACCGAAGAAAAGCTTGTTTGAGATCAGTGTGTAAAGACAAATGACTTTTAAGACAGTTCGAGGCTCTTTTTTCATAACCCTTGAAAAATGTTCCTTTACTAGCGTTGAAATCGTAACTCTTATTAGTTGTATAGAAGCAAAACATGTCCGTTTTGCAAAATAATAGAAATATACACAGATGCTGTGACGAATGTATTTACACCAGGGTTTTATATCGTAGAGCTCTTGCAGGCTTAAGCGATTTGTAGACGATGCACTAGTAATCAAGTGCAGACCAAGAGCTGCTCAACAAGAATTATTATTCTAATGCTGTTCCCACGAAGGTTCCGTAAAGCCAATAGGAGAAAAAATTACGAGTTTCGTTTTCAGGAAAAGGGTACAAGTTGCAAAAAAGTTTGGGACAACCACGACAGACGAAATGCGTAGCGTAACAGCAAGGCAGATGTTGTGGGTGAAATGAAAGTTCATTGGTTCAGTTTTGTTCATACTCGCTTTTTGTATTCCTTTCATTTATGCCACGAGTGACATGCTGGCGCCCATCTACGCTTGCTTGCGACGTGGGCCACGCGGCTGCTTACGCAGAGAATGCTGCACTGGTGGCGAGTCAGTGACAGAACCAAGGGTGAACCGTTCGCTCGCACCCATCATTAACGCCGAGCACGAGGCTAGACAGGCCGCAAGTAGTCTTCGTCTTCGGTATGACCCGACCGGGAATCTAACCCGGCCTACCAGCTTTGGTGGCGCGTGCACAACCAATTGTACCACTCAGCCAGTTAAAATGAAAGTTCGTTGTTTGAATTGGTATATATTTCACAACAAAAACAAGTGTTTTAACCCTTTAACGCCCACCAAAGCCAATATATTGGCCCTAGGTTTTTTGGTTATAACTCGCCAGCTGCTGCAGCTAGACCTATTATATTAATCAGGAAGATGGCGCGTGCTTCATTAAATGTGGTCTGTGGTAACACAACAGCAAGAGCATTGGACCATTTGGCAAAAAAGCCGTATGCCTCCCGAGAGCGGTGCGAGAACTTACGGCCATCCAGAAATGCTTTGTCAGTATAAAAAAGCGTTAAAAAACTGTTTTTTGTTGTGGTTTGACTCCTGCAGCGGAAGAATGAAATGTTTTTGATTTGTTTCTTCAGATGAAGCTGAGTCATTGATGATGCATATTACCTCTGCATGTGAATCTGGATGGGATTTTTCTACAAGATGGGCTGGTCAGTTTGCCTTCAATCTCCAAGTATTGGCATGGGCGTCGGAAGGATTTTTTCCAGGGGGGGGGTCATTAGAGGATTTTTCCAAAAATTTGCAAGGGGGGACAAAAAGTCGTGAAATTTGTTTTTTCTCGCTGAAAGCTAAGAAAACAACCTTTTTGCTAAAAATTTCAAAATCCAGG
>Ga0210059_1005572_pt1 | contig 20249 bp, 14 predicted proteins | sample Ectturendosymbi2_FD_188042 | JGI IMG/M metagenome (GOLD analysis project Ga0210059, IMG submission 188042) | Ecteinascidia turbinata endosymbiont from Florida, USA - Sample 2 (SPAdes) (version 2) | ecosystem: Host-associated > Tunicates > Ascidians > Unclassified | place: Key West, Florida... | reverse complement strand
CTTGACACTCTAAAAATTGCCATAATCTCAACTGATTTATAGTGTTTCATGTTTCAATGTGGGGGGCTTAAAACAAAACTCTGTTCGGGGGGCTAAGCCCCCAAAAGGCCCCCCGTGGCGACGGGACTGTTTTAGTGATTGCCAAGTCAACGAAAAAGCAAAGTATTGCGTTGTAACAGCTACTGCAGATCGCTTATTTTTCACTGGTGTTTAAGCAAACTTCCGAATCATATTATAAGCCTTAACCGTCGCTGCAACAAACGAATGATTTAAAGGTAATCCTACGGATCATTAGCAGTGATCGATAAACGCTGTAGTCCCCCGCTCGAAAGAAGCACTATATCATTTTTGCAGATCTTCGATTTAACAGGAAATCCCTTAACTACTGGGATTTCACTGGGTTGAAAATGATTTCAGTAAAATCATAAACAGATGAAGTACTGTATATTGTGACGTGTTCATTATCACTGGAAAATAAGTACCTTTCTAACACACTTCAATAGCTTCTCTGTACACAGCATCGACTATATAACGCTGTTTCCTCAATCAAAATCGTTTAACCAAAATATAAGCTTGAACGTCAATAGAAGAGCACCATTTCGACTTCTGTCAAATAATTAATTGTTTCGTAAAGAACAATGGCAGAGTTGCTCCAAACTATCGTCTCATATTGGAATGTGATTTCCATACCAATCTTGAATGCATCACGAGAGTTTGCTTTTATATTCATATTAACTTTTCTTTTTGATGGACTGCTCGTGTTGCTGTCACAAATATTGAAAATCGCATAGTACATATTTTTGAGAAAAAAGGTCTTTTCAGTGAACACAAACAAGTCCCCTTCTGTCGTTCCCTACCAAAAACACGTTTGCTTCATACATTTCGTTAAAAGCCTACTCTGCCTTTCCTCATACCACCGCATAGTGTAAGCGAATGGCGAAAATCAAAACAAAACTGCTGGTAAGTTGAAAAAGCATTCAAAAATGTAAAGCTTTCTGACCAGGATGTGAAGCCACAAAAATATTGACAAAAGTTAAAGTAACCTTCTGACCTGTCTATCCATATCGGAAATATTCTGACTCTCCTGTCCACAAGCCATTTGACAATGAGGAAAATGAGTGATATGCTCAGTGTTCGGATTGTCCAGTCTTCTCCAGTTTCTCAGCACTCCTCCGCAACAAAAACACTGTGTTCTATCCAAGTTACCCAAGTAGAACCAACCAGATGTGGCCATGTCTTCTGCTGGTGGAGCTGAATCACTGGGCCATTCAGCAGTGAAGGTTTGAAAGCGGTGACTTTCCCGCCGCAAATTAAGTGAACGTATGAGCCTGCTCTGGTCCGGATTCGAGATAGTGGCAAGTTGACGGTGGATGGGAATGTTGTTAGTAGATGCTTGAGGCGATACGGTTGTGGCTGCTTGGACGTTTCTTGTGTCTAGTCCGCGACGTGAAGTTGCCGTACTAAAAAAACTCTTAACATTGACCCATGCTGGCTTAGTGAACGAAAAATGTTGTTTTTGCAAGCACCGTCTGCACTGGGACGAAGGTCAGAGTAGATCACATGACCTCGCATAAGACAAAGGACTAATTCATAGGAATATTTTTAAATAAATTTGCTCTCCAGCCTTGGTTGTATGTCAGACAGCCTCTGCTTTTGCACACGCCACGGTTCTCACTTTCGTCTGCTGCAAAAACATTCTCTGCTATGTAATTATGCAGGTAATCCATAATGTGCTTAATTTCATTCTTGAAAATTGTTAACATTGTTTCGAAAGATCTTACACATTTTTAGTGATGAATGATTGCTTGCATATTTTTGTTAGTTCTGGGAGCTGGGGGCTAGTTTCAGGATGAGAAGAGGTATATCGCAAAATAACGCAGCGATAAAGTTTAGATCGTGAAGTTTAAGATGAGCGCTAGGCACCTATTCAACAATGCACGAGGCTTTGTACTGATGTGCTCCATATCTGCAGCACCATAGACATCACTAACTTTTATTAAGAAAATACAAATGCTTACGCTAAAAGTTGAAACTAAAAAATTAAATTGAACCACCTTCATTACTAGCACTCATTAATAAAATAGTTGTCATCAGGCTCTTGGTGTCTTTGAAATCAATTTTGCCCATTTTCTGCTGCAAGCTTGTCAATTCTGTCATAACGAAGCTGACAAATCGTTTTTAATGACTACTGTCAATTTTTTTGTACAATCATTGCAATACTCACTTTGCTCTGTCGGTCGGATGCAGGCTTGTTGCAGAACACCCACTGAATTGATTTGAAAAAGATGGTAGTGTCTGCACACCTTGATGGGAAGGGTGACCTGATACATTTGAACTTACCAACGTGTTGCGTTGTGGTTCGACCTGCGCGAATGAACTGAAAATTTCACTAGCATGTATAAATGAAGCCTTAAAGCTGGAAAGGTGAAAACCTTAAAAAACAAAAGATTATAAAAAAAGATTACATGAAAGTAAAAAATAGCCTAGAGTTTTACCAAAGTGTTTCCTTTTCGCAACGCTCGGAAGAATTTTTTATGGTCTTTACTTCGGTTAGACTTCACGACTTCACTACTTCATTCGAGATTGTTCCCATTTGCATTAAACAATATATCGTGCACTGACCCTTCCAAAAATTTTATTGGGAAAGTTCAACAATGCCACATAATGTGGGGTGCGAAATGTTTTTGGTTGGAAAAAACTCTCAGTCCAAGATAATGTTGAAACAATCAAGATTTTATGGAAAAATCTGCTGCGACAATTTTTAGTACTGAAGCTACCTGAGGCGAAACTCCGGAGGGGTGATGGCATGTCACGATTACAACACAACGTTGCATAAAAATAATGAAAACTAAATTAAAACGGTCTAAGTCTAAGGTAAAGAACTTTGATAGAGTGTGGTCGAAGTTACGTCCAAACAAAGTTTAAAATCCTGTACAATGACATGAAGTTTGTTCAGTCATTTTCAAGCCCTCATTATATCTCAATTTTGTGGGAGGGCTGCATCCCCAGAAGGTCTTCAATACACCTCGCATGTTTTCAGCACGTTTTGATAGTTTTGCTGGTCCCATACAACAGGGCGAAGCTATTCCAGGTCGGAGATGCATTCGTACCACTTGGTTCTCAGTCAAGCTCTGGGTCGCTTTCCCGTGGGTGATGCCAACAGTCAGGGCCTACGAAGGGTGGTGCGAGAGGTATATCGTACCCGGGCCCGAGAAGTACTGGTGCCCGGGTGGATGAAACTACGCACGCTAAGATCTTCTGTAATCAAGCTCAAAATTGCTAGTGCACAGGTTAGTTGCCAGTATCACAATTAATATATTTTTAAAATCTTGGCATTGTTGCTGATTTTTCTATATTCTAATTGCTATAGAAACAAACTACATAAGTTGCAACGAGAAATCCAAAAGCAAAGGGCCCGGTATCGGTCTTCGTACCACCAGGCAAAATGTCTCTCGAAGGCGCTGCAAGGATCATCGCCAACATTTCCTGGGGGATTCTGCTTACGTGGCCAAACAATGCTAGCTGGGATCTTCCTGTTTCTGTTTGGGGGGGGAATGCCAAAGTATTTAAGATATTTTGCATTTTGGAGGGGCATTCCGCCGTAAACGCTTCGTAAGCATCTCATTCAGACGCGGATTGACCATTAGGTTAAAAAGGCTGAAGCCTAGGGCCCCCGATTTCGGGGCCCCAAAAATTTGGGAGTAAGGACAATTTCCAGCATTTCTATAAGCTTTTATGTTTGTATTCTTGATTTGGTTCGACGCACGTTTTTACTATGCCACCAACAAAAGAACTCTATAGAAGAATGAATGGAAAGATTGAAGTGAATGACGATGAGCATTCTCTTTTTATGGCGTTGAGAATTGGTTATTGTTACGTATAATGTGTAGCACGAAACGCCCGATTCAATTTTTTAGATTGCACGAGACTAGTGAGGTACCCAATAAATGTGTAATGTGAGTGTGGTCAGATAACTTCACCGCTGGCTTTTCCGTTAGTTTCATTGTGGCTGTTTTTTTCCTGATATCGAGGGAATTCAGAATAAAATAGTATGTTTATGAATTGTTTATGAATTGGAACAACTTGTTCAGTCAATGTAACGAGCACGTGTAGCGCTAATTTGAATTACATCAGACGTCGCAAACCTCCCTTGAGGGCCCCCAGTTTTAAATAGCCTAAGACCCCGATTAAGCTCGAGAGTATTCCTTCTCATTATCCAAGATTCGTGTCCATACCTGAATATTGGAAATTAAACGATTTGAAAACAGAAAGCCTCATGGCTTAGCGGCACAACGAAGCTCATGCAATGCAGTGGTTGCTTAACCAATCCGTCCGTCAATCTCTTTATTCTTCCTTTCATCAATCATGAAAACCACCTCAAAGTACATGGTACCTGCTATTTCCAACCTCCACTCCTCTATTACGTCTGACTGCATTCCAAGTGCTCACAGAACGAGAACAACACGCTTTCTGGAAAGGTTTTCTTTGCATCCTTGTTCACGAAGGCCTCCACTTATCGGACATCTGAACGTCGTGAAAAACCTGTTGCTATCAGGCGAATTTCGTACAAAAGCAGATTTGATCAGTTGTCAGTTCTGCACTCTTTTTGACGCAAGTAATCTACCCTGACTGGGACAGGTCAGCTGAAACGATATAGAAATCAATCTGTGACCGTTGGCCCAACCCACCTCTGCATCAGGTTTACTTTTGCAAAATATGTATTTTGAAAAAATTGTTCATGATGCAAGGGCATTGTCACAGTACAGCCAGGGCTGTGAAGCCGGAAATTAAATTTCATGCTCTGGCTCTGGTTCCAGCTCCAAGCATCTAAAATTCTTGGCTCCTGCTTCAACATTTAAAAGTGTTTGGCTCTGGCTCCGGAACGATTTGGTTCATTGAAAACTGAAAAGCATTGTATTATTCACACAGCACGCTGTACTAACTGGGGCTAGCAACGCCATGTTGATGACCGATCACACCTTTCCATGCGCCAGCGAGGTTTCTACGGTGTACATCGTGTTTTCCCCGAAAAAAGTGGATTCGTTATCTTTAAACTCAATCAGTGCATCACTAGTTTCCTCCTCGGACTCAAGGTACTCTTAAGTTTGGGCCATGTCCTTGCGTAGAACACAGGGAGGAGTATATCAAAATCATGAACTCTATTATTTCCAGTGGGTTTCATTAATCAATACAGCCTGCCAGCAAGGGACATACAAGTATATCCCTAACCCAGCCTGAGCAGACAATGTTGACTCAAAGCAGGAGTAGAACTTCCACCCAACGATTGCCCAGATCCGCAGGGTTGGAGCTTCAGCGTTTAACTGAAGACATGCCGACAGTATCCAGGCAAAATCAATGAGCTTGTTAAACAGCTCGCAATCTTTTCCTGCGAGGCGATGTTCTAGTTTCCATTCACCGGATTATGGCAAGATTGTTTTCAGATGCGGTTTTCAATACACCCTGAGCTCTGCGTTGTTTCTATTTGTCCCCCAAGATCCGCAGCCATCGCAAATCGGATCTTCACTTGAAGATGGCGGGTGAAGCAGACAGTCGCAAATTTCCCAACCGACCCTCTGCCCCTCAGGCCCAAACCCGATCCCCTTAGACGCGCGCGATGTGCGATGTGCGGTGATGTTAACTGTTCTTGTTTGTTTTGTGTTTGCAAATGCCCGAGTTACTAGGCAACCGGTTTCGTCATATGCACAGAAAATCAAACGGCAGTGAGCAGTACGGGAAGGAGGTAGGCCTATGTGCGGTCAGGTTTATGTGGGATAGACCGTGCATTGCATGTTCTGAATTGCATCTATGCATCTGAAAAGGATGAGGTTCTACTGAGTTAAATTCCCTGAAAAAAGGTTTAAACCAAAAATTTTTACAAGAAAAAAAAACAAAAAAGAAAAACAATGTTACCCATTTGCAGTCACTTCCCGTCATTACTTGCAAAGGTTGGTTTCCACAGTCGTCTTGCTGTCTTGCAAACTGACATGTCGGTCTACAAGCACGAACGTCTATCTTAGCCGAACATCGATTTTTAAACCTAATACTGCTCACCTTAAGGCTATTAAACTGCATGTAAAATGGGTTTCATTTGAAGTTTTTTCATATTACATTTGTTCGTTTCCGAGCCACTCTTGTTTATAAGCCAGATAAAATTATCGAAAAATTTAATCTAACCCACTCTTCTTGAAGACTGTATAAGCCGCACCACTAAGAATTTTGCTAACCCAGGCGAGTCCCAACTGGTGGTACAAACTTTGACATGTTCACAAAGTGCTAAACAACATAGCTTACTGCACAGTCCTGCAATAACAAATGAATTGGGTATGATAAAGGAACAGATAAGTCACTTTTATGTATAAGCCCCTTGAAAAGATCTTAAAATTTAATCTAGGTAGCGGCTTACAATTGAATAAATACAAAAACATTTAGGAAAAGTATATTGTCTCCACACAGGTGAAGAATTTGAATCAATCAGCAAATCTTTAATGGGATGCTTTTAACAATTTGCTGATTAATTCAAATTCTTCACCTGTGTGGAGACTAGTTACTTGAATACTGATATATGCAAGTTTGAATCATCGCAAAAAGATGAAAGCTGAGCCCAGTCGACTACTGATTCCTCGAAAGCTTGAAAGCAAACTTATAGCTTTTAATACGTTTAGGTAAACGTGCGAAAACTTTCTGGTTTTTCTTTCACAATTTCTGAAAATCGTCAAGCATTTGAAGCAAATTTTACGCAACATGAAATAGTACAATAATTTTTTAGAATTGCAAGGGTGGATTTGGTTTTGCCTAAATTCGTTTTCTGAAAGGAAGTTTCATCTATATTTTCTCAGTGCTTCACCACACCAACCAAAACGAGACAGCGCGAGTTCAAAGTCCGTGTTCAGTGGCGAAGGCCTTCAAGGTGGTACCGCCATTTTGTATAGGTCACTTTTGTGTCAAGTCTAGTTTTTAAACTTTTCATGGAATGATGTTTGGTTAAATGAGTGTCCCTGGAACAGGGCGGTACGCGGTGGCAGTAACGGCGTCAAGCGAAATTTCTGACCTCTGCGAAATTTCTGACCTATTGTTGTTTGTCAGTTATTTTGCTTCTCAGAGTGAAGGAATGAAGTTTGGCGATTACTTTTTTAATGTTTTTTGAATAAACTAAAATTGTTTGGTCAGATGTCAGATGCCCACAACAAGCTACAGTACGGGAATAACTGCAACCACTGAAAAATATTGGACTTTATCTTAGGCCTCAATTATTTTTCTTTTTCTAAGAGTAGACTCAGACCTCTTTATTTTTATTTGTCTAACCCTAAACCAAATCTTAACCCGACACATTTACCTTAACACTAAGCCCTGTGCCCTAATCATCAGTTTTCTCCGCGTATTTTATATGTAAAATATCACTCTGCGCATGCAGACATGGCATGAGTCAGAAATTTCGCTTGACACCGGACCCCAAGTGGTGCGCTATCAGAAAAACGTTGGTAAACATTGCTCTGATTCCACCCCTTCTTACTGATGTACATCCACAAAAGTTGATTTGTGAGAGCCTAGGGCCTGTTGGTATACGATGGAATAGGCAATAAGGACAAAACTTTTCCTGGTCGATCTCGCGTTTTGTGTCTCGTAGCTCCTTACGACAAATATGATTGTTCATCAAATAACACCCTTTAAGCCCCGCGTTTGTCACATTTTTTCTGAGTTTTGTAACACCATAACTCGCCCGTCGATTGAGTTAAAAAGCTGTTCAAACCCATTATGGATTCGGGACGTCATCTAGTTCAGATTAAAAAAACAGAGTTTTAAGTTTGGGATTTTGTTTTTTTGTGGGTGACGTCATAATTGGGATAGGGTTACCCGTTTTTGGCCGAGGTCATCTTCCCCTGACCCCAATCCAGCGAGCAATTTTTGGCTCAATATTTTTTTGGAAAATAGGCTATCATCCCAGTCTTTAGAGGATTTGATCGGCTTTTTAGCGTTTCTTGAGCCAAAATTATGTCTCAAAAAATATTTTTGTTTTTTCAACAAAATCCCACAAAAGGTACACATAGTCAATCTGAGCAAAGGATATAACTCGCCAGCCGAGTGAGCTAGAGAGCTGTTCAAAACCTTAAAAGTATCGGAACCTATCATAGTTTAGAATTTAAATAAATTTCAAGTTTTTGAATTTGTATTTTTTGTCGATGACGTCATAATTGGGGTAGGTATTGCGGTTTTGGGATGATGTCATCGTCCCCTGGTAGCCGACCCAACAAGATGATTTCGTGGCTCAAACTTTGTATGGATTCTAGGCTATAACACCAGTATTTAGAACCCTTGACCGACTTTCTAGCGTTTCTAGTTCCAAAATTATGGCTCAAAGACCGCAAATCAAGTAATTAATTAATTCCCAAAGAACAAATTAATTAATTAATCCCCAAGGGAATCAATTAATTAATTTGCCGTTTTCGAGCAGGAGTATTTGTACTAAAAATAGCAATAGTTTGCATTATTTTTCATATGTCAGAAGTTACATATTTGTTATGCAGTAGAATTAGAACACATTTCTTCATCATTCAACAAAAGACCTTTTCAACAGAGGTAATTTAGGTCAGTAGAACTGCTTTTACTGTTTCATTGATTCATAATATGACTTCCTCAAAAATTGCTTTTTAAGTTTAAAACTTGTCTGCATAAAATGAACCAAAACTCACCTGTGCATCTTAAACAAAAAAGGGTCTGTGTCTGATGATATATTTCGCAAGGGGTTGGAGCAAGCAAAGCATTTTACTTCATCAAAGCTCCCAGTGAAATAAAAACCAGCAGCTGCGAACTGACGAGCATCGATCGGAACTGATGCTGGGAAGTGTTGGAAGGTAGAAAGTCTGTAACTTTCTCGCTGAATATGCTCTGCAAATATGCCAGAGATATCGAAAATAAATGTTTTCCAAGCTGGATGTTTCGGAAAAAAGTTTTTTTTATCAAGTCCAGAAGCGAAATCCTGCAATTTTATCTTTGTTGTCTCGTCACGAGACAGTTCCAAGTCCATTTGAAAACGAATTGAGTTATTACAAAGGAGTGTGCGGATGTTCCAAATAGACAGGCTGCGAAACGATATTCTATTGTTTATTATGTTATAGGCCTAGGGGAAGGAAGCACCGATATGCGCATATACATAACTAAGAGGACGTACACAAGTAACAATCAATCTTGTCACTAGCGTATTATTCCTATAACCTGAGAGTGTGGGTGTGAAAAGACAGTGTACGCTTTTTCAGAAGGCAAAAAAGATGGCAATTTTCAAACCCAACGAGGTAGTGGGGCGGGAATGCGGTCCAGCAGTTTTTTCATGCTTTCGTTTGTAGTGTAATGAAAGTGAATACTTCATTAAATATTGATTTAAAAATGATTTTGAAGTTCTGCTGAAAATGTAAGAATATTTGAAAAACTACAGCAACGTCACACCTACGCGAAAATAGCATCATATAATACGGTCTGCAGTGAACATTAAATGAACAATATCACTGGATTATCTGTATGCACTGTATAAAGATTTAATATGTAAACGGAATTGTCATGATAGTTGAAAATTGAGTCGGTTAATTTGAATTACCGAATCAGTGTGCTCATACACTTCGCTCAATCACGAATACCTACGCTTGTCTGTAGCCCGCAATCAGAACAGGGTTGCCACCAGGCGATTAGCCAGGGGGCCAATGGGGGTAATGCCCGCCCAATTCCAAAGTTTTCAGGTTAATAAAATATTTGAAGTATAAGCAAAAGAAGTACTTCAGTGCAAATCAACAAAACTGCCTCAAAGAACCTATCCTACTTCAGCGTTTATTCGAATACAAACTTATGTATCTGACCTTTTGTAATCAATGGCCGCAAGTAAAAGCAATTACGTGTAACACTTTTCGCAACTGTTTTTGGCGCACCAGCTTCCTATGTCCTATCTAATAGTTATGTAAGCATCTTTTCAAGACCATCGAAAATTCCTCTCTGATAACCGTGGTTGTTACAAATATACCTTATCCAGGGATGTAGTGCTAACAAATCTCAGTGTTTCTACGTTCATCTGATGTTAATTGCCGCCCTAGCTTGCAGTGAATAATATTAAATCATTAAACTGCAACGAGAAGAGTCAGCAGCAAAATCTAACGTAAGTAGCAAGATGCGTTTTATTTTGCAAGTGCGAAGGGAATTGACACTGCCATTATTTATACAGATACTGACATCATTTGCACAGAGGTAGATGTAAAATTTAGTAGCAAGCTCTCAGAAAAGGGCCCCAAAACATCGCTATTGCGAAAGGTAGATGTGGGATTACGTGGATAAAAGAGTTAAATTTTTTCTCATTTCAAGTTATGAACTAAATTCAAGAGCATAATGTACATACGAATGGAACAAAAATTTGTAAAAAATTTTGCAGTTGGGCACTTGAAAGCTGCCTTCTTTAGCACATTTTCCCATAATTTTTGCTTTATTTTGAAGAACATATGAATTTCTTCTGAGCTTCTTTAAATATGACTCAAGAGTGATACAAAACCTTTTTAACTAAACAATAGTGACAAGCTCTCAAGGGGGTAGCGCGGCATATCGGAAGAAAAAGGGACCGAGGCGACTGCCTCGTTATCCTTCCCTAATATTCATCCCTGAGCATACAATCTGTCTTGTTGGCGAAGCACATGTGACTAAAATAGAAATAATTGGAATTTTTCCCGTTAAGGCTTCAAATTCCGCAGACAAGTTATTATATTTTCTAGACGTACGTGATTTGTACAAATTTGCTTTCGTGTATACATGCAGCTGAGCGTGGTCAATAAGTTGTGTAATACTGGGTTTACGATTGTGCTTTCTGTTTAATTCCATTTTACATTTCAATGAAGTCAGTTAAATTTAGCAAAGTCTCATCAAACAATTTAAATGAAGTAAGTTTAAAGTAGCTACAAAGGTTTTACGGAATAACTTGAACATAGCCAAAAGACCTTTACGGATTCTCAAAAGAGGTTTTAGCTAGAGTTTACGACTTTACGGTTATCAACTACGTACGTGAATTAATCGCTCAAAAGTAGATGCCAACTGGATCCACTTCTCATATGCGCGAAAGTTTTGTAGAAAACCTACTTCGGAAGTCAGTGCCTCAGAGCAAACTTTCTGCTCGGCTTCGACTGAACGTGCTGTGTTGGTGTACATCCGAAGCGTGTAAATACAGTACTGTACAAGAAGAGCATTCGTAATGGCGGCCGCAATGACTTCTTGCTCAACTGCAATATTGGCTGCAAAAAGCCTACTGCAGATCGTGCACTTATAGCATTGAGAGGTTTACCAACGCTTTTGCAGGAAAGGTTTATGAGAAAATGGTGGGATTGATCCAAAGCAGAAGCTTGGAAATTCACTATCAAAATTTTTAAAACTTGGCAATTCAATGAAAGCAGCCTTTTTATTTGTCGGCTTAAATCTGAACACAATTGTTCAGGAGAAAACGCCAGAAATATGCACATTTCTTTGACGATGCTTTAAAAACAAGGAGCATTAAAAATATTGAAATGTTGAAACTCGGTTGTGCTTTGCCTCCCTCCATTAAATTTCTGGCTACACACCTGGATGCACCGCTAGTATTTACAAAAACATCTTGGGCTTTGTTTATGATTCGATCTCTGTGGTCTTGTGGTCATTAGTAGCAGTACATTTTATTTCGGACCTGACCAAATTTGAATTGATTATCACACTTTTTGAGCATAATTATGTCTTTTTAAGCCTAACGCTCAGAATTAATGCGCTTTCGCATTAAATTCAGTGCTAAGTGCTAGATGTCTAGATATAGCACCATTGCATACATTACTATATTTGCTATACCACCACCATGGGCGCAGCCAGGGAGGGCACTTGGGCCGTAGTCACCAAAATATATTAATTCCATAATGTGCCCCCCATTTTGCCTAATTTTACGAAATAGTCGTACGACGGTTGAGTGAACATGGTGACGCCATCGAAACGCAAACAATAAAGGTTTGTTTCTTCCCTTAAAGTTTTTTTTAGCAAAATCGGTCCCTGGATATGACAAATTATATTTTTACTTTTTTTGAGCTAACTGTTTACACAGTGCGTTGTCGTCTTTCAAGCAGTGTAACGTTTTAGACAACAAAGCTGTTACCAGTTAACTTTGCAAAAAGTAAAACAAATCGCCCCTTGTTTGGTTTAGATCAGTGTTTCCCAACCTTTTTAGGCTTGCTGCACCCTACAGAAAAGAATAATAATTTACGGCACCCATAGCAATTTGCTTTGAGGTTTGATGACAGTTTGAAAATGTATTTTTAATGACATGGTAAACAAACGTGTTAGCCCGCGGGACCCCTGGGCACTGTAAATGGCACCCCAGGGTGCCGCGGAACCCCAGTTGGGAACCACTGGTTTAGATATTGATTGCCAGGAGCAAGAAACAACTGCTATCTACTTATCTATTAATTACATTTTTCAAAGGAGTATAAATAACTGAGCTTCATTCGTTTGTGCAGAAAACATTGCCTGTTTTTAGGTCCTTGCATAAATGTTTTGAACTAACTAGTGCTTATCACCAATATCGCTGAATATTGCCTACACTACAGTATATTACAAACAAAGGTTTTATTAACAGGTCTTGGACTTTGACTGCACACGTCTTGACAAACACTTTATTTAAGTCAATCGCAATTTTAGCTAATTAATAAAGTTCTTTTGCTTTTGATAGTAGGCTCCAATAAAGCAAGTGAACGGGTAATGATTCGATTATTTCTAATTTACAGAAATTAAATACGTTATAATTAATAGTGGCCACCAGCGAATCTTAGGCAGCATCTTACCAGTTGGTGGATTTTCGTTTTTCTGATGTATGTCATCATGAAGGAAATATTCAGTACTGCGCTGATCGCTGTCGTTCTTCTTAGGAAAGTCCATATTTTTCGGCAGCTTCTGCGTCTATGGCGTTTTCAAAGCAAGCAAGTAATGAGAAAAGCAATTGGAGCGTAATGAAAAGCTCAGGCAACACGTTCAGTGATCAGTTGCTTTAAAATTCACTGACCAATGAAAGAATCTACTTATACAGTTTAAACCATGACCATTTTCAAATTATTGAGAGTACTATTACCAACTTACGTTTTCTGTTTCCAAATCAACTTCCTGTTCTTTTCGTTCCTGGTGATAATTATTGCATACTACACTTTGACATTTTCCATCTGAGATAGCACAACATTACTTACACACGTTATACTCTAGTTCTTAACTAAGAAGAAAATGGCGCGCCCTGCTATTGTAAATGATTTAAAAAATTTACATCTTTCTAGAGCATGCCTTTTTCTTCTACATTTCAGAGCGCTAGACATATGCAGTCAATTTCTTGGCGTTCCGGACATTTGGTTAGAAATAATTTTTAAGATTTTTTTGGATATAGTGTTTGTTGTTTTGAGAATCTGCAAAACCGCGAATGGTAGTTTACGGGAATCTACCAAAAACAAATGATATTGTTTATTTAAATTACCCGATTATCACACTATTTTATTTTGGTCGATGCACATTATCCTTACCTGATTTCGTGTTTCCCTCATTCTTATTGTTGCTCTTACTTGCGCTGGAATGTTTGTCCAAAAAGACTTCTGGAATTAGTCGAAAAGTTATTATTTTTTGACAAAAAAACAACATGCTGAATTGCAGTCCACTTTTCGCAGCAATGCGCAGTTTTGTTAAGCTACAGAAACATCGAAACACTACCTGTATCAATTCTATGCAAGAAATAATGCAATAATCATTTTTACTAAAATAGGTGGTTGGAATGGACCGTCGCAAAAATTGATATGCAAAATGGGGTTTGAATTTCTACGTGTCGTGATAGTAACCAAAACACTGCTTGTGCCATTACCTGAAATTATAGCTAATTTTAATTGTTCATTTTGAGCTAAATTAACTACTTTAACGGGTTTTATAGATTCAGGAACACGTTGAAATGCTCGGTCTTTTTCGATCTTTCATGGACTGTTACGCTCTACTGCGTGGTTTGACTCTGGCACTCGTCATCGCGCACGTGGTGCGTTACCTCCAGAGAAAGAATGCTTTTCATAAGCCATTACCACACGTAGGTTTCTTAGCAGTGTCTAGTTTATGAAGCTGTAGGAAGGTCAGACTTTTAACTTTGCAAACTTATTGCTAATGCTAACCAGCCACAGTTCGTGTGTGTTTCTTTCTGCACTTGTTTTAAAGTGCCAACATTTCGCCTATAAGGCTTGTCTTACGGTTTTACAGGACTGAAGATACGTTTGCAAACGCGAAACTAGTTACCTGTGAAATAGACTGTGATCGATTTACTTGCGCCATCTTTGTAGCTTACAACTATGGAAAATAGATATGTGCAAGTTGTAATCATCGCAGAAGTTTGAAAGCAGAAACAAGCATGCAGATTCCTCAGAAGCTTGCTGCTAGGCTAAAGTTTGTTTTGAAGTTCAACAAAAATTATAATAGCAAAACATTTCAAAGCCTTGGTTATGAAAACAATATACAGTAGACTTTCGAGTTAACACTTGGCAGCATCACGTATCAACACATATGTATTACTGTGATTAGCAGCAGAGTGGTATCGATCATGCAAAATATCCATAAATGGTCAAAGTTCCAATGTTTAAAAATAATAATTAAAAAGCATATTTGCCACATACTGTCTTTACGTATTCACATATTTGAAGATCTTTTTGTGGTAATGACTTACAGCATCACCATGCATATGAACACATAATTTTTGACGTAAAAAATTGGTTTGCGGAAACCAACCTCAATCGCAATCAAAATTCATTTTTAGTGCAACCATTTCATCAATATTTTAACATACGCTCCTCTCAGCATCATTTCCTTCTACTTCTACCTGCTCATACTACTTTTCGGACATTGGAAACTCTCATATCACGTTTTCACCTAAATTATTTGAATAAAACTGAGGCTGTACGCTCAGTACGCGAACTATATGCTCTGTGTACACCATGGTATCTGAATATATTTTATTTAAAGGTCTCAGTCGATCGATACTCAACGCTTGTTGGGATGTTAGCTCTCCTGGATAGTAGCAGTTATTCTTCCACGTATGTCTTAGTTATAAAACAATTTAGCAAGGTTCAAACCAACTTCCAAGTATTTATGAATGCAAAAATTTTACGTGGAATAATATGTCCAAATGCTTAGTTTGACAAAATGGATTATTGTCAAACACCTTAAGAATGCGTTGCGGCGTTTCACCTTCATGAGAAACACTCCGACACCGGAGGTTCCAGCATTATCTTCTTGCAGGATTTCATCAGGCAGAAGACCAAGCACAGGTGCTTTCATAAAAACCTGTATGTGGCAAACGTCATCAGCCTAAATCGCCATTCGGAAACACAAATGACTTACCTAAAATTCGTTTCTCGAAAAAAGGTTTAGCTTCGTTCTTCCCAGTTGGTGTCTTGCATGGGAGTGAGCTCAACTGAAAACGGTCTCTCTTCATTTTTTTTCTTCTACCGGATCTCTTCACTTTACTGGACCGAATAGGTTTGTCAAGCTTATTGATTTGATTTGTTGTCTGGAAATTTCCACGTAGCAACCACATGATCGTTGTCACCATCAGCAGGTCAGACAGAATCACTTTGTAGTCTTGAACTCCCGAAATATGTTTGTAGGAAAGATGTTCAAAAATTTGCCAGTCAGCTGCATGATGTAGAAAATGAACTACATTCAAAAGAAGTATGACCGAAGACCACAACGGTATCACGTTTCCCAACTGACTTCGCATATTGCGTTGAACCAATGCTCAGAGCTATGATTATCAAAAAGTATTAATTCTTGGAGTACCTGAAAATGTATGCAAGGTTTTAGGAAACGCGCCAATGCAGCTGTGCTCGAATTAAACACGTCAGATGACATCGTCACATTTGGGCGCCACTTGACTTGGTGAGATAGTGGGCTGGTCTTAAATGGCCCTTGGAAAGCAATTCACACAACGCAGTTCTCTGTATGAAACATGCAAGAGCCCGTAAAAGGCTAAGCCACGAAACTTTGCTGAGGAAAGTACTAATAGTAGCGTTTTAATTTGCTCACCGAGAAGAAAAAACTAAGCAGCTTGTCGCATTGGTGGATGCCAAGTGATTTTGTACAAATAGGTTGCAATTTCTGGTGATATTTTACCAAGCATTCCACAAATCGATAGTTATATTTATTTAAGATGCTGTGAGTTTCAGCTGAAGAGTAACGGATTCCATCTGTTTTTAAAACACTTTACAGTGCATACCAGGGACCGAGGGGAGACGGGAGAGATATGTCTCCCCAACTTTTGAACAGAAGGGACACGATATCTTTTGCCCCTCCAATATTGTTTGACAAAAAATAATGTACCTGGACAAATTTCATGGTTACATTACTGTTGGAGACCCCCCAGTGTAAAGCCAGGAATAAATAAAAAAATAAACGTTACAACTGGATTATCTATATACACAGTGTACTGATTTACTATGTAAACTGAATTATCACGGTTGTTGATAATTTTGTTGGTTAATTGGAATTAACCGACTCAGTGTGTACATAAACGTCTTTCAACCATGTGACTGATCCGTGTCATGTTCTTGCGAGTGGAATTCCTGCGCTTATCTGTAGTCTGCAATATACAGAACACGGTTGCCGCCGCTAGTATTTACCAGACGATTTTGTCGTTTGTTTTTGATTTGATCTATGCGGTTTAGTGGTTCTGGTGAGAATAGCAGCAGTACATTTTATTTGACCAAATTTGAATTAATTATCACATATTCTGAGCATAATTCTGCCTATTTACCCAACTTTCGGAAATGATGTTTTTACAATTTGAATGCAGTGTTAATTATAGCACCATTGTACAGTGCCAGTTGCTATACCAACACCACGGGCGTAGCCAGGGGGCACTTGGGCCATCGTATCCAAAATATATGCCAATTATACAAAACGGTCTACTGCTGTTGAGTGAACATGGTGACGTCATCGAAACGCGAACAATAAACTCGGTTCCTGGTACATACAGTAATGTGCAAGATGCAAGGTTTTTCCCAATGCGAAGTTAAATGTCAAGATCATAAAGACAGAAATGGGTGGTTGTCCGTTGCTTTAAACGAATTCGCATTTATTCGCGATGTTACTAATTAAATTATCAGAAACATTGGTTGACAAGGTTATGATGAATATTCATTAATGTAATTGCAAAGACAAGCAAACTTTCATGATACAATGATCTACATCTCATTAATTTTTGTGCTTAATAACAGTGAGTCAGTGTCATGTAACAGCATAATTTAGGTTAATGTGACTGGAACAACTTTTTGAAGCAGTGTGTTTGGCCTTAGGCATTTTTCGCACGTAAAATTAGCACTAATGGTAGGAATTTTTCTTTAATTGCGGTATTTGGTTCTTTACCTGTTACTCTGCTGTTTCATCGGCGTTGTCAGACGAGTGTACAAGTATACCGTAGTAATACCAAGATGTTTGATCTATTTAAAAAAATTGCTGATATTTTTCAATAGCGCTATGTGTTCGTTCTAAATAAAGCTGTATCCTTTTAGGTTTTATTATAAACTAGTCATCTAGCATTTAGCAATAGACAACGCCATTTTCCCATTGGCAACTGATTCTGCTTACAGAAGTTTTCAAATCCGCGTGAAGTGTTTCAACGTTGTTTTGAACAGAGATTGATTCCTGAAAACAGCATTTCAGACGTTTGCTGTTTTGGGCTCATATTACAATGCCCAACATCATTCAAGATTGGGCTACATCAGTCCAATTCCACAGGCTGGTGGAATGCGCGACGATATTGCAGACTTCTGTAAAGTTATGCTTTGCTATCCACGTAGAAAAGAAGTAATTCAATAAAAAGCACTGCAACAAGTAACGCTACAAGTACCCCTTCGATTGTGGTCACAGTTATCGTTACGTTAAAAAACCTCGCAATGTTTTAGCCTTTGCCGAAACATTCTGTGACTCATTGGTGTTCAAGCTCAAGTGTTATCAGATCACAAGACACACCTTCAGTCTGCGGACGTTTTGCAGTGAGTAACTGCCGTTGCACACCTGTGAAATTGCGATGTGCAAAGCCTCATCGTGTGAGATAGCATACCATCATCGCAAATCCATAGCAATGCTTCTGATTGTTTTACTGTTACCACCAGCGAATCAGGTAGATATAAATCCTTACTGTTTCTCTCGCTACAAACGCTGCATTGTTCAGCTGCACACATAGTAGTTAGCGCTACGACAACGAAAAACATTTCGCCACACCACCTAGGGGAATGCCATGTTGTAAGAGAACGCCGTCACCTTTATGGAAATTCACTTTCCCAGATCCAGAGGGGAATATTACCTTGATCTGACCCTTGTAAGATGAGTGGCTGTATTGGTTTTCATCCTATTAATTCTGCTACTGCTGTACATACCTTTTTACAGCTTTGTTGTTTATATGCCTGCATGGCAACTTCTTTTGACAAGTTTAGTTTGCCCATAGTAACGTTTACCCCTTGATAGCCTTAACTATAGCTTCTTTGTTGGAATGTTATCAGTACGACACTGTTCGTGAGATCTAACATTAAGTGCGAACTTAACGAAAATAGTGTAAGTAGTTGAGGTTTCCCCATTTAGTATTTTCCATCAATTCCAGTTGTTCTAATGCTTGTGTCAAAATGTTCTTTCGGAATGGGACACTCAATTCTTGTGTGACTAGTTAGTAATCCTCTTTTGGTCGTCCCAATCGCCTTCGTGATTTTATAAACCTTGTCATTTATTTCATTTCAATTTCTTCATGACTGAGAATCTTTGTCGCCTGCAGTTGTGCTAATACTATTGCGATCGGAAATCCCGAGCGGCATGTGCTTCGCACCGTGGCAGCAAGCAACAATAGAGATCATGCTCGCAATCTCTCTTACTATTGCTTGCTCGCGCTACATATACAATGGTGTTTTTTTCCACGCACATCCCGTTCGTGGTGAATCACACAATCAACGCAACACCACCGGAGAGGTTGCAACAATACCTGTGTTGACGTTGCTTGGAGTATTCATGTTGTATTTCGCTTTGATGACGTACCACTTACTTGTTTTGATTAACTCCTAAATCTATACCCATTGCTCCTTTAATTTTTACCTGCTATGTATCGTTAGGTGCGTATTTATCACATCTGATCATGGGTATGCTTGCTGAGTCTACATTTAATTTCGAATTGTTTGAAATTCTTTTAGACGAGACAAAGCAGCAGATTGACTTTCATCAAGAGACCTGCAGACAAATCAATATTTCGCTTGTAACTTCTAGTTTGCTAACAATTTCTGGAAAACCCTGCGGCTAATTTGTTTGTAACTACATTTGTTTCGAGCGCAACATCATGTTACTTCACAGAAAGCTCCTGCGAAAGACTTATTTCCATGTTGTCACGTAGTTTCTGTCTGTGCTCGTCTAACTTTCTTGAATGTTGGGATTAGTTGCAAATTATTTTTAGAAGTTATATTTGTACTAACTAGATAAAGCAGATTTGAAGCTGCACCAGCGTATGTAGTTGTAGCAGGCAACAGATAAACTTTTACTGATAATAAAAAATGATCAAATGGACCACGTCCTTTTACAGTCCGTGTAACCCAGCGAAGTGCGAATCTACAGATTAGCAAAATAACAAAACGAAATTGCCATACAGTAGTTGAAGAAAACCTTACACAGGCTTCCTTGACATTACGAGTGAGTCGGAAATTTTGCTCAGAATCATGTTCCAGCGGAACTGCTTGACATCTTGAAGAAATGGATTGAGTGCGTATAATCGAAACTTTATTCATGCTTGCCTCGGAGCGTTGCAACGACATTATGATCAGGAACACTCTTCTACAGCTCAAAGCATCACTTCGTAACACAGCACTGGTAGTTCTGCTTGACTGCCAATGCTATCCATGGTGATTACCGCAGCGGTGGTTCCCCTTATTTCCATCCGCCATCAACGTCCGGTCTCCCATGACCACACCGTATTTACCGTATTTACTCGATTGTAAGCCGCGGCTTATAAAGTTTTTTTTTTCATAATGTTTGCGGCTTAAATTCAAGGGCGGCTTACATTCAAGGGCGGCTTACATTTTTCTTTTTTACATTTTTTTTATTTTTTCAACTTCGTCTGGTTTTTGTGATAAGCTAAGGATACGGTGTAGAATTTATCGCAAGTGCTGCATCATACGGCATTCGCAACCGGCGAATGCCGTATGCCGTTTAACGCGAATACCGTTATACGCGAATTC
>Ga0210059_1005571_pt1 | contig 20252 bp, 12 predicted proteins | sample Ectturendosymbi2_FD_188042 | JGI IMG/M metagenome (GOLD analysis project Ga0210059, IMG submission 188042) | Ecteinascidia turbinata endosymbiont from Florida, USA - Sample 2 (SPAdes) (version 2) | ecosystem: Host-associated > Tunicates > Ascidians > Unclassified | place: Key West, Florida... | reverse complement strand
CCTGACCAACGTTTAACGTGACTTTTTGCGATTGGATGCGAAACTATACGACTAAAGCATGCAACTTTGTTAGCAAAGTTGCCAATTAATGCGGACAACACGAGCCGAGGTGTAGCCTGAATGAAATGAAAGGACGCAGTTTTCTTGCAAAGGAGTACAAATTCGGATGAGACATTTTGAGAGGATTATTTCGATGAAATATTGCCGAACCAAATAGAAACACTTGGTCAGGAGATGATCAACCCAAGCACACCACGCAATGGAGTGTTATGCAACAACACAATGTTTCTCACAGCAAGGTTGGAATTGTGGCTAGTGGGTATGCGACGCCAGGTAGAAGGGTCTCAAGTTTGAAATGTACAGAAAGTCACTGTCAGCGCAGCACACAAACTTTGTTAATAGCACATTTATTACAGTTTCAGAGAGCAAATATAAAAAATAAATAGTAGGCAAACCATTACTAGTCACCAAACAGCCATGGTGATTTTGTGTGAAAGCTGGTGATGACTTCGTTAGTCTTGAGAGCAGAATATGACAGATGGATATTTATGTGGTGCAGTGAGCCAGTATAGGGCCTCCAAGAGAATTTTTTTCAGGCGGAACAAAACCCATTTGGGGCCCGTAAGACTTACAAAATTATTTTGAAATGAATAAAAATTGAGGCTAATTAATGTGCATCAAAATTCAACAAGAAGTGCTCGTTTATTGATCATATGAAACATTACGTTAAAACATAACGGTACTCAAGAAATGTGACCATATTACCATTTTTCAAACATGACTTTTAAGTGTTCATAGTAAAATCTAATCAAAGAAAAAACAGAAAAAAATCGTTTAACTATTATATAAACGATTTTCTGGTGTTCTTATTTGCAACATTTCTGATAACACTATCAAAATCAACTTGTCTAGCAATGCTAGACTCAATGTTTAATCTTCCTAGGTGAACAAGTCGAGTTTGTGACATAGCAGACCGCAAATAATTTTTTACAAGTTTAAGCTTGCTTAAAAATCAAGATTTGTTTGAAAATGTTTAAAAATTAAAGACGTAAAGGAATATTCAGCTAAATGGACACACTGTGTCATTAATCGTGAAAAACTTAAAATCCACAAAGTACTGTAGACAAACCTTCCAAGTTCAACAATAATTGCTGCTAATAATTACCAATACACCGTATCAGGAAAATGCACTGCCAGCAATTCGCATTAAAATACATCACACTTCTTACCAAATCCTTTAGGTCAAACCAGTTTTATCACCAGGCGGGATTAATTTCGCTTCATTATTCCGAGTGTGTTAGTAACAAACACTCAATCGTTCCTTCAGCAGGCCCGTAAATAGGGCGGTATGAGGGGGCGAAGGCCCCCTAGAAAAATTTTTGTCCCCTGGAAATATGTGCTGGACAAAGTTAAAAACTATTGGACATAGTTAAAAAAAATTGTACCCCTCTCAGAAAACTCTTCGTCCCTTGGTGTCTCAAGCTGGTTACGAGCCTGTCCTTCTGTCTCAGGCCCCTCCGTAGGTGTCGGGCACCGGAACAATGTACCTGCTGGACCCCCTTGTCATAGCCCTGCGCCAGTAACCGAAACTTTGAGCTGCGAGTTAAACCTTATAGAGATACTCCAGTTGCGTCTTTTTCTCAAACATTCACTCACTGTTGCACTTACTTGCAACGTTGCCAGCCACAACAGCAACAAATGAACGTTGATTTTTAACGCTTCAACGGTGGCTAGCCTATCTACGCAGCACTGTGGGGCAAAACCAGGCCCGTAACTAGCTGGAAAAATTTTGGCTCTCCTGTAAAATGTGTTGGACATATACTTTAAAACAATTGGACACAGGCCTGTAACCAGGGGGGAGGGGGCGAAGCCTCCCCTGCCAGCCTGTCCGGCCCCCTTGGAAAAATCAGTTGGGCATAGTTGCAAACCATTAGACATAGTTTGAAAAATGTTGGCCCCTCTCAGAAAACTCTTCGCCCCACCTGTTGTCCCAAGCTAGTTACGGGCCTGGGCAAAACCGCCTGATGGTTTGTTTTTTTTTGACGAATAATCCTGATGTGACATTGATCCTGAGATGGTTATCGACGAGTTGTTCAAAAAGAAACGCAGACTGAATTTCATCTTTTAATTGTACTCACAGGTATTTTGTAAAGTCAAAATTTGGCTATTGGCATCCTCAGATTTGTTCCTATGAACCCACGTACATATTGCTAGTTGATATTGACTTATTCAATAGCCACAATCAGTGATATTCTCGAGGACAACATTACACGGCGCTTCGCTTTCCACTACTCTTAATGTTCATTGAAAGCTGTTTGGTTAACAACTGCTCGATAATGACCACTGCGAAAGCAAACGTTTTGTTGTCTTTGTTAAAATTTATCGATGCCGACTGGTAGAAGATATTTGACGTCATATCCTGTTGTAATTGACCAGAAATTGACCAGTGACATCAAAATGATCTTTGTGCAAAATAGCTAAAGTTTGAAATCTGACGACGTCAATGACTGGCCCCCCCGAACAAAATTCCTGGCTGCGCCGCTGGTTTAGGACCAGAACTCAATGAGGTTTTTCTTGGGAAGCGCAATGTCATTAAAATGTCTAAGTGTCTGCTAAGTTCCACAACTTTTTTTAAAGGAAGTAACTAGATAACCGATAGTGACTGCGCAAGGTCAACTGCTGGGTAGTCGACTACGACTACACAAGCCGAGAAGAGCTGTTACGTTGCCGACCATAGTGACGTGATTCAGGTCATAATTAAGCGTTATTTTCGATTAGGCATTTCAATGTTTTTGTGTCCTTAGAGTTGGTTAATGTAGTAATGGAACATTTTCGTTTGAAAAGCACTAAATTCAACTCCACTCAACTAAAACACAAAATCGTGACACTTGATTTGCTACACTTCCCTAGTTCAAATGATTCAAGAATAGTGAACAGCCTACGTAAATGTGCATAACACAACATACTAAAATATGCGATAGCCAGAATTCTAACCTCAACATCAAAACGCCAATCTCTGACTCAACCCTAACCATGCGCTGAATCACGTGCCCTTGGTAGGCTACCTAGTTAAATAAGTTTCCCTCAGTCACGAGGCCATGGTCGGCGACGTAACTACTCAGCTTGCGTAACCGTAGTCGGCTACCTAGACACTACCTGTTTGAAATCTTTTGCCGCCGCAAGCCGCAACAAGAGATAAGGAGGGATACAGCGACCTCGCTTGCAGTTGCAAAACGGAGAGGAATGTACCTTTGCAAGTAATGCATGCTGCTACGCGGGAATTTTTACATCACTATAGAGAGCTTCTCATGCATTTTGGAAAATATCGCTAGTCAGCGAAATCGATTGCAACTCCTACTTGAAACCAGTGGCGTATCTACACAAAGTGGCGCCCATGGCAAAGTTTATATGTGCACCCTTTCTTATTGTTTGAATCTTAGATATAGTCACAATTTTTACGAAAGATAAACCATGTTGAAAATAAATGTTTCAAAACGATGAATATTTGCGCTTATTTTTGCTTTAAACTTTTTTTGTTAATTTCTGATTTTTTTCAGCAAATTTCAGCCGAAGTTTATGAAAAACATTCAAATAACGTTATCATAGTCCATAGGTTACTAAGTGCTGCCTGAAAAATATCTATATCTTACAAAAAAAATCAAACAGCATATTGCAATTGCAAACAACAATTTTTTAAAAAATGGAACATTTAATTTGAATTCCACAATACATTATTTAATGCAAGTCATGTATCACTTGTGTTCGAAAAACACAATTCCATCGAGACATAAGCATATCCAGCCTTTTCCGGTTGAATTATACAAAGATGCTAATTAAAGCAACACTTTCCGTGCCTTTCATTGAAGCAAAGTCGTCTATGATTTCATCAAAGTAAGCTTTTGCTGTTTCGCCCTTTCTATTCTCATCAAAGCTATATCACACAACCTGCCCTGACTTATTGTTAGTCATTGAGGCCCGAAGTTATGAAAGGATCAGTTTCAGTTTACTTAAAGATAGTTCGCAGCTTGCAGTGCATATGACTGCCATTGTTAGCATTATTTGCAAAGCAATTCAAAGAGTGTCAGGAGGACTTCATGGAGCGGTTATTTTAAGTGGCACGACTTGAAAGTAGCATTTTGCAATCTAGAATCTTCTCGTATAATTTCTTGCCATCTACATCTGAACTGTACACAGCTCCAAAATTGTCGCACGTATATTTTAGTTTTTCACCGTCAGGACCTTTTCACAACAGTAGCGTAGCCAGCTCAAATTTTTCGGGGGGACAAATTTTTTGAATTTAAACGAGCAACAGTACTTGCTTAGGGACACCGCGTCTCGAAGCACAAACGTTATGCTATAAATTTGGGGGTCATTGCCACTTTGGCTCCTCTGGCTATGCCTATGCTTCACAAGGTCTTGGACACTGAACAGAAAGCCAAGTTTGAACAGAAAAACTAGCTCTGAACAAGAGTAACAAACTTCTTTCACGAGTTAACATTTTTGCTCCACTGGCACGATAACGATACTAACTGCTAATTTTTCGAGGGCTAACTAATGTTCTCTACCTTAGCCTCTGAACCGGGACATTGTATTCAGGCTAATTATTATCGGACGCTAGTGGCAATCGAAGAAGTTTCGTAAAATCGGAGTGGGCCGCAGCAGTTTAAGTAATTTGTTAATCTGTATAGGCCCTCTACAGCAGTCATTTGCGCAACAGTCAGATTCTTAGAGCCATAGGCGTTGCCAGGGGGAGCCAAAGGGGCCATGTCCCCCAAAAAGTTTTGGAAAATATAGTGATTTTGTGCTTTGAGAGGAGTTTTTCCAAACAAAATAGTGTTATTCGCCCAAAATCAAACATTTTGACCCACCCCAAGTTTTTTGCCCCCCAAATTTTTGGGCTAGCTACGCCACTGCTTAGAACCACGGTCTTAAACTCGTCTCAGCCAAATTCTGATTATTATCTTCTTGCCTGAAATGCAGCAGTACAGACTGACTTATGTTTTCTTAATCTTATTGCGTAAGAAGGACGAGGTCTCGTAGCTTTGGCATGCGAACGTTCTTATTTCAGTCACAATGGCTGGCCATCATGTTATGTCATAATATCACAGTTTTGTCATAATGCTAGGTGGTGCTGGCGCAACACGCCAAACTTACTGCATTTAAGTAAGGGCGCTGTGTTCATGGTTTGATGCACCTTTGCAGTTTACAAATGTACGGGGCGCAAAATAGAGGTGCAAGAAACTGTACATAAAGATTTTATTTTTTGCCCATCAATTTTTGCGCCCCCGTCAAAGTGGCGCCCATGGCACGTGCCATGCCTGCCATACCCTAGATACGCCACTGCTTGAAACTTCTGTTCAGTGTTATAACTGCGGACAAGTTAAATCCTCGTTGCATTTATTCCAAGCTACTTGAAAAACATATAGCGTCTTATTAAAAGCCTCATACAAAAACATTTCAAAAACCTGCAACTTGAACCCTTTTTCGGCAATAAAATGTTGTGAATGCAGTCATCTTTATGTGGATCTTCTCCAGCGCAGACAATTCTTTTCACAGACCCCGATTGTACCAGCTATTCCTATGCTCAGTCTCTTTGTCAACATCTACTTGATGCTGAAGCTGCCAATCATGACTTGGATCAGGTTCGGGGTGTGGATGGCACTCGGTAAGCGAGTAAATTTATTGCTAAACGTCTTGACAATTGTGCAATGCAGGGTAGAATCGTGCAATGCAGCGTGTTTCATTAGCAGCAAATATTGCATTGTTTGTTTCATTAACAGGAAATGTTGCTTTTATCACACTGATATTATTGGTTACTAAAGCAATGACAGTTGTATTGTTCAACCTCGTGCCGGCAGGCAACATCTGTCAACACAAATGATTCTTGTGTCGTCAGATTACTACGCCAGCACATCAGGCGACAGTGCTACAACTGCTTCGTTTTCATGTCATGCTGTGGATAAAGCAGGGTTTCTCAGCCGGGGCCCTGTGGGCCCCAAGGGTCCACATGGAGCTTTTTGGGGCCATGAGCAGTCCTGTGCTCATGGCCGTATTTATTTTATATGTTTTCTTTAAGAAAAGTGTGAACTTTTTGATGGAGCAGAGCAACATGGGTATTGAGTGTCTCTGAAAGGGGGCCATTAACCATGAGAGGTTGACTAACACTGCGATAAAGCATGTGTTCAATGTCGTGCTGACGTAAACGCGTGGTTCCATGGCGATGACGTCCTCAGTCTGTAGCAGGCATGGCCCAGCAAAACGCAATATCAGCGGATCAGTGCTGCATCGGTTGGCCAGTCGTCCTCCGACTTCCACGACCCATTTGCAATAAAAAAAGTTCTCTCCCATTCCTTACCTGCTTGGCACGGGCAAGTAATCTTAAATGGTTACAAGGGAAACCAAAGTCAGTGAAGCTCCTTTGCTTGGAAGCATTATTCGGGTAATGAATGGACGAGTCCATCTTTTCCTACAGCGTTCCTTGGCATTCCTTCACGAACTGTCTCTGCGCAGGTTTCTTGATGTACTTCGGCTACGGCATGTGGCACAGCGTCGAAGGCGAACGATCCTTGAAAGCAAACACGGACACTGCTCGTGTTGCTGATGATGAGGAAGGCAAAGCAACATAATTGCACTTGAACGCTATTCATCCTGTCTTTAAGTCTTTTGAGTGCAGCTGCTAAAGTTTCTCTTTGGTTTTCTGTCATATCAGTTTGGTCAAAATTCAGGGCATGTCACTACAGACAGCATGATCTTCTGTACGGACCCGATCACTGAGTAATGTACAGTCCGAGCTTCGATGCTAGGTATTCTGCGCACTTCGCAAGTCTTCGATACTTTCTTGCATGTAGCTTGTTCTCCCGTTGTTATGCAAGAGAGCACTGTGAATCATGACGGTGTTTTGCGACTTGGTGCAGCGATGAATTTTCGTTTACGTAGCAACATACAGAATAAGCTCCTTTTTTGACGCCTGTTAGAAGGTTTGACAGATTGATTCATATGACTCAGCTAATAAACAGAAACAATACAAAGAGCCATCGCGCAATAAGGAAACCAATTGTCAGTGAACATTAGAATGAATGTAAACACAATGGCATAATAAATGATCAATGTGAACAAAGAGTGTCACTGTGCCACATTGGATTGGTGATGGACCATGGCGGTCATCTAGTCAACCAAGCCCGCTTATCACATCTCGAGGTGTTGAAAAACAACAATTGGAAATCAAGTAAGCACAGTTACAAAGACAAACAAACACAGAACATAGTGAAGTAAATTTACAGATGAAAATAGAGTGCCTATTTACACAAAGGAGTTGATCAAATTCAAACGAGGAAATTTGGTGTGGTCAAAAAATGTTTAAACAAGGCATAAAAATAAAAAAATAAACAAATAAATAATTAATGAGGTACAAAAGAAAAACAAAACAAAAAACTATGGAGTGTAACTTCATGCCGAAAAAATGGAAGTTCGTTCGTGTACTTTATAAAAAAGAATGGCCCTAAAACTGACTCTTATAGTACGCCACAATAAATATTTTCTGATATCTGGCATTCTTGATAGTGGAGCAATGCTGACGATTTGAAAGATAGTTGGTGAATTGCTGCAGTGGACTTCCGCTTGTATCAAAACTGAGGTACAACAATTTACGTAGAATTTTGAAGTTGACAAATCAAAGGCCTTTGATAAGTCGATGAATATTGATAAAGACCATCATCACCATTCTTTGAAAGAGTGGAATGAACATTTTCAACTGCATAAGCGGTTGTCAGTGGCGATTCTAAGGGGTTTGGTGGAGCCGTAAGCTGCCACAGAAAAACGGATTAGTAAGTAGTCACCAATCTGCTGGCAGGTGATATATTTTCTAAAGAAATTTGTTTTTTGTTAAGAATATTTTGACGAAACTAATTGGCTTTCGACAACCAACTTGTCTCTGTGTCAGGATGGAATTCGTTGTTGGAACCATTTCGCGTTCATGTGAACGTGATTTGTCTTCACTTTCGTGTAGCTGTTTTCGCTCATGTGGGGCAGGTACAACTGTCAACGGGAAATTTTTTTTGATTTTACATGCATATTGCTGTGGAAGTTGTATGTTTAGCACAGAATATTCGCCATAGCAGTGCAAGTGTGCCATTGCGTCTAATGGCGTTTTGGTGCCTCTAGTGAATAATAACGCTGGGTCATATTTAACGATATTCACAAGCGTATGCTGGGTTTCATAGGGTTATAGCAAAGTAATCTTCAATACAACAGAAAATCACCATGCAGTATAGACATTTATGTTTTCCCCCTGCTTCTTCTTTGCCCTGCAGTGCCCCGCACTTTTCAATTCTAGAATGGCAGTTGCAGATCTTGGTCTGTATCAGGCGCGTAGCCAGAGGGCAACGGGAGAAAATGCCTCCCCATACGACAAAACGTCACAGTAACAAGTTTTGTGTTAATCAAGCCTTTGATGCATAAGCCAAAGAGATACTTCAGCGCAAATCAACGAAACTGCTTCAAGAAACTAGCCTGTGCACGCGTTTATAGTCCAACCTGATCAAAGCAATACGTTTTACCAATTTTCCATGATTAATCAAACGCAGCCCTTGTATATAGTGTAAGTAGTTGGGAATTCATATCATGGCTGAACTTTACCTGAGGTTTAAGCTACGCTACGCGTGGAAGTCGATGATTATGAAATACAGACTTGTAACCACTTGTAATCACTGTCCGCAAGTAAAAAAAGGAGTAACGCTTTTCGCAATTGTTTTTGGAGCACGTGCTTGCTGTATCCCACCTAACCGTGATGTATGCTTCATTTCAAGACCATCGCAAAATTCCGTCTCTGATAACCCTGGCGTGGTATGAATATATCTTATCATTGTTTTCAGTGTCAGCTGTGGCCTTATTTATCGGAGATTTTTGTTTCTGTATGCAGTTGTAAAACTAAATGCGTGAATATTGCGGTGATAAACTTTTTAAATGCTTTGAAGAGCTCGAACTTGCGCTAAGAAGCGATTCAGTTTCAAAGTGTTTTTAATAAGCCATAGTCACTATTTAGCAACAGTAGCATTCATTCTAGATATTTTCGTAATGACATGTATCGTGACGGTTCAATTACAATTATGAAGATCCTTAATCCCTTCATCAATGGTTTCCCTTTACCTTGCCGGCGAGTAAAATATCAGTCATGTCAAGTATTCAGAGTCCGACCTACGCATCGTCTCAGAGTGTTTCAAATTTCATCTGATGTTAATTGCAACCCTATCCTACAAAACACAATTTGAAATCGTTTTTTTGCAACGAGAAGAGCCAGCAACAAAATACAACGTAAATTGCAGATGCTTTTCATTTTGTAGGTTCTGAGGACATTTACATTGCCATTACTCACAGACAGCTTGCAATTTGTCTCCTCGATAACGCGCATGTGACTCAAATGAAACTAAACTGAATGTTTTCGATTAGGACTTCAAATTCCGCAGACAAGTTATTGTGCTTCGTAGAAGTCTGTGGTTTGTACAAATTGAATTACGTGTAATGCTAAGCTATCCTTACATTCAGCTGAATGTGGTCAATAAGGTTTGTAAATTGTAATACTGAGGTTACGGTTGTGTTTACAGTTTAATTCAATTGGAGGCCTATATCGCAATGAAATCAGTAAATTTTGCAGTCTCATCAACCAATTTAAACAAAGTAAGTTCAAAGTAGCTGCCAAAACATTTTACGGATTATCAAAAATCCAAACATTTTGCAAACGTGTTGAAAGACTCTAGCGTTTACATTTATCAGCTGCATACGTCAGGTAGTCACCCAAGAATTGGACGACAACAGGATCCACGTCTTATATGTGACAAATGTTTGTAGAAGGCCTATTTCGGAAGTCGGTGTCTTAGAACAAAGTCGCTACTCAACTTCGATCGAATGTATGTTGGTATACATCAGAAGCGTGCGAACATGAAACGCACAATCGTAATAACGGCCACGATGACACGGCCAAACAAGAAACATTCAAAACATGTAACACGGTTAAGAAATGGCCATTTTCTTGGCAATTGCACAGCGAAAGATCTTGCCATCATCTGGTCTAACAGCAACCTTTGTTTTTTACTGCAGCTTTGTTCTAATGTAAATGATGACAATGGCATATGTCTTCTTGAGTTGGCCAGTTATCCTCTCAAGCAGTCTGTTGTTGACCTGGGCACATTCTGGTGCCATTCCACCACTAGCTGTGTATACAAAAAAATTAGATGATGATTTTTCAATGTCAATTATTCTGTGGTTGTAAATTGGAATAGGACTGTGAGCTAGGATGTGTGGTCCTTTTATCAAAGGATGTCGTCTCAAGGGAACCATTGCCGATAATGCAAGATTAAATATTTCTGCTTGAGGGCTTTAGGACAGCTGTGAGAAGACATCCTTTGATTAAAGGACCACGGTTCCCTTTCAAAACAGACCTGTTCATAACAGACCACTCATAACAAACTATTCGAAACAGACCACAGATCCGTTTTGAACATTGTCTGTGATGAACAGGTTTTGAACGTGGTTTGTTATGAACGTGGTCTGCTATGAACGTGGTTTGTTATGAACGTGGTCTGTTATGAACTGGCCTATTATGAACAGGTCTGTTAGGAAAGTGGTCTGTTATGAACATAGGCGCAGCCAGGCGAGACAAAGAGGCCATGGCCCGCCCCGAAACACGGTGTCCCAAAACAAGCATTGTTGCACACTTAAATTCAAAATATTTGGTTCCCCAAACTACTGGTTATGTACACGTCTGTTTTGGACGGACGCCGTTGGCAGTTTGAGCCTTTCTTTCGAACCTGTGGCCTGAGACTTGAAGAAGAGTGGGTTAAACCTGAACGTCTCGGCACACCTTTCTCGTTAGGTGTATCTCGGAGTCTTATTGAATTGCGACTCATTCGTGTGTAGTACACGTGAGTGAGTCGCATTTATGGATCTAATTAAAAACTAGTCATTGAAAGACTGACAGCTCTTAGAACAATTTAAACCCTTGAGTTAGGTTAACCTGTAAAAGAACTTGGCTTATCTCTGATTTGCATAGCCGCTGCAAGCCAGCTAACATTCTACCACCAAAAGCGAAAGTTACTCGCATCAATGCCTAAACATATTAGTTATAACTAGTATGAAGCAGGACGTCTATCTACCAAAACTGAAGTAACAATAAAAACAATTAAGACCAAAGTGCAGCTACTGACCACCTATTTCTTGTATGCTAATTCATTAGTTCTCAAATGGAGTTACGCGTGCCCCTTGAGGTACATAAAGCATTTCCTGTAGGGCTGCAACTTATTTATCAAAAATTAGTTTTCAAGGAGTAGTTTCAACTACTCTCCCTTTTTATAATTTAAAAGCCCCAGACTCGCAACCTAAAAAACTTGGAAATGTGGTTTTGGAGTGAGAAAATCGATAAAATTTTTACTCGAAAGTGGTGGTCAAATCCAGGGTGCTAAATATCCCTATGTTTGTCTTGAAATCAGATTTTTTGAAACACTTATTTAGGGAGTAATTTGGCGGCAAACTTGTTTCTTGCCCCGGGCGACATCTACCCTCGGTACGCACCTGGGAGAAGGTCTACAATAAACTTGTCGTTAGTCAAAACAATTGCAAAACGTGGCAATAGCTGTACGAAATGAAGTTCGTAAGTATAATTACCATCGAACAATGTAATTACCTGCGTTTAATCGCTGCTGAATATCAAAGGTTTGGTAATATAGTTTTCGAAAGAGACGCTTTGCTAGTGGATGAAGGCAAGGAATAATACTATGCACGCTTAACTGGAAGAAGCCCAATCCTATAACTAGACAAAGTTTGCAGGTAACGATGGAAAGTTGCGAACAACAATTCTCAACTAGTGCTGTTGTAAGCCTATTTGACAATTTTTATCTAAATGTGTTCCTCACTTCAAGTAGCTCCGCGCCAGTTTAGGCAGAGTTAACATTTGAAGCCTTTTATGTACAGTATTTCAAGAGAACAAACCACTACTGGAACGTGAAGTGAACAATGAAAAAATTTTTACATTACTGAGATCAGATTATTAAATTTTATTATAATATCCTATTATATGCAGTATACATACTTTATTTTTGTTGAAGATATACATACTACACGAAATATAAACATACGTAAATGCTTACATCTGTGAAGTAGGCACCCCGGTGACGAATTTACGCATAGGCCATGGCCTAGGGCCGCACGTTTTTGGGGCCCCGCGCAACTCCTGCCTATGACGACTCGTTATTTACTTAAAAACTGCAAAACTGCGCAGAGCCATAACTTCATGTTTTACTTTGAAACGAGTGAAAATACAAAGGTCTACACTCGAGACTCTTATCAGTACCGTAACAACACGATAATATTGCTTGCTACGAAATATAAGAATGACAATAGTGCTTTTTAATCGTAGTTTTGCATTGTCTGGCGGTGTTGCGTTGTTGAGAGCTTTGAGTCAGTGGAAGATTAAACATCAAGTAAGAAAGCGCTGTTCTAAAGGCTTGATATCGAGGAACATGGCTGGGCGCGAGAGATGCAGGCCGTCTGTATGAAAGTGGTTACAAGCAGTTGTGTTGTGACCTCTCCGTTGGCGTTTCGTTGAATGTGCGATTCACCACAAACGGGATGTACATGAAGAACAACACCCAAATACATGTGGCGCGAACAAGCAATAATAATAGAGTGATCCCGATAGAGAAATCTTGGTGAGTGACCTTTAACAATGCTTGTGAACCTGGTTAACAGCTGATTGTACTTCCTGATGCTAACGGCGAGAGTGATCTCGTCGGGTGATCTCTATTGTTGCTTCCTGCCACAGTGTGAAGCTTTGCGCACTTGCCGCTCGGGGTTTCCGATCGCAATAAGAGCAAAGCCAGCCCAGAATTTTTGATGGGCCAAATACTTTGACTTAAGGCGAGCAACAGTATTTTGTTCAGGATGCTGATTGTTAAAGCACAAAATGACACGATATTCCAGAAATATTGGGAGGCATGGCACCCTTGGTCCTTATGTCTTCGCCTATGGTTACAAGAAAAGAATGAAAAAGAATAAACAGTACTTGATGTTAAATCTTCCACTGACAAAAATCTCACAACAACTCAAGACAGCCAGACACTGCAGAACTCCGATGAAAAGCAATTGCCAGTATTGGATGCTACGTTTGGTTGTTTCCAACTGGATTGCTGAAAATAGAGATTGCTTGTTGAAGCTCTATATGTTAGTTACATCAGCTAGAACAGTTTCTTGTGAATTGTACATGGAAAAACGTGTCTACAATGGGCTTACTTCATTTGGTTAGCTGAGGGTGTTGCGACAGTAGGCCTACTTTGGTGTGAAAAACTTGTCTTCATGCTGTTTGCCATAAGTCTATAGTATAGAGGATTTGAAAGACTATGTTTTGTATTGCTTGGAAAAGGACAACTCAAAAACGGCATAAATACACCCTGTCCAATGAATGGATTGTGCTTGCTTGGTCCATAAAATATGTGGTCACCAGACCCGTAAATAAGGAGGACGCAAAGGATGCGAAGCCCTCCTTGGAAAAACTTTTGCAACCCCTGAAAAAATGTGTTGGACATAGGCACCGGTTTTGTTTAGAATAATTACGCCCCCCTCAAATATCTCTTCGCCCCCCTGGTGTCCCAGGCTGGTTACGGGCCTTGTGGTTAATATAACAAAGGAGTTTACGTACATCTAATCATATCAACAACTAGAAGATAATTTTGCAAAATAAACCTATCCAAAAACCTACAGTATATATCCAAAAAATAAACCTACAATAAATTCAACAACAACATACGGTCATTTAACGAAGAGAACTTCTGAACTACAAGAAAGAGCTATAAATTGCAAGAAAAGATCGCATTGCCATTTGTTCTTGATAAGAATGTAGGAAAGACTCTGGTGAAGATCTACGGAAAATCGTAGAACAAAAATCGGCACCACAAAAGATAGATTTTTGAGGGAGTTCAGGAAGTTTTCCCTCCTTTTGCAGACATTTTGCATCTGTTCATTACGTCACAATTGTTCTTGAAATTTTACCGTGAAACCTCGTGCGCTTAGCCTTTTTACTAGCTGCGTGGTGAGGTGTTAGCTGAACGTGGAACTTGAGAAAGTTTTTGTCGTAATATGCCGGAAAAAAACAAGGCAAGTTTACTGTTTGCATTTTTGGCTAATTAGTTCTTCACGTGTGCAGAACAATTAAGTTTACGTGGAACTGCAACTGTGTTGCGTGATTGTTGGCTGCGGGTACGCGTGGCGTTGACGGCATAAACTGATTCTCTGCAGGGAGGCTAAATTTGAGGCTAGTTTGCTAAAGGGGCACAACACATATGAGGGGCATACTTTCAGGCTTTTGAAGACAAACGGCCAAATAGGTCACCTGCGTGAGGCCCCAAAAACTAAGATGGCCTAGGACCCCGCACTCCCTACATCTGTCACTGGGTATCCCCAATCACCTCTCTATCTGGGGCCCGCAATAGCACATGTTTTGTGTTTTTTTGTTTGTTCCCCTAGAACATCGTGGTCCAACAGGCCCGTGGCCAGGTTTTAAGGTTTGGAGAGCAAAATACCTTTTAGGGGGCAAGATTTTTGTTTTTATTATACTATTAAAACAAATTTTCCTGGGCATAACACAATTAGGGGGGAACTGCCCCGACTGCGGCCCGAGGACAGAATTTTTAGGGGCCGCAAGATTCCTCAGTACTGATTGTTGTGTGTATGTTACAATGTTAATTAAAACAAGCATAACATCTGTTACAAAAATATACAATATTAACGGCGTTAGACCAGACTACAGAGAGCTTTTATAAATTAGTCAGCAAATGTAGATTTCCCAAATTGAAAAATTCCGCACTAAATATGCGCTTGACGTTTGGAAGCACATACGTGTGTGAGTGTACGTGCATTTTCTACCATGAAGCAAGTCAAATCTAAAAACAGAAATGGAATGGCAGACCAAACACCGCACCAAAGGCTCCGACTTGCTACCACTAACATAATGGTATTGTTAAAGGAACGACAGTGTCAGAGAAGTCTCAACCACAGGCATCGTACTGATAAAGATTTGTAATAAATTGTTTACTGCTATTGAGTAATAATTTCAATGACAGACTCACTTAACTCACCTATTTTTCCTTTTGAATCCTAAATCTTGTGAATCTGTTCTCATTTTGTTGGAAGTGGCCCGTGGCCCGCTAGTTGTCACATTTTTGTAAAATGGGCAGTAGGTCAAAAGCTTTGGACCACAATACCCTCGAACAGTGATTCTCAACCTTCTTACTTATGCGACCTGGATAAGTTTTGGCACGTTTAGGGTGGGCCGGCACTTAGCCTCGCGACGCCACTGTCCAAGGGTACATGACAGAACCGTCGCCAGAAACTCTTCCTTAGGAGGAATTTACGTTTGCGTAGGGGGGATTGACATACTAAATTTGAGAAAAACCATTGATTTGTACTGTTTAATATTTCAATTAGGAGGGCTTGGAGCTTTGTTTGGGTGGGCTAAGCCCGCCAAAGTCTCCCCATGGCGACGGACGGATTCATGAACTTTTTAAGAGTCTTCATAATGACGTTTCAACATAAACGTACAATAATACAAAAACATTTCCAATTACTGCGCTAATAATTGCAGTAATGGGGTACTTGTTAGAGAAAATATTGCCCAATAAAGGTAGGCTACATCACTAAAAAATGTTGACAACCACTGCGCTAATAAATATTTAAAGATGTGCTTACACCAACCTTTGAAATATGTTCTCGCTAAAATGAACCACAAATGAAAACAGGCGAGAGAATCCTACGCAAAGAAGAACACTTCAAATCACCTATTACGACCTCACATAACTTAATATGTTTCGCGTAGATCTACGTTTCTCTCAGCATAAAATGAATTCAATGTTTCTACCTTGAAATGAGTGGCTGTATTAGAAGGTCTCCATCGAGGTATATTCGCCTAGTGTTCAGCTCTGAGGGGAGTCAAGGATTCCTATGCACAGAGTAAACTTATGTTCGTTGCCATCGCCACTTGTGCCGCTATTGTGCAAAGTACCATCTACATTGAAGTAAGGAATCAGTGCTAAATCAGTACAACAGGAAAGCACGTCGGCATCGCGGATGAGACAACCTGAAGTAATGTGGGCCTGCCTTCAGTTAGCCGCTAAGACATTGACTGGCGTTGGCAATTTCGGTTGTTCTTTCCCCATGTGGAGTGAATTTATTAACTGTGTAGTTTGTTTGTATAGCTAGTCAGGTTTGTTCCAAAAGAAATGGAGTGAAAACCGCTCTGCTCTTGGTTAGTACGCAGTGTACAAGCACTTAGGAAAAGTTTTGAGCACACCCGCCACTCAAATAACATTGTACATTCAGTCGTCGCTGTAAAATTTATACTCACAAGTGAAAAGTCTCAAAGTGTTGTTGAGAAAGGTCCAAGGAGAATAAAAGCTGCAAGTACGGAACACGATGTACGTTGTTGGTTTGTTTGTTTATTTTGTTATGGTTATATTTTTCGATTTAATAAGCAAATTTAGTTTGCCATGTAGCTTATTTTATTGTGAAAACACCCTACTTGTGAAAAACGTAATCCGTAATGCCAGACCTGAGGTCTGTGTGTTCACCAGAATTATCAATTATCTGCTTTCATGATGAAATTTTTGAAACCGTTCCTTTCAAGACCTTCGCTATACTTTTAATAAGATGCAAGTGATGAAGTGAAATTTCTACGAAAACGATTTGCTGTTTCGGTAACTTCCTGTTCAGATAAGTGGGGTAGGGGGAGCAGCAACCACGAAAGTGACTTCCAGTTCGCACATGTTCATGCAAGGTTGGTGTTTGTTGGGAATGATCACGAACACTCCGGTTTGGTCAAAACATTCTCTGAAAAACCTAATCTGAGATGTATGTTCTTTGAAGATTTTCTGACCAGTCTTAACGTTGATCATTTGATTTAACACAGAAAAGCAGGGAGCATTCAAAGTGGTTGGCACTTTTTCAGTTTTGCTTATTCTACGCACTGTTTGTTCATGTTAGCCGTGCTTGATTGGAACTCCCTTTTGTAAGAAAAAGTTTTACAGTTAACTGTATTGGCTTAACACTGGCTTACCTTGGGAACAGTTCCGTTATTTGTGATAATATGTTTTCTAGGCAGCCAGGCCGTTTACCAGAAATTCCAAACCCGGCGATACACCGCATTCTTGACACAAGGACCGGATTAAGGGGGGAGCAATGGGGGCAATTGCCCCGGGCCCCCGCTGCAAGGGGCCCCCCTGTGATGAAATGCATTTGTTTCAACAAATATCCGTTTGAAAAATTTTTGTGATGCAGAAGCGATACAAGAATACAACTCTATATTATATTCCTATGTTGCGTTAAATATCAGGGGCCCCCAACAGCAACTGATTTCTTTACAAGTTTGACTGTCTGCCAGGTTTAGCAATAGCAACTGAATAGCCTATAAGTATTTTCGGTTTTGTTCAATACATATATACTTGATTTCTCTGGTAACTTTTTCCTAATAATCGTTCTTTTGGCATGGATATGACTCTCTACTCGTGCATCACACCTATTGCACAATGTCACGAAAACGCTACTAGTTGCGCGTTGCTGGTGGTTCCTGACTACTGTTTAGTATCAGTTAATGTTATCACTCGGGTCAGTCTTGTTAACATCAGATTGCTGCCTTTTCAACATCAGATAACATCAAATTTTTACGCTACAGCTTCATATAAGCTAAATGCTTTTATTTTCAAACCTAACAAACAGTAACGTAGCCAGCCCAAGAATTTTGGGGGTCAAATGTTTGATTTCAGGCGAATAACACCATTGTGTTTGGACGAACGCCTTTCAAAGCACAAAATGACTATATGTTCTAAAACGTTTTGGGGGAATGGCCCCTCTGCCCCCCCTGGCTACGGCTATGCTAACAAAGCGCCATTACCTTCGTTGAATCCGAAACATAGCGAAATATCGCTAATAATGGAGACGTCGTTTATAATTTGCGTCAAATGTTGGTCTCAACGCAGTGAAGAGAGCTTCTTTAATTTGAAATGATAACCAAACACACATTAGGGTGAGAAATTGATGAAAGGTATTTAAATCATGAATCTAACTTATTTTCGTCCTAAAATGAGAGGAAATGTGGAAAACAAAAACAACAACCCAGTCAACATCAGATTTGTCGACAAAATATCAGACATCAGATGTTTATCTGAAACATCACATCTGATGCCATGTTAAAATATCAGAAGTGGCAACACTGGTATCAATGATCCCGAACTTCTGGAGTAGTCTCGAGGTAGCCGCAGCCGAACTGCACCTTTGTTTCGTCATAAAGCGTTAACTTGTGGTGGAAACGCACTTTTCGTCTGATGGTTACTGTCGTTGTGTTACATCATAAACATGAAGCTATTCAAGCCATTTACACCACATGTTATTGCGTGGTCCCTCGCAAAAGACTTTAACCAGTCGATTCGTAGAACGAAACAGCAGAAAACGAGATTGCAGTGTTTATCTCAAACGATGCCGAAATCTGTAATGCCACCAGGAGCTATGAAAAGCGCAAAGCTTCTAAGAAGAAAAAGCGCAAGGATCTGGCAGTGTTAGCTAAAACACCGCGATTGAATCGCTTTTTCTAGCAAAACGTTCAAGCAGCAACATTAAAGTAGTGGCGTTAACCAGAGCACCAGAAAATGAAGGTGAAAATCAAGACATTAGCTTGGAAATAACTTTCACACTCAGCCTGGCTGGCCATATTGGCATGTTCTTTTTCCGGTGTTTTTGTTTGTAATTTATGGTTTCTGTTTATTGTTCGAGTGAATGTTGTTTCTTGCCGAGTCACTCTCTAGCCTGTGAAATATTTTTTTTCTAGTAAAAATACACTCTAGCATTTACTTCTCGCAGCTAAATGTATGTGCATTTAAGTAAGCGCATTCTCGACTACCGGAAAAAAACAAACGGGAACCTTGCGAATCAGCGAAAACATAACTTTTACAAATGATGACATCATGAATTACGTCATAGGGGCACTCCAGTAAAAATTGCCCCGGGCCCACCTACCCTTTAATCCGACTCTGCACGACACCCATGTTAATTCGCCTGGTCAGATGAGAAGAGGTGAAAGACCTATTGCCGAGGCGAAAGACTTAAAGACCGATTGCTTCATGATGCTATATCAGATCACCATGTCTTTACTTTCGACGCTATAAATGCGTTACACTCAAACTGGAAGAAATTACCCAAGTAGCCAATTTTGAAGCACGATGCGGAATAAAATGAAATAACGTGCTGTGAACGATTTTGAAAAAACGCCAGCATGGACACCTAAAAAGACGTCATTTCTTAAGCGGCGACGTACAGTAGATAGGCTCTAGAAAGCACTTTTACAGCACTGTAGGTTTACGTGCAGCGACCGTTCTTACAATGAATGATGATCAGCTGCGCTAATCATGCTCAGTTTACGAGATTTCGCTTTTCCCTTTCTACAAAGTTCGTGATTTAGAAAACTTATTCTGAACTTGCAATCAAATACTCGTCAATTTAAGCTGCACTATTCTCATGCGGTTTACAGAAGTGTTAAAATGAATGCTCAGTTTGCTGCAAGCACGTCTTTCAAACTTTCCATTTGTGGACGCGGTCGATCATGACATCACAATTTCATTTCCTGGCTTCAGCAGCTTCTATTGTCATACTCGGGATTTAAAGCAACGCCCCAAAAACCGCCACATTTAAATTCAATGAATCTATCCAAGGATTGAGCAAACGCTTAGAGTCGCATTTACAGTTGGGCACGATGAGCATTTACAGGACCCCACGAGCGTAGGACCCCACCTGTGTGCACTTGAAGTGACTTACCACATATAACATTCACTACTGCAACATACGTCTAGTGGAGACCTAGAAGTAGTAATATACTTCTAGTAGAGACCTAACCACGTTTGCTCAATAGCCTATGATGCTTTCAATATGGCTCTGCGACAGGGGCGTAACGCTGATCGCAAACTTTCCGATGGCAACAGGCGTCACCTGCAAGCGCCCGACATCTATAAATTCATTTTTTCGTTCCTACTATCTCGGCTAGAACAAAAGAAACAGGAGCGATGGGAGGAGGCTGTTAATTCCATCAACTTCTCAGCGTGGAAAACAATAAACAAACTTACTGGCAGGTTTGGATGCTCTTCTCGCCTGTAACTCGTCTCGGCAAACTCCATCGCGTCGCCACTCGTGAAGAACGGTGCACACAGGACCAGGGTCTGCGAGTCCACCAG
>Ga0210059_1005569_pt1 | contig 20257 bp, 12 predicted proteins | sample Ectturendosymbi2_FD_188042 | JGI IMG/M metagenome (GOLD analysis project Ga0210059, IMG submission 188042) | Ecteinascidia turbinata endosymbiont from Florida, USA - Sample 2 (SPAdes) (version 2) | ecosystem: Host-associated > Tunicates > Ascidians > Unclassified | place: Key West, Florida... | reverse complement strand
CCGCATCTGTAGAGGGTTTGAACTACTCTCTAGTTATTGTGGCTGGCGAGTTATAACTAAAAAACCGAGAGCCAACATATTGGCTCTGGTGGGCGTTAAAGGGTTAAGTCAGGCGTGTTGCGCCAGCATCACCAAGCATTCTAACTAGGTCAAGATTTTGTTGCAGTAAAAAAGTGAGAAAGTTGCATTTATTTTCAACGGAAGTTGCATTTATGCGCAGGAAGTTGCATTTATGCACACATTTTACTGCGAAAGACTTGACACAACCTACTTTGGTTTGCGCGGACTTGGCCAAAAGCCAAGATTTTCCGCACTTCCACCTCTAATTAAGTTCGGGCACTGTCGTCCTTGGCTGGGGTTGTAAAACTTCTAGCTTGCAAGCCAACTGTTTCGTCATAGATAACATTGAGACGCAGCTAATCCGTCATATAGTTCTTTTTCATGCAATCAAAGAGAATAGAACTAAACTGAAATAGTTTTGTAGTATTTTTTTAATTGCACTTTTATATTTTGTGCAATACTTGATAAAAATTGCAGTAAGAAGTTGCACGCAAAAATCAAAAAGTTGCAATATAAAATTCCAGGGAACAGCTCAAAACATTGAACTACATATATTTTGAGTATTTAGGAACCTGTTGGAAGCTGTAAAAAAAAGTTGCAAAAACTTGCCCTAATTATAACTAAACTGTGGTATTGTGACATCACACGACTGTCAGACATTGTGACAGAACAAGAAAGCTCGCATGCCGTAGCTACGAGGCCTCGTCCTTCTTACGCTATAAAGGATAAGTCAGTCCGTACTGCTGCATTTCAGGTAAGAGGATAATAGTCAGAATCTGGTTGAAACCAGTTTAAGTCCGTGGCTGTGAGCATCTGACTGTTACGCAAATAAATAGGTTGAGGCCCTACAGATTCAGAGGCGTAACGAGGGGGGAAAGGGGGCATAATTCCTCGGGCGCCGAATAACTGCGGTGGGAGTCGAAAAGTCCTAACAATGTCACAAGTACTTTCTTCAATACAGTACACTTGCTTGCGAAAGACCTCAGGTTCGAACATGGGGGCGCCAAATTTGGTTTTTGCCCAGGGCGCCATCTAACCTCTTTACGCCCCTGATATGGATATGGTGAAATTACACAAGCTGCAAGCAAATAATAAAATCTCGCTAGCATTCGAAAGTTGAGAAGAGATTGCACAAGTAATAAAAGCAAGTATTTTGATTCAAGATAAGTTGATGGTGGGTATTGCATTTGTCGGCTTGGTGAGTTCAATGGAAAATTCTGTTGGATGAATGTCAAGCTGGTCAAGCAGCAGTTTTGCATGAATTGAAAAGAGCATCACTTGTTGTTGCATGTTGTCAAAGGCCAAACCACTTTCTAAATTTCTAATACTGTACATCACCTGCCAATGCATAAAACTGAGTTGACTTGGCTGTTGTATCTCCTGCTGTCAAGAACGTTTGAATGAAGATGTTGTATGACGAAAAGCAAACAACTCCCACAGCAACAACGTTGCCGTCATGGAATTCTCGATCAAACCAGAAGACCCAAGCAGTCGTAAAGACCATTGTTGTAGTCCAATGCATGTAAAAATCCTGGCGTGAAACGGCAAGCGTTTAATGATCTAGCTCATTGCTGCACAACACCAGCAGCATTGTACGAGTTGAAAAAAAACTGGCCGAGAATTGCAACTAATTAATGAGATTTCAATGTCTCGGCCAGATTGCAGCAACGCAGAATTTTCATCACGTTTAGCAAAAGGATGTCGAAGCAAATTAATGCACGTGGCAGTATTTTTGTGGTCCTGCTAAGTGTTACAGCGCCAGCTAGCGAAACACACGTTAGTTGTGAACTCAGTGCATTCATTTAAAAATAAGCTTGGGATTCATCTGGATGTTCTGCATAAGTGTTTCACTTTATATTAAGACACGTTTTATGCAGCGTTTCGTCGTCTTCTTTATGAGAGTAACATCTAGCAGAGGTGCAAAACCTTTTTGTTACTGCCGGCCACATTACGCTTATTTTTGTAAATTACGGCCGCCAGTGAGTTCAAGATATTTTTATATTTTTTATTGCTTCTATTCTGCTTTCATACACTGAGCCTAGCCTGCTTCCACAAGTCTGTTTGGCCGTCTTTCTAGTAAGTATCCTTATAATGCAGAGAAAACAGTTTCAAATTAATGCACAGCCATTTTTGATTAATACGGTTTTAATTCAGTTTTAATTCATTGAGTTTTGATCTACGCACATAACTTACACTTTGAATTATATGTGCACGGCCGCACAAACATTTATCGATGGCCGCATGCGGCCGTAAGGCCGCAGGTTGTGCACCCTGATCTATACTTTTGAGGCACTACATCCCAAAACTTTTCGTGTAAGTTTTGCGTATTTTGCAAAACAGAAGTAATTTTAGGCTTGGTATTCAAAAACGTGCACGTTTTCAAACACAGGGGAAAAATGATTTACTAAATATTTACCTGCTGAAAATATTTCCTTCCAGATATTGCCTCCGCACCTAAGAAAGTTAGAGCAGCTAGCTTCGAAAACAGTACGACGGACCAAAAGATGACAGCCTGAAAATCAAGAACGAAAATGATTGACGTCTATTTCCTCATTGCAGAAGTATCAGTGACGCCAGGCTGAGACTCACGCAAATAAAATGTTTCTGTTGCAAACACGTTTCTATTAAACTTTTACGTTTAGAGATTTACACGGTTTGGTTGGGATACAAAGTATGTGAGTTGAAATGTTCAGCGCGTTTATTCAAAAGTGTAACAATCAATCTCTGATGTTTCGCAAAAACGCAACTTTCCTGTTTACAAGTTGCAAGTTGTTTGCAAGGCAATTGATATAAAAAGAGCAACTCATTAGCAAGCTAATTTGGAACAAACCGTCGGTACCTCTGTCATGATCATGACGAACATAGTGTTGTGTGATAACCAGATTTAATAGGCGTTAAAAAGTTACTTACCACTAATGTTCCTGGAGCGATTTCGATATGATACTTTTCTGATACTTCGCCAGGCGTACTTCGGAAAATACCTTCGCAAACACAAATAGACAGTTTTCAAGTGGTCGATGGTAGAGCATATAGTGCAGTGGTTACCAACCAGGGTTGCGAGTCATCATTCCAGGGTAGAATAGAAGCGCCCGTGTTACAGAGTTCTGCGCGGGGAGATTGCACCCGCGCAGGTTGCGGGTACCCATGAGCGCAGTTTTGTTGTAAAATGTGAGGGGAACAGCTTGGTGTGAAACTAATATATTACAAAACCTAAAGAGTAAAAAGCGGGGGACATGGCATATTACATCCCCACTGTCTGCAAAAGTGGGGGACGCGTCCCCTGTGTCCGCCACCTAATTGCGCCCATGCAGGTACCCGCAGAGTTTTTGTGGCCTTAAAACTTGGTGCAGGGCGGCGCGGGATAAGAACTCTTTGTGTGGAGAATTGATGCTGACACAATGCATCTGAAATTGACATGAGCAAGAAATTAATGCTACAGAGATGTTGTGGTACAAGGGTGTAGCGACATTCTCCAGTGGTGGTGAGACCACATATTGCAGTTTCCAGCTCTCAGTGATCTTACGAGGAATACGTTCTGCGTGATGGCAACTAGCGCTGCTACTGAACGAGTGTTTAGTATGGCTGGAGATGTGAATAGCAGAGCAAATGTTAAGAATATAGTCAGTGAACGACATGCTCCCTTTGAACAGTGCTGTTAAATCTGAGAAAGAAACGCTCAAGGTTGACTAAAAGGATTCAGTTTTAGTTTACAGTGTTTGTCTTGAGCTTCTATTGCAGGGGTTCTCAACATTTTCACGTTAAGTAACCCCGAGTCATAAAACAATCAACCAGAATCCCCAGGTTAGCTGGCAAAGCCGTGGATTTGGCATTGTTGCATCACAACAACGCAAGATCAGGCAAAACCTACGCGGAGTTTTCAATCGGCACGCATTTTCCTCTAGTATAGGATATTAAAAATACCAATACAATAAAACTCAACTGCCACCCAAGTACTTCAGGAAATCTTCCCGTGAACCCCTGGGGATTCGCGAACCCCATGTTGAGAACGACTGTTCTATTGGCTTTGAACCACTGAATAAATTACCACTAGCGATGAACACGCTGCACGAGGTTTTGATGGTTTTCAGGCACACAGTCAGTGACATGTGCAGGTTTGGGACGGAAACAGTGCAGGTTGCTGGGAGGGTGTGTGGGGCGGGTGCGGATTAGAAGGCTGCGATTCGGGGAGTGTTTATTTTTTGCATGGCCGGAGCGTCAACAAAATTTCAAGCCGCGCAAACTCTACCGTCGTAAAATGACAGGAAATTGATCTATTTATTACTCTTCTGCGGCTGTTTTTCGTTTGCGATGCATTATAGACAAAAAGAGAGGGTCGTTCAAACCTATGCGTCACGAACTTACTTATTCTACTGAAATCTACTCTTCTTATTTACGAGCTTATAGTAGTTTTTGCTCGAATGAACTAGACATTGGTTTGCTTTTTGTGACATGATAATTACTTTTCTGCACAATTCTAGGATAGTCTGAGCGTAATATGTACACGAGTGGATTCCGCATTACATCACTTTTAGTAAAAAATTCTGTTCTGAGTTGAATCGATCGCAGAGGAAAGGAGTGGTTTGCGGTGTTTTGGAGGGAACTGTTTTCCTGTGAAAGTGTTTCATTAATTTGGAGCGACGTTAAGGTCTGGTCTACGTAATTGCAAGTGGAGATAATGATAAAAACTTTAGTGATTTCTGATTATTATCATAACCTTTCATCATGTCGAATAAAAGCAAGTGGAATGATGACTACTATACGTTCGTTTTGGTTTCAGTTGCATCAGAAAAACTAAAGATTGACAACCGACATGGCGGGGCAAATGCTGTGGGCCGTGATAACAGACCTTTGCGAGCTGAAAGACCTGTTGTGATTCTCGAGCAATCGTTCTGAAAGTAGGTTTTGCGACTGTTGACTACTGCCAGATCAGCAATAGTTACAAATGTAGCAATTGCTACGGGGCCCGCGCGTTTTGGGGCCCCGCGGACCTTTGTGTTAAGCTTGTTCTTTATTATATGCAAGGGGGGATATTAGAATTTAGATGCCGGAGGCAAACTCTCAGAAAGGCGACCCTATATTTTAGGCAAGCTATACAGAAACTTTATTCGCTGAAAGCAAGTTAAATTTTTTATTTTGTCTGGGAATTTGCTTCTTCATGAAATTCCATTTCACATCGCAAATTGTTTGAAGTCTTTTGATTTGAAATTGTTTTTGTCGACACATTTAATTTGATGAGGGACCCCATTTGGAACATTTCTACATAATTTTCGCTTCATTTTTATAAACATATGGCTTGCTTCAGAATTTATTATATGCGGCTCTAGAGCTATTAATAAACTTTTTAACAAAACTAAGTGTGAAACACTCATAAGGGGAGCCCCAGACAACCACCTCGTTTGCCTCCCCTAACATCCACCCTTGATTATATCTATAGAATTCTTTCAGTCCCAGAAATCAAAATTTTTCTGAATTTGCCATAAGCAGTAAGGCGTATTAAAGCAATTTACAGTTATTTGCAACATTATGACACCACTCAAGCAATGAGACGAAATTGCTGCAATATCAGACATTGCTTGATTGTACTGTTATGAATGGCATTTAAAAAATGTATTACATCACGCTGACCTGTTCTGTAAGTTGCGTTACCTTTTTGGTACTTTCAAAATGATTTTTCCAGTGGCGCCAAGCCTGGTGTTTTTCCCCAAGATCTGTGTTTTCAATGCCTTTTGGGTTTCTGGATTTTTCTTCTGTAGACCTGGGGTTTTTAGGATTTAACTGCGTAGCGGTGATTAAAGGTAGGGTATGTTTCATTATACTTCTTATTGCTAGTCTCATCTTTCTTTATCTTGTTTTACCAAGGTATCTTTGTCCTCAGCATTTTAACTAACACCGTATAAGTTGTAAATCAGAGGTCAAGGGGAACCTGCGGCCCGCGGGCCAAATGCGCCCCGTGTGAACATTTGATATGGCCCGCACCAGCAGTTTCGTTATACGTTAGCGCACAACATCGCGTCAAATCGAAGCTATATGATACGCAAGCACTCAGATGGTAAGTCAAGAGAAGTCACTCTTCCCCGCAGTTAGATAAAGGTAGAATTTTAGGATGCAATTATTGATTTTGCGGCCCGCGCCAGCGATAATGCACAATTCATGCGGCCCGTGATAGTGAATAGGTTCCCCACCCCTGCTGTAAATATTAGCTAGGTGCAATGAGTTCAAGTGACAGAGATGCTAATGAAGCAAGTCCAAATAAAAAGACGAAATGGTATACACAGCAATTATAAGGTAGAGCGGTTGAAAAATCCTGATCTCAAAGTTAGCAGAAGTAAGTGGGAATGAGGATTTAATTATTCTAACTGCTGCCAGATCACCGTCAGAAATGCAAACAAGTCCATGTTACTGCGATATAGTAGTTCCGACAGACATAAACATTCATCAGTAAAGTTGCAGTATATATTTACTCGTACGTTTTGTGACTTACAGATGCTCAGGTATGGTAGATGGCAGAAAGATTCACCTAATTTTGTATGTATGCCTACCTGGGATTTTCAATTCAAATCTTTTTTATGGTGGGTGTCTACGTGGGGGGTTTTAAAAAATCTTGGCCTAGTGTACTTTCTATTACAATGTACTTGGAGTCTTCTTCTTTTAGGGGAAATGATTATACTTAGACTGCACTGTCTACATATAGCAATGATCAAATTTGTTGAGGAGTCTAGAAGCATTAATTATTGTCTCTGTGCTGTACTTGTGAGCTTTATAGCAATGTATTCCTTCTTGGTCCATCAGCTGCTATGTAGGACAAGGCTTTTCGTACTTAAATTCAGTATGCCTAATGACAATCACGTGGATACCCACATAATTTATTAACAGTTATTTTCTTATTTAAGTGTATTTATAACTTTGGGCCCGGCGCTGTTAATATGCTGCAGGTCCCGCACTAACTTAATACGGTACTGCTGTTGATAAACCACAACCGACGGCTTTATACCAAGTGGCGTTTACAAAGCAATAAAGTCTAAGAATCCTCATAGGCCTACTATTGCAGAAGAACTTATTAAACCGTGTGCATTAGAAATGACTGCAAGTATTTTCGGAAATGAAACAAGAAAGAAGCTTGAATTAGTGCCGCTATTGCATACAGTTATTTAAAGCCGAATTTCTTATTCGAGATTACACATTTTGAAACAAGTTGTCTCGCATGTGAAGGTGATACCTTGAAAATCTCCCGCCACTTAGACGAGAGTATACCGATGTGTCGAACTGTATTCAATTTATTGTACTAGTAAGGTATGTCCATGATGGTACCATAAAACAGAACTTCCTTATCTGCGAAGAATGGAAAACAAGCCCCAAAGGAAAAGAAGTTTTTAGTTTGTGAAAGACTTCTTTGAAAAACATGAATTGGATGTTCAAGGTATTGTCTCTCTGTGCACAGATGGCGCTCAGGCCAAGCTGGGAAATAAATATGGGTTTTCTGCACTGGTGGAACAGAAGATTACACACATGCAAGGTACTCAGTGTTTCCTTCATCGTCATGCTTTGGCAATAGAAACCTTGCTTCCGAAAATGAAGAAAATGCTTGATATTTCTGTAAAGACCATCAACTGCATTAGGGGTCATGTTCTAACTCAGTTATGTCCAACCCCCAGCTCAGTCAAAAGTTTTGTGCGGCTCAGTTTGGGTTTTCGCTGTGGTAAAAGTATCCTACATGACAACTTGTTCTTATTTTGATAATCTTGAATGTTACATTTTCGTTGCAGGTGGTCCTCAGTGCCACTTTATCACGTCTGTTACCATTGTAGTTAGGATTCAAACGCGTTCAGGACACTAGCTCTAGATAAATATAGTTTGCCAAGATCAAAGTAAGCCATTCAATGTACGGCTCTCAATAATATCTTATTCAATGTGCGGGCCCTGGTTAAGATAGTGACATAATTTTTGACTCGAGAAAGTCATTTGGGTTGGACATAGCTGCTCTAACTAAATCACCGCCTCTTTAAATCACTTTGTGAAGATCTTGGAAGTGAACATACAGTTTTACTTTTCTCCACAGAAGTCTGCTGGTTCTCATATGGAAGAGTTTTTTTTAACTCGCTTCTTCGAACTGCGAGAATAAATCAAAGTCTTTTTGGAAGAACGTCACTACGATCTGCTTGAAGAGTTGGAATCGCAAGAATTTAACCAAACCTTAGCGCCGTGATCCTCAAAAGCTTTTTTCATCTTCCCTCCTTACAAATCCAAACACTGTCAATTCCTCCCTAGCAAAGATATTACAAAAATGTCACCTTACCTACTGTGAAGAAACAATAGACGATTATGAACGAAGCAGACCCTTACGACGTCGATCATTACAGTTAAAGCAACTTGTCCTTGCGTGCTGTACACATTCCTTCCCATCTAAACCAATGTCATTGTGCAGTTTTTTGTGTGTTGAATAAACAAATAATAAAAATTTTAGGTTTTTTCATGCACAACTTTTCCTGGCCAATACTCCCTGAAACAAATTTTCTCCTAGGAATTCAAAATTCCACCCTCAGTGAACCAAGAGGCACCCGTTTGAGAACCACTGCCTTAGCGTATTTGGGTGACGTATTCACTCGTATGTATGATCTGAGTTTACCACTTTAAGGCAAAAATATGAACATATTGAATTGCTATGAAAAGATAAATGCGTTCAAAGATAAGTTGTCTCTGTGCATGGTGTCGGCAAGTGAACAGAGGGAATTATTCGAATTTTCCGTCATTTGAAGTGAAGAAATAGGCGATGACAGTTAACCTTCGGGTTTGATTCCTACAGGTAGTGTTTGTGAATGAACTGTGGCTGATACTTTTGGGCAAGAACACATTTTTTCTTCAAGAACAGATTGTGCAAGTTCGTAACGTTTGGGCTATTTTTACTGAATACATCACAAAGGTATTTTTGACGTGTAAAACCGGCACTACCTTATTATTCTAGACCAGGGGTGGTAAAATAGCGGCCCGCGTGCTAAATGTGGTTTGTCACAGCGTTTTCAGTGGCCCGCGCAAGCATTCAGGAAATATGTTTAAATCTGAAATTTCCTCCAACTTATCCCAGTAAATGTTAGTGCTGAGGCTAACTTAACCAAGACTTGCTTATTTCCAATAGAAGGTACGGCCCTCTGCTAAATGTGGCCTTCTCGAAGTGGCTACCGGGCCAACTTAATTGCCCACTCCTGTTCTAGACTAATTGCAGAAAAAGTTTGACTATTTTCTGTTTTTTTATGTTGACGATCTTTTTGCTAAAGACGAAGCTAGTTACACAAGCTTTAAGAAAACGCCACACACGAAGAACAACGACTTCGCATATCAATAAAATACCATATCTTTCATTCAACGTTTAGCCTTCGTTGCTGCTTAGAGAAACATTTGCTGCCATTAGGAAAAAAGGCATAACATCTCCTGCAATAATAGCAAATTATATCACTTTATTTTTGTTCATTGGTTTCTTGTTCTTGGGCTCGATCAAAATGAAAGCATCAGGCAATCCGTGACAAGTAGTCTTTGATATAAATCAGGAGTTTCATTGTTTTGAAAAACATAACAGCAGCGCAATAATTTTGCCAATTGAAAGACAAAAATTGTCCTGCGTTTGGTACTTGTCGAAACGATCGGAATATAAAGAAATTTGCCCGGGCGTTGACCGCATTCAGCAGCTTCCTTAACACTGAAAATAATACAAGATTTGCTGTGGTCTCCAATTCTTCAAAAATTTCCAGCAAAACTTTAAAATATCCGCGTGAACTTGCATCCGAAATTGCTAGTGCTTATGGAAACAAAAACGTTTAACAACATTTATTTTAAATGAATCACGGCAATTTGTTTAACGCTTTTCAGTTAAACTATAAACACATTGTTCAAAATCCAAACAATTCGAAGCAATGTAAATAAGAAAATGACAAAAACATCAAGTCCTAAACCGCTTTTTGGTAGAAAATCAGCTTTCTTCAACTTATTGCAAAATATGTTTCAAATTGCGTGTTGAAACATGTCATATAAAGTCATTAAGAAAGGTTAAAAGATTGAAATTATATTTTCAACTCACCAGTTGCTGTAATCACTTCAACTCTTTTATTTAGTGCAAATCCAAACAAGGAAACTGTGCAGGTTATCGAACTCATTATGCTCAACGTCATCCAGAACCATTCTGACCGCTTGAAACAATCTAGTTTTGATTTTGTTGCTTCTGGCCTTCGCTGTGTCCCATCCAACACATAAACTTTCGAATGATTGTCAAAGTTGTTTTTACCAAAATGCTTTGTGACAGCCATTTAAAGTTAGGATGGTATCAACTTCAGAAAGGTTTCAGAAATATTTTATCTCCCTGTATTATTTGTTTTTGCTCACCGCAAAATTCCACTGCAACAAAGACGGAAAAATTCTTCAGTTCTCGTTCTGTTCAGTATCGCCTTTCTGTGAAACTTGGTGCTCTTATTTACCTTAGGAATTGCATGTCACTGAGGTTGGCTTTTATGTAAGCAATCGATTCGTATAAATTTGACAAAGACGGGACTTGCTTGTTGTACATGGTTTGATCGCATGCAAAATGTAGTGTTTTTAAATAGCGGCGTAACTTGTTTAGAACGATCGCTATCCCTGTTTTAGCTTTGCTTTTCAAAGGGCAAAGAATAATTCCATCTACAAAACTCGATTTTGATATAACTCACTGATTTGTTTGCTCGACGCATTTTCCACTAAAGCAGCAATGATAGCATATCTAAAAGCGAATAAACACATATACAAACGCAGGAAGCTCTATATTTGATTCAACTGATGGTAGTATTTGACATGATACAACCCTCAGACGACACAGCATTGCACTAAGTTTACGCTGATTTATTTCTGACTCACGTCAATGCAAATCATATCACGAATAACAAAAACGTTGGTCTGCCAAATGGCAACTACGTTATATCTATACGACGTATAGACTTGCTTCACGTTGAGCAGAAATTAGGACTTAAAATTTTTAGGGAATGCTGTACGAGCACATACGGTAGCTCTTTCTGCAAACAGTTTGCTATTGCATCGTTGACATACATCGGACGTCTTGATCGCGTTTTGAGTGTACAAGCATGTTTTTCGATATTTCGGTATAAAGTGGGAAGATATTCTGATTTTTAGTGTCTTTATCATGTGTCAAAGTCTCTTAACATAATCTGTGGTGCCCCAAAGTCCATCTGTAACCCTGTTTTAACATAAGCCACAGATACCTTAATTCGAGTACAATGGCAGCAAATTAAACCTTGCAGTGCAGTTTTTAGAATACAACTCTCAAAGCAAAAAATCTCATTGAAAAATTTACAGGTGCATTTGCAAATAAAGAAATTTTCGGAGCCATCTGAAATAGTTTACATACGTTTCTCGTTTTGATGCGGTTAGTGTAGTAGATGCGGTTAATGTAGCAAACTGAAGTTTCAGTGTACGAGCAACAACGTTTCCTAAAAAAAAATTGTAGATCAACATGGACTCGGCGTAAATTGTCTTCCACTTCCTTGTTCAAGCAATGCACTGTTTCTAAGTCACAACCACATTTTAAGCGAATTTGGTAAACGAAAGGCTCATCACATGGTTATCCTGTTTAAGCGGAACAAAGCCACCATCATATTACATACAAAATTGCAATGAATGCTGATAAAAAAGCACTTTCTGAGGAGTAAGTGTTTTACAAAAATACCTCCAAAGTTTATGAGACAGGTCCTTGTGTATTGCGCGATTGTTACAGGCACTGCAGAAGTAGCTAGTCTATTAACGGCAAAACATGGGTTGCATTCACAGTAGTTTAGGTAATTCAGTTGAGACTGTTATCTTGAAAATGGCAGGAGAAACAGATACCAAACAGCACTTAAGATTTCAACACGTATTTCTGCATGTAGCAAAATGCCCGCTAGGTGTTTCTTATGAAAAACTCTTGAAGGCCACAACTGTTTTCTTTTTGTATCGAGGTTATACATTTTTTATGCACTTTTGCTACTTTCTGCAAAACGAATTGTTGTAACAGATTGTCGTCGAACAGCAAAGATTTTGGCAATAATTGCAGTAAATCTACAGTAATCTGTAACATTTATTAAACAGTTAAATAAAACAAGCACTTGCTAAGCAAACGATCTATTGAATCTCATATCCCAGTAATTTCCGCATTAGATGTAACACGAGCTACGCAGGAATATCTGTTGAAAAATGTCGAAGCTTTCACTGACTACTGCATCAAGTCGTTTATGCACTGGACTCTGAAGTTGAGACAATTCAAATGGCTGATCCTAAAGTGAAGATCCTCCATTTTCTGCTTTGACAATAAAAAGAGACATAATAAAGTATAAAACTTTCAAAGCGAAAATTGCAGTGCCTTGCAGTCACGATGTTACAAGTGTCAAAATTTCCACGTGGCTTTAAATGATAGAACGCTCTTCTTTAGCAACCCAATAAGGTAAGGGAAAATACATGCATTCATTTCTCGAGTGTGTTTTTACTATAATAGAGATTTAAAGGTGTTTAAAGGCTGGCGTCTCTCGTTACAAAAGACCTTTTCTAAATTGAGTCTGCAAACCTTGCCAGTTTGTGTTCGAAATGAGTCTCAGAAAAGAAGTGCAGCTTTATAACCGTTTTGCTTTCTCTCACGTACGTGATTGGATATGGAAGATTTACTTCCGCAAGAACTAACTTGCCATTCAGAATAACACGGCAACTCAATACTTACATACAACAGTCGTTTAGTTCTACAGAACACTTCGATGCAAAACATGACGGGTCACGATTTTTGACAGAAGGCCATTTTCTTTCATAACGCACGCCTAAACTTTTTAAGTACCTTCACGAGCGACACGGAAGTATGTAGCATGTACCTGAATCATCTTATATGTTTGCAGTGTTTTTGCATAAGATGACAAAATCTACACAAATGTAGACAGAAGTCAGCAATTAAAGAGTGACGCTTTTGCTCAAAGTTTGCAGCAAAAAACAAGCAACTGACCTCGAATCAAAACAGTGTTTGCGAAAGCTTGAAAAATGTCATATCTATAAAGTGCTGCAGGCAGAAAATGAAGAGTAAAATCGCAACAAACTGCACTTTAAGTTTTCTGGGAAGGAAAGCGGCAGTGAACTTGATTTGACGGATTAGACAGAAAGATTGAAGTGTATCCAAAACAAACAACCACAGCTTCAAAAATTATTTTAGTTTAATCGCAAGTTAAACTGCACAAGTGAAATCGATTGCATCCAGCACATAAAATGTAAAATCAAAACTAACTATAAAATACAAAACGTAGAAATCTTTAGGAAAGAAGTAGTCATAAGTAGTTGCAAATTGCAACATAACTTTGTGTGCCGCCAAAAGAGCACCAGACCGACTTCCTTAAAACGTGTTGTGTGTTTCCCATATTCAGCCTTACATTAAAGTCGTCGAGTTGAGAAGAAATAAAATGCAAATCTTTCATAGATTACAAGCATTGTCCAATCAGATCTCAAATACAGCTAATGGTTACACATTGGAAGACTTGTAATAGCTTCCGCTGTCTGAAACGATTTATTTGCTTCACGTCATGGAGAGATAAATGCGTTTTTGCCCAACGCAATTTGAGCACCATGCACACGCTTGATTTGAGAAAACTACAAAAAAAATTTAAAAGTTCTCGTCTGCAATGATTGTGGAGTCTTGACGTTACAAATGCATAAAGGATATTTTCATCCAGATTTATGCGTTGATTTCATTTGCTTTCTTAAAGTAGATTTATGTTCTTACAAGGATGACTTATTCTGACTGGTGCGAAGTCATAATATTTGTTTTACTTTCGAGATTCATAATAAAACTCGTACGTTTCGTCTTTATCTTGCTGCATACTGTCCATCTCCAAATTGGTTTTGAAACCATACTCCATTTCGGAACGAAACCACTTGTTTGAATTGAAGCAGCAATAGACTACTGGTGAGAATTTTGTAAAAAAAAGGAGCGTATGGATATGTTTTCTCCCATTCCGAGGTGTAAATTTGTCAGCCTTTACCTAATCTTCCTCTGACTAGTTAGCCTGTTTTTTTCTTGTGTCCACCAATGTGTTGAATTTACAATTTAATGTATGTACAAGATCTTTTCTTAAATGTTCGCCCTCACGCGGATATGAATAAGTACCCAATATGCATGATAACAGAAAAATGAATATTTTAGGTTTGAAACCAACATTACATTAAGGAAATTTCTTTAGCAAAAATTCACCTAAAACTTCCTCGTTTCGTTTTCGATCAACAAATGCGCACACGATGGCCACCATCGTGTGTGCATTTGCTGATACAGGTCGTGACCATGCATGTCGTGATACATGTGGATATTCTCGAAATAACATATGAATGTCGCGGGAAATGACCTATCTTCGACGGACGCTGTACATTTGTTGGATATGAATCTTCCGCAAGCTTACGCCGAGTCGTGCAGATATGTTGCACCCTCTCACTCTGATGACGTACGATCGCACGCACGTGACTTCCTCTCATTACGCGGGGAATGTGTCAGGTGAGTGCATCAGCAGAAAGTACACGATATCAAAGAGAGAAAGTGCTACCTGATTGTCAATATCATAAGTATTAGCAAGTCTTGCAGAAAGATCCTATAAACTGTCTGAAGTTCAGCTGTATATCGCTCTATTTCATTGTCATGGATAAGTTTACCCAAATTTTTTCATGCCTCAACAACGTCAACGCAGCTAAATAACAAAAACTGTGTGTAAATTAAAAACAGCATTAGAAATGTATGTTTTTGCAACTTCATTCAATGTTATACGTGTGTGCATAGTGCGTTGTGTTTTGGAGTCACGGAACTAGATCAGCGATTTTCGCAAGCGTGCCAAGAAACTTGCATCAGCACGCAGCCGTAAGGTCCAAGCATGAAAAGCTGCTTCGGCTGAGCTTTCCAAATCGCTTAGTAAACTTACAACTTACAGTCAGTAATATATTTTGACAACAATTTGATGGCAAAAGTTACAGATTAGGTTCAACGGCAATATAACCTTCCCTCGATCTCGAAAGTCCACTTTTTATGAAGGTGTATGAACCGTCTCTATTCGAATTAAAATTTTTCAGTTCGCTCGTCGTGCCGTTTAAGTCGATCGTTCTTCTTATACCATTGAGGCAAGGAAACATCGGAGCATGCATTGAGCAACCTGCTTATGGTTTCATCACCTAAAACCGCCAGGTCGGTATTTGGGATATTTCATGGCAACGTGATCTGTGGTTTGTTCCTCGGCGCCACACTCACAGGCTACTGATGAAACCAGAGACCCAGTAGTACTTGTTGAAGTTGAACCATCTGACATAAGTACAAAGTCGGTTAAGCCTGACCGATGCTAGCCTTGTGAGAGACATTACTATACAATAGGCACTGACATCGGTATGAAATCACTGAGTCTGGTATTTCTTTCCTTCCACTCCATGTTCTACATTTGGTCTGCCCAGTGCGCAATGCAGCTGTCGATCGGTCGATCAGTTTCCGCGCAGCAGCCACAAAGTGAATATCTTGCAAGTCTAAAAGCAAGATCCTATTAACTGCAGTCTGCACATCTCTGATACCTGCCTTCATTTCAAAAGTTTTTCTGTAGTTCTTGTGCTATTTCAAAGACAGAAACCATGCAACATGGCGAGGTTCATTCTTTGTTTTTCTCTCACTGCAAGAAATTGTTTAGCTACAACTACTAACAGTGATTAAAAAGTCGGTTTTCCAGGCCATTTTTAGATTAGATAAGTCGTGCCAACTGTAAGGGTTATATTGAACCTTACCTATCATGAAACAAAGGGTTCTTTCACCAGAGTTTTGATATCGGGATTAGTTTCGCGACTCCATTACATTTAACTTTTATAATTGTTCTATTGACTTTTCATCCCCTCCGGGCCTATGAACTCATTTAATCCCCACGTTGTTTTGCAACTGCCGGTTGTCAAAACCCATAATAGCAAGGTCAATACATTTTGCTTGCATCAGTGATAACAGGAAGTTGATTTTTATTTAATCTCACTTCCAGTTGTAAATTTTTGAAAACCCAGTCGAAGTCCCATGGTGGGCCAAATAATAAAAAAGACAGTTTAAATGCAATGAAAAATCCTGTTTTCTGGTGTACTGTTAATATTTTCCGTAAAAAATGTTTAATACATCTTTCAAGCTCACAAAATCTGTTGCAAATCGAATTAAATTCACCAAGTCGTGGGCACTTGTCAGTATGATCGGCAGCTGCAGAAACCTTCAATGAAATATGTAAATTAAAAACACGACTGCACACAGCGCCGCAGGTTAACGCCACGCACTAGAGCACAACACGAACCAATTTACTTCACAAACTGACTAAATGATTCTGGCTGAAAGCCACGTAAAATAAACAAACATGAACAAATGGAAACAGGGAGGACAACTAAAAAAATATAGCAGCGGCTCGTCTGCCATTACTCACATCATCAAATCCCAAGAACGCTTTCTTGACTTCACAAGCCACCTCGCTTTTAGCAGGAGTGTAGTGCTAAAAAAGAAGTGTGGGAACACCCTTCCCACGCATTCCTACCCCACTGCACCATTGATTTAGGTTAAAAAAAGCCGAACTCTCACACTTAATATCGCTCAGATGCCCTAACACGTAAAAAGCTCCTTTGGTTCTCGCAGTACACTCAGGCAAACTAGTTTGCCTGTAACGTACTCAGCAACGGCCTGAAAGCTTCAAGACTAATTACTCCGCTGATACCAAGACAGCAGAGCAGGGCCGGATTTACCAATAGGCTATGTAGGCTTAAGCCTAGGGCCTCAAGATCCAAGGGGGCCGCCAGCAACCTGTGGTCCCCATAGAGTCAATTGCCGGTATATGATCAGTTCGATAAACATTCGTCAAAATTTTGTATTAATGATTTTATTCATGAAATTTAGTTTTATTCACCTAATCCAGCTATATCCAACCGCAGCCAGCATGTGGCCCAGTCGAAGATTTTTTGCGGCCCAATTTAGGTTTTCGCTTTGGTAAGTGTCTTACATACTCATAACCTTTCCTTATTCTGATAATCTTGAATTTGACATTTTTATGCAAGTGATCCTCAGTGCCACTTTATTACGTCTTTTACCATGGCAGTTACGATTCGGACGCTTTCAGTACATTAGCTTATGCTAAATTCAGTTTGCTAAGATCAAAGTAAGCCATTCAATGTGCGGCTCTCATAAATATGTCATTCAATGTGCGGCGCAGGTTAAGTAGTGAAATGATTTTTGGCTCAGTAAGCCACTTGGGTTCGACTGAGCTGACCTAATCAGATTCCGTGTTGATAACACCGTGGTTTTCCAACGAGTTGCGATGAATCTCAATATGACCGTTAGGTCAAGCGGCATGTCGACTATTATGTCGATATACTCAAAGCACGTTGGTTGTGTCCTGTTTTTGCTGAATCGTACCGATTGTATGCGTGAATTAAGCGAAAGAATCTGTGGCTGTTCAGGTTTGAAATGCATCTGCTCAAAGCTTGAGGATGTACTATTACAGATAATAAGAGTCATGTGCAGGGCTAGCACCACTACCCTACAATAAAAACACAGTTGCTTCTTTTGAACAATGCTGTAGTCTTGTTAGCGTTTCTATTACGTAAAGTTCCTTTGGTGTTTTTAGCTATGATTTTTTCCATTTTAATTTTCTTTAACAAAGTCATTCAGAAATCACATTGCTGTTGAGTACTTGTGCAAGTTTGTACTGCTCCCGTGCTAAGCCAATCAGAGAAAATTTTAAGGAGCTTCAAAAGCAAGCAAAAGTCACTTTGCCAACTGGCAACCACAGAACTCCACCTCAAAGAGACAAAGAAAAGGGTAACAGCAAGAAAATGACAAAAGCGCGTTTGGGTCTGATGAGTTAGATTATTGGTTTTCAGTTGATCCCGGACCCTTTTTCTTAACGTAATGTTCACTAACTACTCAGGAGAAAGGTGTATTCAAAAGAATTAAAAACGAATTAAAGGTTGCATTGTCCAGCCGAGGTTGCCCACACTAAACATTCGGTGCATTAAAGTGACAAACTTAATTTTAATGAATCCTGGATGGTCTTGTTAAGAAGAAGGCCAGGATAAAACCTTTTTAAATCGTTTACTGTGCTCTGTTCAGCCTTAATAGATTCGATTATTATAGCTTTTTGTACGTATTTTAATAATGATAGCATAAGGGAGGTTTAAACCAGCCCCGTGGCCACGAGGGAGCATTGGTGGGCTCAGCCCCTCCAAATTTAAATATGAAGCACTATAAATCATTGGAGATTTTAACAAATTTTCAGAATTTCAAGACCCTGTGCAAATGTAAAGCCCCCTATTGAAAACATTCTGGTGACCGTTCTGGTTTTAACCTCACCTCCTTTCCGGCGGCGGTTTTGTTGTGGTCGATTATATTAGCAGTCTGAAAAAGTAACTAACACGCGGATCAGGAATCTAGCAGTTGCAATCATTTGGGTGCGTTGTATTTGACGTGTTTTTCTCGTTTGTGTGAGATTTTTACAGCCGCGGTAAACGAGTCGCAACAGTGGCGATTCTAAGGGAGGACTGGGTGAACCATTGGCTGGCCTCCCAGTTGTGCCGCGAATTCACGTTCAAGTTCTTTTGGTTAACATAAAAAATGCCCATGCAAGATAGACATTTGCGTTGGCCCCCTACTTTTTCTTTGGCCCCAAAGTGCCTCCCCCCACTTTTGAATTCTTGAATCGCCACTGCATCGCAACGTGGTTCTCTCGTTGTGCTTTAACGACCTTACGCTGCCAAAAAATGTGGAATGTCTTTGTTTTTTTAAGCACAGATAACACAAAACATATGTGAAACCTATTAAAAACGTAGGCCATGTATGTGTTTTGTCAAATATTCAACCAAGACAAATTCGGTTGATTTGCCTGCAAAAATTAATAATCCTGTTCTCGCCATCCAAGTACGATTTCAACAATTCCGTGTCACTGAAGGCTTTTGCGTCGAAGGCAGCAACAAACGCAGTGATCGTGGGCTCTCTGGTAATGATTTAGAATATTTATTGATTGTACTTTTAGTTTTAGAGCGTCAGTATCGTTATCTTCGGCTTTGCGCAAACTGATTAACGCTGTTCCATTTTTTTCTCGTAACAGTAAGAGAGGGGCCTCACAAAGGGATTAGCCTAGACTAGGGCCTCGCATCAGATAAATCCGGCCCTGCAGCAGAGTAACGATAAATGCAAAAAATCAGTCGAATCGTCGAGTACTCAAATGCCATTGTTGATGTCACAAACAGTAATTGCATAATCATGAGGTGTGGGAACGCCGTTCCCACACGTGAACACCTAGTTTTGGGTCGTTGTCCTGGTGAAGCTGCTATATATTGGTCTGAATATCTTAAAGCTTCATCTTTTTCAAATGTGATAGCTCGATAATAGGCTTAAACCCTTTCAGTCCCGCGAAAACCCCAAATCTTGCAGAGCTTTGCAATCCTATAACTCGCCAGGCGATTGAGCTAGAGAGCTATCCAAACCATCCACGGATTCAGCAAGTCTTGTAGTCGAAATCTAAAACAAACGTTTTTCATTTTCGGTGGGGGGATTCTGGAGGTGAAGGCATGTTTTGGAAATTTTGGCCGGCCCTGGGCCCCAACCCATTGATCCACTCTTTTGGCTCAAAGTTTTGTTGAAAACTAGGTCAAAATCCGCGTCTATAGAGCCCTGGATTGACTTGCTAGCATATCGTTAGCCAAAATATGGGTCAAAAACCCAGTTTTTGGCCTAATTCAAAACTTTTCACAAAAGGCATAATTCACCCTTTCAGGACAAACTTTGGCCAGCCATAACTCGGCAGCAGATTGAGCTAGAGAGCTGTTCCAACCTCGTAATGACTAGTGGTGTTGTGTAGTTTAGAATAAATAAAAAAATTTTTTATTTGGTTGGGGTTTTTGGGCCAATGGGATCATGACAGGGGCATGTTTTTTGGTTAATTATGTGACATCATCATCCGATCCCACGTGCCAATATTTTGGTTTGCAGTATTTTTGGATTCTTGGGCAGAATACGCGTTTTTAGAGCCCTTGATTGAGTTTCTATCGTTTCTGGTTCAAAAGTTAGGCCAAAAAACAGCTAATTGGTAAGGGGCTTTTCTCAATACTTTTGGGTGATTTCCCAAATTAATTTTAAGTTTTTTTGGCCCTGAGCTTGGAACCAGGAACGCTAAAACCCCGTTCGGAC
>Ga0210059_1005568_pt1 | contig 20263 bp, 8 predicted proteins | sample Ectturendosymbi2_FD_188042 | JGI IMG/M metagenome (GOLD analysis project Ga0210059, IMG submission 188042) | Ecteinascidia turbinata endosymbiont from Florida, USA - Sample 2 (SPAdes) (version 2) | ecosystem: Host-associated > Tunicates > Ascidians > Unclassified | place: Key West, Florida... | reverse complement strand
GATATGACGCAATAAAGGCAGATATGTGGAGCATGTAAGTTGAAATATTTCGCCAATTTTAAATTCCTTTCTTTGTTACAACAGTCTTGCCAGAAAAAAGCAAAATTATTCAATTGTTTTCAGAGGCGTCATGCTTTTTGCTTTGGTGAACGGATATTTTCCCCATGAGAAGAAAAAGAAGAGAAAAAAGGGCAAGAAACGATTATGTTTTCGCAAGAATTTGTCGAAAGGTTCGTAGAACTGCAATCGTAATTGAGGGAGAACTAAAATCTGTCGGTTCCGTTTCTCAATCAATTTCACAAGTTATTTGCACAAGAGCAGCTTGCATAACCACATCGCGCTGCACTACTTTATATCCTAATCAAAAACTAACTTTCAGACCATTTTCAAAAGGAGAGGAATAATGTGAGCATTGTTGAAGGTCTTTGCAGGTTTTTTAAGGAAAATCCATTGTTTCGCAATAATGCGGTGCACCTCAAGCCATGCAGTGGATCACAGTTGACTGACTTTCAATAAACAATGCTCTTGCGTACAAATATTGACCATTTAGAAAAGCAGTGGCGTAGCTAAGGGGGGGGGGGCGGTCCGCCCCTGGCGGCACTTTTATGGGGGGCGGCACTATGAGCTAGGCTGTAGGCTATGAACCTGTACAGGCTGTATTGAAATAAAAGTGGTTGTAATGTCGGAACACTACTTGCAGTTGAAGAACGTTTTTGATTTTGAGTAATTTAAACTATGGCATGTGTATTTGAGCGATTGTTATCTTAGCCAAACAATAAATCGTGTATCAGCGATGTTGTATCAATAGTTTGTTTTTTTTACATGAAGCTGCAACACGGTTCTCAACAAGCTTATCAACTCACATGATGTCAGATTTTACTGTTTCACTACACGGTTGATTGATCGAGTGTTGGGTCGCTGTTGACGTTTGATCGCAGTCCTTATGACGTTATAAAACTTAGTAGGAGTATGTTGGATGACTGTGGGCAAACGTGTGGCTGTGGTGAGCTCTGAGCTTTTGTAAATTTTGTACCTGCGAGTAAAATCGCTTTGTTGGGTCTAAAAAATATTTCTGTGTAAATATAATAAACGCGTAGTTGGATTTGTGCTCGTCAAAATGGATTTCCATGTTGTGGAGAAATATAATCTAGCTCAGTATTCTTCAACAGGAGTTCCGTGGAACCCTAGTCTTCCGCAAAACATGTAGTGTGGTCTCGTGAGGTTCCTCATTTGTTTAGGGGAAATGATTTCTTGCTTCAGTGTGCTGATGCGTCTTTATGAAAATTTTCAGATCACCGTGCTGCATTCTGATTCGAAGTAGGGCAGTTAGTTGCACAGGAGGTTGAGTGCAGTTAATAGCCGAAAAAGAAAATTGATAGTTGTTGCGTCGCTTGTTGTTCATTGTTGTGCAATTAAGAAGAACGTTATTGTTGCATCACAGTTGTACGATGTGGCCGATGCACAGTTCACAGTAGAAAAAGAAAGCCCTTGAACTTTTGCAGTTCATTCAAAAGTATAACCTTGGGAACTCTGTTCCAAATATAATAATGCTGCGGATTTTCGTCACAATCGCCGTTAGTGTTGCTACCTGTGAGAGGAGTTTTTCGAATTGAAAACTTATCAAGAATTACTTGAGATCTAACCTTGCGGTTGAGAAATCTTGGCACACTGTCTATAGAGCAACCATTGACAGACAATATACATTTTGACATTGCCATTGGAGAATTTGACAACAAAAAGGCAGGAAAAGTTACTGTGTAGAAAATTGTAGTTTTCATTTAAAAAACAAAGATGGTTCTAATTTTTTACACATTTTTTACTATTTTTCCCTATATGTCATTTTTGCTTAAATTTATTTTACTGTTAGTTACAATGTTTGAGTTTTTTGGTGTGTATTTAAAACATACCATGTTTGAGAATGTGCAAGTACTGTAATATTATAATGGTGCACAAACTAGTTAATATATATACAAAGCTTTAAGAGGGCGTCACTGTGCAATATGTATTTTTATGGGCTTTGGGGGCGCCAAACTCAAGGGCCGCCCCGGGCAGCGCACACTCTAGCTACGCCACTGTCCACAAACCAAATTTCGCACTGATACCAGGAACGACTCTAAAGTTGTTAGGTCAAAAAAAGTCAAAATTTTCTTGCAGCAGAGTTTTTCTCTTTATCGATATTTTATTAAAGTTACAACACATATTGATGTGCTCTTGTAAGTTCAGTTGCAATTCTTGAATACAGTTATAATGTTTTTTGCGACTTCTGACGCAATAATGCTGTTTTGCCCACTACTGGACGCTTAAATATGCGTTGATAGGTTGGGCGTGGTAAGGCAAGAAACATGGTCTTACAGTATTTGGTTTGGTAAATACTCAATCCATTATGCATATAGAAACTTTGAAGGCAATAATGTGAAGCAGTACTTGATCTTCCCGCGGATGGATTAGACACAATGTACTACAAAGCTTTGATTAGTGCGCTTCAGAATTCGTTCAGTAGTCTGAACGTTATGTTTTTTTAAATGAAAGCAAACTCTCGAGCCCAGAAACCGGCAGAACTATGGCAATGTCGAACTAATATGGGGCGCCTCCCGTAAAAGTTACTACTTCTTCCTAACGCTTATACTGATTCAGACATTTACACTCATCAGAATTACCAATGGCACATTTGCCGAACTTCCTGTACTGTATGTCGAATTGGACATAGGATATCCATACACTTCAAACTGTCAAGGTCTCCTTTCCACCTTGTCTAACTTTGAGCATTTTCCTAACGTCCCAGCTTACGAAAAAACTACAGAAATCTTGAAGCTACAAAAATGTCTTGTTTCTTATGTCGTTGACGCCTGGAGACAGCGATGCCACCAGGGTGAAGGTTAGAATGTGTGCTTACCGATTTACGAGGGACTTCATGGCCACAACTAACCAATTTTTCAATATTCTTTCAACAGCATTTTGAACTTCAACCCATTTCATTGTATAAAATTTTTGCTCAACTGTTGTGAAGATTTTCTTTAAAAATTAATTTTTTTGAGTTACTGTTATCACTATGTCATGGAATCGCACGCGTTCGGTGAATTCTAATGTTCTCCTATTCTCGTTGCCAGCGCCCTGGTGAAAACCTAGTGTTCGTTGCCTGTAACGTCGTTTTTTCAAATGTACAACAGTTGAGCAAAGACTTATTATTGTTATCCTGTTGGCTGGTTCTGCGACATGTCTATTTCGTTGTAAGTTTCCAAATGTTGTTGATCGAGGTCATAGTGCACATCTTTATCTTCATTCAAAGTTTTTACCTACTACTCAACACAATACTATGGGGGAGTAGCGAAACCTTGCTCACGGGACATGCTCTTCCATGCCCAGAAAAACATTAGATTTTTCTGGAACAACCTTTGTACGCATCCTAAGCATCTCCATAATATCCCGGTTTTTCAACGATTTTTGCTTGTCTTTTCGTTCTGAAGGGCATCTGTATGCCCTGACACCTTAGCGTGGTAACCTGCCAAGACAAACTAAACGGAATGTCTCTTCTGCTCAACGGCACGTTTACTATTATGAAGACTACTCGACAAAGAAGAAGAGTATCCCTTTTTCATTGCCTCGCAACAGACAGACAATTAGCTTTGTTTTGCCACGCAGTGCTCTAGGACACGCAATTTTTCTCACTTAGCAACGGAAACTGTTGCGTAGGTCCAGGCAGATCGTGTCTTGTGTCACTCCTAAAAAAATAGGTGTTCAAACAAAATAAAGAAATAAGTTGCGTGTGAGTTCTTCCAAAGATACCAGCACCTTTATCTTGGAAGTGATTATTCTTTTAGTGTGGGCATACATGGCGTGCTCTTGTGAAAAACGAAACGCGTTAGGTCTTTTTATTGTAAGACCGCAAACATGATTGAGCGTGAAACTTGATGCCACGTGTTTAAACGAAGAAGTTTTGAAGCATTGTCACGACGTGCTTACCATCGTTGAGCGGAGCTGTCTTTTGTTCTGTTTGTGAACGCGATTTTAACTGGTATTGTCATTTCATTCCTCGGTTGCGATTTGAGCTTGCTAGGACGCTTGTCTCTCCTGCGTACCACTAGTAGTACTATATAACCAAACGTAATCGAACAGGCAAATAGATAAGCAGTTGCAAACCAGGAGCTGAAACGACAAATTTAGCAGTACTGTATGGGGACAATTTTGTAATGTTCCAACAGAGCAGTGGTCTTCAACCTTTTTGTACAATCGCCCCTCTACAGGAATTTTGCTTGAAAATCACCTCTACATATGATTTTACATTGTCTGAAAATATTTATTTGTTTTGAGAATGACTTGTTGAGTGGTCTGAATACTTTGTTGAGTGGTCCTATTTCCATTGCATCACACCTGTTGCTGCGAATCGAATTTAGTGCTGATGCAATATAAACGGGCAATCTAGTTAGCGCAAAACAAAACAAACGCGTTTTTAGAATACAGTAAATTTTATTCATTTCTAAAAACATAACTGATTCCAACTAATGCAAACCTTGCGACTGATGTTTATCTGCAAGCTTTTTCAAATGAGGTTGCAAGCTGGTCAGTTTAAGTCCTGTGACGTTTCCCCCGTTCTTGTTCATGTCAAGACGATTGCAGGTTTTTTTACGCATGTGCAGTATTTGGCTAAAACCTTGCTCAGCAGCATATGTCGTGGGAAACACCAATAGTACGGTAATAGCTTCACTTTTCCCCAAATTTCTTGAAAACGCTCGTTGCACTTGATCGATAAATCTGTCTATCCGTGTCAATGAAATATAGCACAGGCTTCATGGTCGCTTTGACCGTCGATGAGACGTTCCTGGATAGTGGAATCGCATTCGCTTATGTCAGTTAACTGGCATGAAGGCGTTTCATCCAGTCACGTTCTACCAATCTACGCAATCCAACGTTCAATGTGATTTCCACAACAACATGACTTCTTAGCAAATCTCAAATAACAGGTGGCGAAAAAGATTTTTGAACTCCTTAGTTTAGCCAAGTTGGGGGATCGTTGGACTTACTCGCCGTTCTAAGCTACCCCGTATCTAATTTACTGGTGTGTTATACTCTGTCATAAATCATATGAACACAGTACAGCTATATCGGATATAATATATCCACAAGCATAGCAAAAACACTGGAATTACTGTAAAACAAGATAACCACGTTTTACAACTTACGGCTAGTTGTAACTAATTTTACTAGCCATTAATAAGTGGTCTCGCAGCATTCATATTTCCAGCATTTTTACAATCGAACACACTTAGCTACATTGTTTTACTCAAGTTACGAATCAAAGATTATAAAACAGCATTTCCAACCCGCGGCCCAGTCAAAGTATTTGTGCGAACCAGTTTAGGTTTTCGCTGTAGTAGAAGTACAAACGGACGACCTATCCTTGTTTTTATAATAATCTTAAATTTTACGTGTTTGAGACAATGGTCATCAATCCCACTTTATCACTTTGTACTGCGTACTGGAGATTTCTGCGTTTCCACCTTTGTGCAAAACTTATTTCAAGTTCTCGGATTTCTACCTTTGTTGTTCCATTGGTTTTGGCACTAAACTTGCCAAAAACATCGCACTTATGGAGTGGTTAAAGTGCCAAATAGTTGTTACCATTGCAGGTAGCATTCGAACACTTTCAGCACAGTAGCTTACGTAATTTTTCCATTACTTGATATTTCAAGTTATACGCTTTTAGAAAAGTAAGATTTTAGAAGCCACATCTGTTCCTGCGAACGCAATATTACACATGACAAGCATCATCACACATAAAATAAGCCAGGGCTTCTCAAACCTTTTTGTTCTGCGACCCCATTTTAAAAAAGTTTTTTCTACGTGACCCTTCAAAATGGATAACCTAGAGCCCTACATGTGATACGTGCAAACGTCCCATTACAAAGCTCAAGAAGCGTGTTTTTCTATGGAGAAATCATAAAAATGCACACAATCCACGAAAGTAACTACACAGTAACAAAGCTACCACGTAATGGAAACAGTAAGGCGAAAAAAAATTAACAAAAAAAAACAATTCAGTTAATAGAAATTATCAAGCACAACTAATGGGACTGATGCACATGATGATTTTTACATAGATCATCCATCCGTAGATTGATACAAGACAACGCAGGACAAGGACATTCTCAACATTTTTCAAAAAGGATCGGTTTTTAGATTTAATGATTATTATCGATTTTGAGAATGCCGCTTCACACAAATATGTTGTGCAAAGGACTAAGAGTTGTGAATGGCTAAATCAGAAATGACTGGGCATTCATTTCTTGTTCTTAACCAAAAATGGCAAACTCTGTTTTGAAAAATCTGGTTGCAAACCTTTTTCATTTAATAACTCCGCAAACTCATCCTGGGCATGGCAGGTGTGTGGTCTCCTGGGATATCAATCGTGTATCACAGGCATGGCTAGAGGGGGGCATGGCCCTCCTCGAATTTCGAGCATATCTCATTATCACCACCTTCCACACGGAGCTTAAACTTCAGGTAAAGGTCAGCTATGATATGAATTCTCTAGCATTTACGCTACACACAACGTTTGATTAAACCATGGACATTTGGTAAATCATACTGCTTTGATAAAGTTCCACTTAAAGTTGAAGTAGCATAAGTTCCTTAAACAGTTTCGTTAATTTGCACTGAAGTATTTATTTGGCTTACACCTTACACATGAAAAGCTTGATTAACCTGAAAAATATTGGTTCAACTTTTGGATTGAGGGGGGAAATTTCCCCCATTTCCCCCCCACAACAGGTGCGAATTTTGTCTGAACCACCCATTATGTGATTTAAAAATTGCAATGATTTTTATGGGTTTGAATGTTTAAACTCTAAATGTCGATTTTACTGATTTGCTTGAATTACTTAAGTTACTTGAGTAATCTGTTAGAAATTACTTATTACTTAAACAATAAATTTTTGTTACTTGAACCCAGCCCTATGTGAGAGCATCAGTATTGCCCAACATTTCAATTTGCGCTTCATGGCGCCTTAGGATCATGGGTGTGCGGAACCTTTTTCAAAGTGGGTGGCACAATTGCACGTCAAAAAAATTATCGCAAATTTTTGTGGTTTGAATTGGCAACTGTGACGTCACAAGCAATGAAATATGACGTCATTACCTACACACCATATTAAGGTCTAAATTACACTATTTTAGACAAAATTACACCACTTTGAAAAGGCATCGGTGAACCACCTGAAATTCAAACAGGCTGTTACAGGGGCGACCCAGGACAACAGCCTCACTCGGGCTCATACGATTTATTCTGACTGAATAAAACCGTCCGACGCTTGCGTAACTGAAATTCCCGTTGCTTTCATTCTGGCTGGCACAGGGGCGTAACGAGGTTATGTGGCGTCCTGGGCAAGAAGCAAATTTGGCGCCCGCATATTCGAACCTGAGCTCTTTCGGAAGCAAATTCACTGTATTGAAGAAAGTACTTGTGACATTTTGGGGACTTTTCGGCGCCCTCGCTGTGATTCGGCGCCCCATATTGACTCGGCACCCGGAGAATTGCGCCCCCCTTGCTCCCCTCGCTACACCCCAGGGCTGGCATTATCGTTGCTCTATGACGTTAGTTACGTAACAATAAATGAGAAGTTCTCATGATAATTTCTCCACTGATCAGTAACGTATGTCAAAGAGCAATGATAACGCCAGTAAGTCCTTTGCTTACTAGGCTCATTCACATTAGCCCGAGTTGCTGGACAATTTATCGTTAGTTTGAAATTGTTCCAGAAATGGTAAATGTTCACTGGATTGGACTTCAAATCCAATTTTCTATACAAGTCCATTGCTTCAAAAAAATTCAGTCCGACATGAATTATGTTTTAAAAAATACTTAATATTGCATAGGGCAACTCGGGCTCTAATGAATGAGCCCGAGTAAAGCGCGAGCGAACAAAGTCGAGAGAACGCCTAATACGAACGATATTTTTTATTCAGGTCACCTGCAACATGAACGCGAAAGGTTAGGCATGGAACAAAATATATATGCGCAGTGACAAAGCCCAAAGGAAAGAGCCCGAGTTAACAACTTTTTGAAGTGAGACCGTGGATGGTGTGGCACAAGCATACAAAACAAGCTCGCGTTCTCCAAAACAAATCGTAATCGAAAACTCCGGCTAAACCCGAGGAGCCCGTGTGCAGAGTCACCACTGGGCTGATAAAAACACCAAGAACACAGCTTAAAAAACAAGCAAAAATGACACAACATTGATACCTGTCTTAAACATATTTAAAATCATAACTTTTCCACATGTTGAACACAGACATAATATGACTGCATACCAATTCTGCAACTGCATCAGTTACCAGAATGCAAAGACAAGACAAAGTTATTTAGCAACTTGCAAGTTGTCTGTAAGGACGCCAATAGTGTTGCAAATGCAGAAATAAAATATAGCTAATTAATGCTGCCAATGCAAAAAGAAAACATAATTGAAATTGATCTGTCAAATATTTTATTTTGCGTATAAGATTCAGAAAAAATCAATATTTAGAATGGTGTTAGCGCTTAAACTTACACCAGTTTTTTAATGGTGTGGCACGACTTTTTCTCTTCATGCAAGCATGGGTGCCGGAAGGGGGGCAGCAATTTGGAAATTTCAGCATAAAGGCTGTTTTCTTAGTTTCCAGTGGTAAAAACAAAATTTCACCACTTCTGGTCCTCTTAAAAATCTTATGGAACAATCCGCTAGTGTCGCCCCTGGAAAAACAGGACAAAAATCCTTCCGACGCCCAGAGTCGGATTAAAGTGTATAGGGAGCCCGGGGCAATTTTCACTGGAGGACGTATTTCATGACGTCATCGTTTGTAAAATTTGTTTTCGCTGATTCGCAACGTTCTCGTTTTCTTTTTCCAGTAGTCGATCACGTGCCTGCCGTATTAACTCGATTGTTAGCCGTCTTTGACGGTAAGCCGCACGAAATGGTGTTAAAAATTAATGTAAGCTGCCCTGGATTGTAAACTGCACTTGAACATAGGTTACCCAAGCCTCTGAGATGCATTCTCGACGTTCGCGTACTCGTGCATTTCCCGTAAAAATGATGCTTACACCACTACAACTGCCTTCTGTTTATCATAATACCTCCTGTGATGGATGTGCACGTCATGCTGAACAAAATCGAATGCGAAAGAAGAATTTGGTCGACAAAACGTAGCCAAGGAAAGACTGAGCGTCATATATACCTTTCGATAAAGCACAAAAAATAAAAAATGTAAGCAGCCCTTTATCTTAAGCCGCATGAAATGATGAAAAACTTTATAAGCCGCGGCTTACAATCGAATAAAAGCTTTGCTGGAAAAAAACGTTCCAGTCGCGGCGTTTCAGCTAACACTGCCGGATTTTTGCGCTTTTTCTCCTCAGAAACTTTGCCATTTTTAGCTCCTGATGGCATTACAGAATTCGGCATCGCGCTAGCTCAGGGCTTCTCAAACTATGGGTCGCGACCCCATTTGGGTCGCGAAATGTAATTTTGGGATCGCGAAAAAATTGGCTTGAAAATCAGAAAGCAACCTTTTGGTAGACTTTACAAGAAAATTAAAAGTATGCTTGCAGTTAAATTATTTCTAGTGCATTTTTAGGAGCAACATGCTGTCAGCTGTTTACAGAATGTCTGCCTGAACTATCGAATGATAATAGTCATTAATCAATTCAACGCAACAAGTTATGCGTTGTGACATCATCATTGTTGTAACTCACTGACCAATACTGACCTTGTTGCACTCATTCCGACTTGAGGGCAACTGGAATTTTCAAAACAGAGTTTGTGTAAATTTTAGATAAAAACAAATGAATACACAGCCATTTCTGAACTAGCCTTCATAAATTCTTGCCCTTTTCCACAACATATTTGTGTGAAGCAGCATTCCCAAAATTGACAATTATCAATTTTAAAAAGCGATCCTTTTTGAAAAATGTTAAGAAGGTTCTTCGTCCTGCGTTTTCTATGAATGGATGAACTGTGAAAACATCATCAACTGCATCCATTCCATTGGTTGTGCTTGATAACTTTTATAAACTAAATTAATTTTTGTTAATTTTTTATTCACTTTACTGTTTCCATTGCGTGGTTATTTTATTGCTGTGTATAGTTACTTTCGTTGAGTGTGTGCATTTGTACAATGTGATTTCGCCATAGACAAAAATGCCACTTGAGATTTGTGATGTGATGAAATTACACGTATCATTAACGTCTAGACTCTAGACTCTACGATATCCATCAATGGGGTCGCTTAGAAAATTCTTTTTGAAGTGGGTCGCAGAACAAAAACGTTTGAGAAGCCCTGCGCTAGCTAAACACTGAATCTCGCTTTCTGCTCTTTCGTTCTAGAATCGACTGATCAAAAACCTTTTCTGACGGAACGCGCAATAACATGTGGTGTAAATGGCTTAACTAGCGTCATATTTTTATGATGTAATGTAACGCAAGAATAGTAGCCATCGGAAGAAAAGTGCGTTTCCACCATACGTTATACTTTATGACGAAACAAAGATCGCAGTTCATCTGCAGCTACCTCCTCCAGACGGCACAAGAAGTTACGGAATCATTGATACTAAACAGCAACCACAGCAGAACTAGCTTTGCGGCTTAAGCACCCAAATAGTATCGCTTTCGCGACATTTGAGCAGCAGGCGTGATACAAAATTATAGGCCACACGCAATCTCTGCATGCATGGCTTTCTGAAATTACACCATGATTGTGATTCAGGGTTACCAGATCCACATTTTGCCAAAGGGCCAAATCTAGTTCAGAAAGGAGCCAAAAAAGGACAAAATTCTAAGACAAGGGACCAAATAAAGGGCTAACCATTTTTTCCAAATTTATCAGCAGTTACAAAGTCGTATGAACCCACTTCGCAATTTATTAGGAAATGGCAATGTTACTCAATCACAATTGTAGCTCAACAGCAAAACAAGTACATGATGAAAGTTTGTAACAGAACAACTTATTTTCGATGTGTGGCCATAAATCGAGATCAATTTACCAACCTCGATAAGTGCTAACGCGATCAACAACAATCTGAACAAAACCAACAAACACGTGCACCACCAAAACAACTGTAATTTAGGTAACGTAACAGTTCTCACTGCTACCTCTGCAGTTGCAGCAAGTAACACTCAGCCTAGGTGTTCTGATGAACTTACTTTCACATTATCCTAAGAAATTGTTTTTAAGCGAAAACCTTCAAAATTTAGGAACTTGGTGAAAATCTGCGACAAATTAGTCAAAAAAGTGAAAAAATATTGTTTCTCAGACAAGACCCAGGGTGATCAGATGTAATTTTTGCAAGAGGCCAAATTTATCCTGGAAAGGGCCAAAAAACAGACAAAAGGCCAAACAAAAATTTTGGGACCAGCAAGTGTTATTGGGACCAAATTTCTCAAATTTGGCCCCAAAAGGGCCAACCTAGCAACACTGTTATGATGCATACAAAAGGAACGAAAAAGTACATTTTTAACTGCATTTGAACATTGGGAAAAAGAGGCTCGCAGATTGTTTGCTGCACAATATTGATGTCGCAGTTGTCTCTGAATATCTTTGTCATCTGGAAGCTCAGTATCCAGTACAATTCCCAGATACTTGTAGTGGTTAACAGATTTTACATTTTGACCATCCAGTGTCAGTAATGGGATGACTGTGCTTTTTGCACTCTTAGCCTTAAACGTCATACAAACAGTTTTGCTGCATTTGAAAATAATTTCATGTGATTCTGCATAAGCCTGACGCACATCAAGTATACTTTGCAACCCTCGTACAATTGGACAAATCACGCAAATATCGTCAGCAAATATCAAGTGATTTAATAAGACTTCACCAATATAACACCCTGCTCTGATGTTGTTTATTTCAGTGGATAAATCATCTAGAAATACTGCAAACAAGTATATACTCAATACTCTTATTACAGCTTTGAGTCCAAGTTTTTATTACTGTTTTATTACTCTTTTTGAGCCAAAGTATCTTTAAGTATGGACTCAAAACAGTAATAAAATTGGATATTCTTAGTAAGAGACATCCTTGTGTTACACAACGAAGTTAAATTTTCGCAATGTGTAAAAGTTCATGACAAACAAATGCGTTTCTCATACGAAAGACCACATGATACAAGACACATATCGCATAGGGACACAAAAATTGTGCTTTATGATTGGAATTGGAGACCTGAATCGCGTTTCTCGCATATACTGCTGTAAGTCGGAATTTGAAGGTCGCTCGCAAAAGGCCATTCTCCTTTTGCAACAATGGAACTATTCAAACACTGTTACCATAGCAGAGGATGTGAGAAAACAATCAAGCTTTCAACCGTCGGTTACCCTCTTGCGCACAGAATGGGAGTAAGCTCTGGCATGTGAAATGAAAGAAAGTAACGGCTTGGTAACACAATCTGGATGCTTGGGCAAAACTTTCTTAACAATATAGAGCGATGAGGGTTATCCAGAATACAATGCTTCACGTACACAGCATGTATTGGTTGCTCAATAACGTTTTGTTATTAGACCCACTGATAACTTCCGCCTTCAGTCAGGGCCTGATTTAGCTGATGCGAGGCCCCAAGGCTAATCCAGTTGTGAGGCCCCATCTCCCACTGTTACAAGGGAAAAATGGAAAAACTCTAATCCGAAAATGACGATATTGACGCTCCAAAAGTAAGGTCAACAAATTATTTGTAAATCCTTACTAGAATGTCCCACGATCACTGGGCTCGTTGCTAAACTTTCGACGCAAAAGCGTTCAATGATACGGAATTGTGGAAAGCGTGCTTGGCTGGCGGGAACACGATTATTAATTACGACAGGCGAACCAACCAAAAACGTCACGGTTAAATTTTTGACAAAACATCCTAAAAACCAAACACACTACACATATGTGTGGCGGCCGAGAGGACCACGACTGTACAAATCTCGCACGCACGAACAAAACATGTCAAGTAAAACGACCCAAAGGGTTGCAACTGCTATACCAGGGGTTCCCAACCTTTCTCTTACCATGTACCCCTTTAGCATTCCGACAGATGAGAATGCACCCCTTCAGCATTTCGACAGATACACAGGTAACCCTAAGAATTCCTATGACAATACATTTTATCATGATTATTCATAGATATATTTAACAATAAGCATACAATGATTTTTGAAAAGAATATTAACTGGTATTTGTGTAAATATTTGGAAATAAATTATATGCAAATATAATTTGATCTTCTATTAATAACCTTAAATGTACCCCTTCGGATAGGCAAATGTACCCCTGGGGGTACATGTACCCCAGGTTGGGAACCCCTGTGCTATACGATAATGATTCGCGAGTTTGTTACTTCTTCAGACTGCAAAGAATCGAACGCAACGAAACCATCGCGCGAAAAGGTGTTTAAACTTCCCTTACGCTGTTATTTATTGAAATACGTGTTAAGAAAGTTTTGATTTTCTATGGTGTTTTGATGGTGCTTTATAACTACAGTGGTCTTGTAGCGCCACGACTGAGGTTGTACAATGTCTGGTATCATTTGACTCGGTGTTTTATGTGTTCTGATTGTGTTCTCAGCAGCTCTTCTGCACACCGTGCGCCTGGTAAGAAGGTTACAGTGCCAATTTATAAGGTCTTCGTAAGACCCGGCCGAGAGTCGAAATCCAGACTTACCAGCACCAAAGCGGACGCACTTACCACCACCAGGCCACGGGCTGTTCCCTTGTATAAAAAAGAACAGCTACAAATCAGTCGCGTAGCCAGCCCAAACTTTTGGGAGGCCAAAGTGTTTGACTTTAGGCGAGCAACAGTATTTTTGCTTGGGACGCCGCTTCTCAAAGCACAAAATGACCAGATGTGCTAAAAATTTGAGGGAACATGGCCCCCTGGCTACACCCAGGGCTACAATAATCGAATCAAGTAAGGCTGAACAGAATACAGTAAACAATTAAAAAGTTTTTATCCTGGCCTTCTTCATAACAAAATCATCTAGGAATTCATTAAAATTTGTTTGCGTAAGTTTGTCACTTTTAGTGTACGGAATGCTAGTTAGTGTGGACAACCTATCCTGGAACATTGTGACCCTTTAATTCAGTTTTAATTCTTTTGAATCTTGAAACAGACCTTTCTCCTGAGCAGTTGGTGGTCACCAAGCTATGAAATAATAGGTTCCGCGTGGTTGGATAAACCAGAACCACTAATCTAAGGCATCGGACTCAAACGCTATTCTGTCATTTTAGGCGCTAGGCTTAAGCCCACATAGCCTATTGGTAAATCCGGCCCTGATTTCAGTTGAAATGCCAGCCAAGCAAGACACGGTGCAACTGACTGCAGGAGGTGTGAGAACACGAGTGTCGAAACCTAAAATCTCTCTACATGGTACTTGCGCAGCACCAGGCTCTGACATTGGTGAAGTGAAGAGTAATGCATAAATGGAAGAGTTGCTTCGAGTTTAACAAACGTGTCCATGCACAGTTGACACTCACCTGCTGTTGCATTGAAACAAACTAAACGCCAGCTTTCTTTAGGGATCGCCAATGTTTACAATCGAAGTCTAGGAACCAACAATGATTCCAGTGGCGTATCTTGGGTATGGCAGGAATGGCTCGTCCTCGTGCCTGGGCGCCACTTTGAATGGGGGGCAAAAATTGCTTGGAAAAAATCAAAATTTGTGACTTGCAGTTTCTTCAACCTCTATTTGGCGTCCCATGCCACGAGTACAGTATCTGCACAGCTGCATCGATACAGTGCACAGAGCGCTAACTAATGGGTGTGTTGCGACAGCATCAAGCATTGTGACAAAACTGTGTTGTTGTGACACAACAAAACGGTCAGACATTGTGACCGAACAAGAACGCTCGCTTGCAATATTTACAAGCCCTCATCCCCACGCTATAAGAAAGGTTTGGTCAGTCAGTTCCAGTGTTGCCAACTGATGTATATATATATGTATTTTCAAAGTGCTTGGTATATAAATTTTTAGTTTGATACATATGAAAAATTTGGTATATATTTGGTATATTTTTGTCGGAGGGTTTAGTTGAGATTTTAATCCAATTTATTTGGTTTATTACAAAACGGAAACAGAGAAGCCATGTGGTGTTCAAGCTATATAAAAAAGTTCAGTGATTTTGCTTAACATGGGAGTAAGCATGTACTTGGGCTAAGCGGAAAGCGAGGTTGGAAGAGAGGTGAGAAGTTATGAAAATACTGAACTTAGCTCTAGGTATGCGCTTTTCGTCAGCCACTGCATCCAAAGGGGGGAAAGCGGCGCACGAGAGTGGCAGAAGATTTAGCAGAGTGACTGATAGAGTTTGCATGGTTTGCAAAGTAGTATTCTGTTGTGTATCCCTTCTGCTAACTGTGCAAAAAGAAAATTGCCAGCTATTACATAGTATAATAATGTGCTGTACCACAAAAGGAATGAAAATGTAGTTGCAAGTGTGGAAGGTTGGGTTTTGCGGTGGTTAATGAATCTGTCACTGCTGAAGTGAAGAAAGTAGAAATTGAGCTTGTAGCATCTCTGTGAAGGCACTGCTCAACAGCAACTGTTAATCATCTCGTGAAACAATAAAAAGGCATTGAAAATTATCATTAAATTGTTAGTTTTTGTTACAGATGTAAATTTGGTATACGGTATATGTGGTATATTTTTAGACTAGATTTTGTATATTCATTGTAAGAAGAGTTGGCAACACTGGCCAGTTCATGCTGCTGCGTTTCAGGCAAGAGGATGTTTGTCAGAACGTGGTTTAAGTCAGTGGCTGAGAATCTGAATTTGGTGAAAAATTTTGCGACTGTTACGCAAATAACCGCTCTAAGCTCACACAGATTTACAAATTGCTTGAAACTGCTGCGGTCAGAGCCGGATTAAAGGGTAGGGCGGCCCGGGGAAATTTTTACTGGAGGGACCCTATGACGTGATTCATGACGTCATCGCTTGTAAAATTTAAGATTTCGCTGATTCGGAACGTTCTCATTTGCTTTTTCCGGTAGTCGATTATCTGCCTGCCGTATTAACCCGATTGTTAGCCGCCTTTGCTTGCAAGACGCACGAAATGGTGTTAAAATTTAATGTAGGCTGCCATTGATCGTAAACAGCACTTGAACATAGGTTACCTACGGAATGGGATATTTCGGCGATGCCGTTTCGGCGATGGACGTTTCGGCGACGGATGTTTCGGCGATGGACTTTAGATCAACGTTGTTGCTTCCAAATTTTTGAACTTACACACAGTGTCAAGCCTGCTCAGTTGCTCTAGGAAAGTTTCTACTGTTAGTATTCATGGCCAAGGTGGCCACGAATTTTTGCCAGACGTCCATAGAAAAACCTTAGGCCTACTTGGCATTTGATTGTAAGTATGTGAGTTGGAGTTTGCCTTTGAGCAAACTCTGGCATCCCGCTCCGCCAAACGTGTGTTCGCGTTCGCCCAGAGGCACTATCTGGTGCCTTGCTGCTAGAACAGGAGTTCGCACTCCGGGAGGCAACTGTTGGCAAGGGACTGGAAGTACGAATATATCTGTACACCGACAGGCAACCGACCGAAAGAAACAACGAATATGCTCTTAAATTATCTGTGAAATGCAATCAGAATACGCGAAAGCTGAAGCTATAATTGCCGTCCAGGCTTAACTTTTGTGTAAACTCACAGCCGCCTCATGCCAGCAAAAAGAAACGTCACAAGCCATATTTCCTTCCACACACGGTCACGGTCACGCTAAACTCTTCCAAACTACCGGTGAAGAGAAACCACACATGCCCTCAGGATGACAACAAAAATGCTTACCAAGCAAACATCCTTTGTAGTTTAACCATTGAAGTATTTCAAAAACACGCTTTTTTCGTATAAAACATCTGCGACCACCATCGCCAAAACGTCCCGTCGCCGAAACGGCATCGCCGAAACAGGGTCGCCGAATCGGCGTTGTCGAAACTGCCTCCTAGACCCGGTTACCTATGCCTCTGAGATCCATTCTCGACGTTCGCGTACTCTTGCATTTCCCATTTAATTGGCAACCCCAGTATCAATGATGCTTCCACTACTACAACTGCCTTCTGTTTATCATAATTCCTCCTGTGGCAGATATGCACGTGATGCTGAAGCAAAGGGAATGCGATAGAAGAGTTTGGTCGACAAAACGTAGCCAAGGAAAGACTGAGCGTCATCTATACCAGTGCTCTCCAACCTTTTTGTCATCGAGGAACCCCTGATATACTTTCGATTGTCATGGAACCCCATTAACAAAAATTTAAAAGACACGAATTACTTGTAAGAAAATCAAGTATTGCATTATTAGATAATTCAACAAATGAACAGTTATTACAGAACTTAAAAAGCAAGAAATTAATGACTCGCTTGTTCTTGCATTTTTGGAATTTAGCTGCTACATTCAGAATTTGGTCGTCCGGCAAAAAGAACCCGTATCTGAAATATGTGATCTATACCTTCGATAAAGTAAAGATATAAAAAATGTAAACCGCCCTGATTGTAAGCCGCATGAAACGATGAAAAAACTTTATAAGCCGCCGCTTACAATCGAATAAATACGGTTCTCAACTGCACATACAGTTAGCTGCGAGAAAAGAGTTAATGATAAAAACGCTACAGTGTATTCTTACTAAGAAAAAATATTTCCACAGGCTAGAGAGTGACTCGGCAAGAAACAACATTCACCCGAACAGTAAGCAGAAACCAGAGATTACAAACAAAAACACCGGAAAAATAACGTGTCAGTATGGCTAGCCAGTTTGAGTGTGAAAAGTGCTTCGAAACTTATATCGTGATTTTCACCTACGTTTTCAGGTGCTCTGGTTAACCCCACTGTTCCAACATTGCTGCTTTGAAAGCTCTGCTGGAAAAAAACGTTTCAGTCACGGCGTTTTAGCTAACACTGCCAGAATCTTGCGCTTTTTCTCCTCAAAAACTTTGCCATTTTTAGCTGCTGATGGCATTACAGATTTCGGCATCTCGCTAGCTAAACACTGAATCTCGTTTTCTGCTCTTTCGTGCTACAAATTGACTGATCAAAAACCTTTTCTGACGGACCACGCAATTAAATGTGGTGTAAATGGCTTGACTAACTTCATATGTTTATGATGTAACGCAAGGATAGGAGCTATCGGAAGAAAAGTGCGTTTCCACCATAAGTTACCCTTTATGACGAAACAAAGGTCGCATTCGGCTGTGGCTACCTCCTCCAGATGCCACAAGAAGTTACGGAATCATTGATACTAAACAGCAACCACAGCAGAACCAGCCTTGCGGCTTAAGCACGCAAATAGTATCGTTTTTGTGACACATGTGCAGCAGGCGTGATGCACGAGTAGATAAACCCATGCCAAAAGAACGATTATTAGGAAAAGTTACAAGCAAAATTCAAATATATCTGCATTGAACAAAACCGAAAATATTTATATTTAGTAGTGATTACTAAAACTGGCAGAAAGTCAAACTTGCAGAGAAATCATTACTGATACTCAAAGGAAAGCACCACTGGAATATAGAGTTGTATTCTTGTATCTCTTTCGAATCACGACAATTTTTCAAACGAATATTTTATTTAAAGCCAATAAATGTCATCACGGGTGGCCCCCATTGAGCGGAGGGCCCGGGGCAATTGCCCCGTTGCCCCCCCATTAATCCAGACCTGGCTGCGGCCCAATCCGACTTTACGAAATTTCTTCAAGGCCACTAGTGTAAACAGGCAAAGCCTGGGTTGCTAAACTGGGGGGCGTGGAAGGTTCGCAAGCAGGGCGCGGGTATGACAGCGATAATTGTTGAAAGGCGGGATAATGTCAAAGGCCGGCCTGAAAAAGTTTAAGAACCTCTTAGGTCTAGGCTGAACACAATGCCCCAGTCCATAGACTTGGGAAGAGAACCATAGTCATGGCCGTAGTCAGGGTCAAATTTTTACCGAGGCGAATGTTAATTACGTCACCGGTTTGGTACGTTGTTAAAGCAGTTTATGGAGACCAAACATCCTACCCTCATATAATCCAGGCTGGCAGTATCTCTGGTGGTTTCAACACAGGGTAGCTGCAGTGCTGCTCTTTTTGAAATAGCCACACAATCAGTGGCGTGTCTATGCAAAGTGGCGCCCATGGCAAAATTTAAATGTCCGCCCTTACTAATAATTTAAATATTGAATATGGGCACAATTTTTCAGAAATATAAACCATGAAGAAAATAAATGTTTTGAAACGGAAAATATTTTGTTTATTTTTGCTTTAAACTTGTCAGCAAATAAAATATAAATTATCAATAAGAACTGCAACATACTTCTATACTCATTTAGTTTTATTATTGATGAACATCAAAACATTCAACTAATAATGTTATCGTAGTGTATAGGCTTCATATTGTTGCCTGGCAAAATCGCATACCTTGCAAAAGAAATCAAACAACATATTGCAACTTCAAACGACAATTTATTTTGAAACGAAACACATTCAATCTCAATTGTGCAATGAAATATTTAATGTAAGTCATGTATCACTTCTGTTCGAAAACCGCAACTCCATTGAGACATAAACATATCTCGTCTTTTCCTGTTAAATTACAAAAAATACTAATTTTTGTCGAAGCAAATTCGTCTATGATTTCATCAAAGTGAGCTTTTGCTGCTTCGTCCCTTTCTATCCTCATCAAAGCTATATCACATAACCTTCCCTGACTTAGTGTTAATAAATGACGCCCGGAGGTATGAAAGGACCAGTTTCAGTTTACTGAAAGATCGTTCGCAGCTTGCAGTAAATACTGTATAAATGCCATCATCAGCACCAGTGGTGTGTTTAAGGGGAGGCGAGCGAGGCACTTGCCTCGGGCCCCCCTTTTTGGGGGCCCCCCCTTGAGGTGTTACGAGCGTAAATTTTCCTTAGTTATGATGAAAAACTTATTATTCACACATATAATGTACTACAAAGCAGATCATAAGTAAGTACTCTGCTTTCAAAGGGGCACCCTACAGAAACTGTACTGTGCAGGTACTTTGCTTTGAAAGAGGCCCCCAACAGCAACTGCAATTTGAAGGTACTCTGCTTTCAAAGGGGCCCCCAACAGCCACTGAAATGTGTAAGTACTCTGCATTTAAACTTCATTGAAGGGGCCCCTAAAAGAAACTGTAATGTGTAAGTACTCTGCTTTGAAAGGCCCCCCCAACAGCCATTATAATATGTAAGCACCTTGCTTTCAAAGGGGCCCCAACAGCAATTATAATGTAAAATTTCATGCTTTCAAAGAGGCCCCAACAGCAATTGTAATGTGTAAGTACCTTACTT
>Ga0210059_1005567_pt1 | contig 20266 bp, 11 predicted proteins | sample Ectturendosymbi2_FD_188042 | JGI IMG/M metagenome (GOLD analysis project Ga0210059, IMG submission 188042) | Ecteinascidia turbinata endosymbiont from Florida, USA - Sample 2 (SPAdes) (version 2) | ecosystem: Host-associated > Tunicates > Ascidians > Unclassified | place: Key West, Florida... | reverse complement strand
CGCTTGCTTCATGTCTGGTAGGTCGTTGTTCGTGTGGTTCGAATCTCGGCCGGGTCGTGCCAAGACCTCACAAATTGGAACTTGCTTCAGTCTGGCCAAGCGCTCGGCATAATGACTGTAGCAGGGTAATTCTCTAATGCGGATGCAATCTTTGTCGGAGTCCGCCTACTGCCTTCCCATCGGAATAATCTCGTCGAAGACCAAGTGTGTGCGGTTGAGAAATGGGCGATCTCTTCAACACCCTAAACAAATCTCTGCCCGGGCGATCGTCGATGCCACTGGAAGGACAATTCTTGTGTTGTGCGGTTACATTGTCTGTACTCGCAATTGCGTTGTATAAGAACTTTCCGCAAAATGTTCTCGTGTCTTCGTCGTTCTGATCTGATACGTGAAAGTGACGGCATGGGCCATGTATGTATGGTGCTTTGACCAGGATGTGAAGGTGGTGCCAGGTGCAACCTTCACAAAAAGAATGTGCAATAGGTGCGGTTCACTGCCAAAAGGAGGGGACGTTGTTGCAACCTCTCAGTTGATGTTGCATTGAAAGTGCGAATCACCACAAATAGGATGTGTGCAAAGAGCAACACACAAACATATGTGACGTGAACAAGCAATAATAGAGTCATCTCTATTATTACTGCCACAGTGTGAAGTTTTGTGCACTTGCCGTTCGAATAGCCAGGTTTCAAAATTTGGTGGGGCACAATACATTTTTGAGGGGGCAAGATTTTTGGTTTTACTATATGTTTAAAATAAATTTTTCTGGGCGCAAAAATTTGGGGGCACAAAAGAAATTTGGGGCCACTGCCCCCGAATGCACAACACAAGAAATATACTTCTTGCCTTTCGCATGCCTAATGGTGTAAGGCTAAGCCCAATATTTTTCTGAGGTTATAGTTATTCCAGTACTGTAGCTTGTTGTGGGTATCTGACATCTAACCAAAAAGTTTTAATTTGCACAACACACATCAAAAAAGTAATCGCCAAACTTTATTTCTTTACTCTGAGAAGCAAAATAACTGACAGCAATAACAGGTCAGAAATTTCGCAGAGGTCAGAAATTTCGCTTGACACCGGCACTCCGGATCCATGACAGAGATGAGCATGGGTTTGGATATAAATCCGGTGGAATGGTAGTTTTTTGATGGATTTAGATTTTACAATTTCTGAATAACCGGATTTGAACTTGGATTTGATAATTTTTTTTACATTTTTTCATAACAATTAGTTCAGTTTCAAGATTACTGTATTTAATCTGTGAAAATTGATTCCGGTTTGGTTCCGGCTCAGTTAATTTATGACGTCATTCGGAATTGTACAATGCACATCGTCTTGGTCAGTGCTCCCACTTTTAGGGATTTTGTCCCTAGATTAGAACACTTGGCCCTTTTTGGGGATTTTTTAGGGATTTTCGGAAAAGTATGAAAACGTGTAAAATGAACTATTTCAGTTTATGTTGGACATCATATTTGGTTCTATTTTTAACATTTATCACAGCACTCCGATTTTATGCTGCACCACTGGTGTAGGAGGCGGGGGTGCGAACGAACAGTTTTGATTTGGTAAAAATCCGTGGAAATCTGGGCAAAATCTCAGAAAACCTTCACAAAATCCCTGAAAATCTTAGCAAACGCCTGAAAATATGAGCAAAAATGGCACCCAACGGCCCCCAAAATAACATAAAAAACTTTTTTTTGTAGGTCACTTTTTATGGAGTTTTTCGGGCAAGTTAGGGAGATTTCGGGCAAAGATCATTCGCACCCCCAAGATTTTGCCTGCTCCTACTCCTATGTGCTGCACCACCACAGATTTAGGGATTTTTTGGAATGTTTTGGTACTGTTCTAGGGATTTTTGGAATTGCATTTGTGAGAGCCCTGGTCTTGGTTTAAATCAGGGGCGGGGAACCTGCTGCCCGCCTGAACATTTGATATGGCCCCCATTAGAACATTCTTTACCCGATTAAAAGTACAAAATAACGACAAAAGGAAGCTCCATGATAATAAGGTACTTTAAAGTACTAGTGTTTCTGTATGTTTTCGAGGAATCAGTCGACTGCGCTCTGCTTTCATTTTTTTGCGATGATTTAAACTTGCACATATCCATATTCAACTAAGTGCTCTCCACGATCTGTGTGCTAGTGATAGTGATTCGCTTGTACTGTATACTCTACCGGTAATTTGTTTGTCTGATTTGATATCTTACACTTGACTTTATAACTGAGCTTCTCATTGCATTGGATGCTAATATAGCGCTTACCAGAGATGAATGGATTTAGGTTTTCCAAATCCATGTTCAATCCGACAATTTCATTTCAAAATCCAAATCCGATAAACTGACAGTTCCAAATCCTGTTTAAATCCAAAACTCTATCACTTGTGTTCCACCAATGGCAAAATAACCCCAACACAGTGTTACCTTGAAAACAAACTCAAGTTAACTTATAACTTAAAAACAAACTTATGTTAACTTATGCTCTGTTTTTGCCTCAAAACACTATAATAACACTAAAGACTTCAAGGTAACACGTGCTATTGTATATGTCACTTGTATAACGTGTTATATGTCATTGATCTGCCTTTTTGGTTAGTTTAAAGAGTAAAATGCAAAGTGCACGAATATTTGCATCATCTAATGGGGAAGAATTGAGGAATCATTCAGTTACTTTTTCCGTGGGCAAGACTGACTTTACTTATACGCTACGACAAAGCAGGCCTAAGCATAACCCGTGCTGATAAACGTTTGATCACAAAGTAATATTATGCTGTCCACTATAAAAAATGAAAAAATATTTGGTGCACGATTGCTTGTATACTCTGTAACAGTTCTGTGTAAGTGATATGTAGTGAATACTGATAAGGCTCTGCTTGTAATTAAAATGTGAATGTATTTTGCCGACAAACCCTTCTTGTTTGCAGAAATATTTTCCACTTGACTATTGCTTCAAGTTTTTCATGCAGTTTGTGCAGGTGATGATGCCTACATAATAGGCAAAATATATATTTTGTAAGATCTTAGCATCTGAATCGTACCTGGAAAAAGTATTCCTTTTGTTAGACAGTGCAAGCTAAGCCCTAATGGTTTTGAAGTGTGTTGATCATTAATGCCTCTGATTTAAAGCAAAAGCCTTCCAAAACTGCAGCAAAATAGTTTCAACACTTCAAGAAATTGGTTGCTAAATTTGCAGGTTTGATTCTGATTGCCTTGACGTCTAAATTGCGAATACTGTATGACGTTTTAAAAAGTGCCCCGACACTGATCAAGCCATCCCACCAAGTTTAACCCGCCATTGTCACGCAAGTGGAAATCTTATGCGATAAACGTCATTTTTAAGTATTTGTGAAAGCTAATTTAAAGCACTTTTCTAAACTGGGGCCAAACAATTCTAAGGTTAAATTTGATTGCTTTGAAGTTAAAAATTACGAATACAACGATTAAAAAGCACCCCAACGCTGATTGAGCCGCCCCAACAAGTTGAACCGATCATTTTCACGCCAGTGGAGATCATTTGCGGAAAATGTCATTTTTTAGGCATAATTCAAATTGACTCTGAAGCACATTCCTGAACTGGTGCAAACCGTTGGTACTGTATAAGCCAGCGGTCCTTAAAAAGTTATTAAGCCTCAATACCCCTAATCAGATCGAATATAACTTTTGACAATACGCGAAATTTTGACAATACGTGATGAAAAAGTTGAGCCGAATGTAGGCATGTTTACTTCATTCGTGGCTTCACTGTAGAAAATCATTGGTTTCGCTATGGCGTTTTTTGAATCCAGACGATCGCTTTATGAGACTTAGGTCATACACGAAAAATCTGCAGTGCAATTACAACATTCACCACGTTATAAGCTTTTTTAAACAACTGTTGGGGTGTGGTGCGTAAGGTTTTGTTCAGCGTAGCCCATGTGCAGAACCAGAGAGCAGTGTGGAAGGAACTGCTGGCCTACTATTGCAAAGAAAATGGCGAGATCGAATGTAACATCAGGAGTTCAAGGTGGCTACGGAGAAAGAACAGAAGGATCTAGTGGTAGTCGATAAAATGCCTCGACTGAAGCTTTTTCTCAGAAAAACTGTTTTGACTTGAGAACTTTCTGAACTCCTCCCTGATGAGATGGCGGTTTTGAAACGAAAGTTCGTGGCATATGCGGCAAGCCGCACACGAGTGCATGGACTGGTACGATTGATAAAAATCATGATTAAAAAATCGAATTTTTAAATATTTCAATAAGATTTATTAGATTTCTTTTGATTTAATTTGCAGGAGGTGCGCCCCTAACACTTGTAATTTTTAATTTCAAATAGTTTGTTTGAGAAAAGCTTTTTTGTGGTTTGTTTCTTTGAGTACAGCAACTCGAAACAGCTAAGTTTCATTAAAACTTTCTTTACGCTTATTCAATATCCTTCAAGGCAAATCAGTTCATAACACAAGTACCGGTATACAAAATGAAATATTTATTAAAATGAGAGTACTCAAATCAGTTTATCATATTCGTGGACACTTAATGGTATGTTAAGAAGCTTGTACACAAATACAAGCTTGTCAGCTTTTTTGGTGCGAAGTTGATTGTTAAAATTAATCTTTGTAATGCAGCTTTCACTAGTTCAGTTCTGCAAAAGTATGACTTTTATGTACAAAACGGTAAATACCTATGTCTGTTATTTTGAATCAAAAATATGTTCTGAAACTACTGTCTGCAGCATTCATGTTTGATGGAATTTAGATGCAACTTTTACTTTACGCCGGTTTTTTTCCCTGAGACATTTCAGTCGTTTGCCCCACAGTAGTAAGTCCACGCAACGCTATTCACTAGTCTATATTTTCAGACATTGTGACTGCACTTTTTCGGTCATATAAAAAAATTCGGTCTGTGACCAAAAAAAACTAGCTTTAAGCCTACACGTTCAAACTTGTGGCATTCAAACAGTTTTGACTTCTGAGTCTGCAAGGGTTAGTGGTTTCAGTCCACATGTCCTTTTTGCAGTTAGTTGACATAAAAATCTGTGACAACACACAAGCTATGACAAAAGTTTAATTGTTTTTAGCTTGTGCTTGTCATTAAGAGCTCTTTGCCTTCTGTATTGACCAGTGACAATCTGTTAGAATGCTAAATAAGTGTGTCATAGAAATCACACAAAGTTTCATAATTGTATGACTTTTCTGCTTGATTTAAGTCATTTCTTGATTTGAATCAATCAATCCTGATGAGCAACCTACTGTGGTTGGAAACAAAATTGGGATTTGTTAAAAAATATTTTCGCCCTTCCTGGTTTCGGTAAGTTCATGCTACTTTTTAAAAATGAGTGGATGGTAACGCGGTTTTCGTTGTATCACGGATTAGTACGTTATACTGAACGTTACGGCAGCTCAATTAACACCGGAGTGTGTCACACTGTAAACACGGCACATGAGGGACATGCAAAAATACATGTATTTGATTTATATTTTGCACTTTTAGCGAGTTGCTGTTGCTTCCAGATTTTAAAACTTTGAGCAGCAGATACTTCGTTGTTTGCCGTTAAATGCAAGTTTATTGTCAGAAAACAAAGGAATCGCACACTACAACCGACGCATTGCAAAACAACTGGCTTGATTTGGTCGCACAAGATGCATGAAAACCAGTCGTGCCGAAGAAAACGCAGCAAGAAAGCAAAAGTTCACGTCCACACAACAAGGACAGCACCAAAGCAGACAGCGGAAACCCCTGTTCATCGTTGGTGATGCAATCCCGGAAGGAGGATAACTCGTCATTACTGCAGTCGAAGAGCATTGGCGAACCACACGACCCAACTTATGGCTCATTGGAAAATCACAGCACATGATCTGCAGCTCGCGAGACGCGGGTCTGAACTTGGTCTGGGTTCGGTTCCCACCTAAGGTGGGAGTGGAGGCGAACCCGTCTGTTTCGTTCAGGCCCTTGAGAGAAAGTCTATATATGAATATATCGAAGGCAGTGGAAACGCACGCCTGAGAAGGACGCGCCTACAGCTGTCTGCGTTAGCCTTTGCTAAGGTAGATGACAGAGAAGCAACAGTAGCGGAGTGGAAGAGTGCTGCTGCACGCTCAGGCGGTCTCCTTGTGACGCACGGTGGTCGAGCGACTTGCGATGAGCTTCTCGAGCATCGTGCGCGAGTAGCGGAGACGATGGGTCAGCTCCCTGCTGCAGCCGTGCTTCTCGAGCTGGCTCATGCGGAAGGTGCGGAAGCGCTTGCTCGCGTCGATGTACGTCACGGCGCCCATCAGCGGACAGAGGATGACTTTGGTGTGGTCCTGCGAATCAAAGCGACCCTGATGCGATTGCGCGTCTTTGCGATTTTTGCAGAACGGACAGGACAAAAACACTGTTTTGACTTTCTTATTTTTGCTCCTCCAGCCGAGGTTGGCGAACTTTTCCCTGATTTAGATAAATTTCGGTTTCATTAAATTTCGAAATGTGCTGCGTCCGTTGGAAGTTGATTTGTCGCAGCAAATTTGAACAATGCACCTTAAAATGAACGCAAATACCACGAGATCATTATAGTAAGCCTCAACAAAAAAGGTGGAATGACGGCGTGTCTAGCAACATATTTGTAAACATTTGAGTTTCACGTGGGATGATTTGAAACTGCAGCCGCGCGACGAATAAAAGTCAAGACATGACAAGGTCACGTGAGGTCGCCGTTTGACTTGCCTGGAAGGTCTGGACCCGCATAAACCTCTTGAATTGTTACAAAGGCGCTTGTGTGTTATTTGTATCCATCACGTTTTGGGAAAATCCTGCCACCCAACGCAGTGTTTGGAAACTGCCGGGAAAACCTTATGATGCCTCTTCAACGAAGCATCGAAAGGTATTCGTGGCTCTGATGCAAAAACTATGGGGATCTTAATTAAGTTGTGACTTCACAGCACGATCCCCGAAGTCAAGATTCGAATCCGCATCGTTGTTGAAATTATATTAACGTTGACAATACCTTATCTCGAAACCTGATTGTACAGATTGTTGCAACGAAATTCGCAGAACTCACGTTGAAAAAGTTGATCTGGAGTGTCCCGTTGCTTAAGTGAAGGATGATGGCGCTGCGAGTGCGGAACCAGGTGCGGAGGAAAGGAAGCCTTGAAAACTGATCGCCTTCCTTGGGAGCCATTCCGGCGCCAGCCTGGAGAAGCGAGAAATCAGTGGTTTGCTTTGACTGCGTTCTCTTCGTGTGAAGAAAAAGTGGCTTTAAGTGAGCATTGCGCAATACTCGTATCCTAACGGCGCAGTAACCTTGCTTCCGTCGATTACGGATTGCTTGATTTTGCAACAAAGTATTTTTGCGATTTATACTGAATGCTCTGTCCGCCGTAGACAGCATCCCTTCCGTAATTTTACCTTCCCGAACTGGGTATATCAAAAGCTACATCAGCTGATTTTATTTTAAATTCGTCTGCACACCTCTTGATGCGCACTTCCACGTCTCTCGTTTTGCAAGTGATTGTGGGAAAAAGGGAAAAAAAAACTTGCGAATTTGAACAAAAACCCAGACGGAAGGGATTTCCGTATAATGGAACTTTCGCATATGGTGAACGAAACTCATGACGTATGGCTATGATTTTTCACCATTTACGGATTTTAAATCAAGCATTTTTGCGTAGGTCGCAAATCCGTACATTCTTCTAGCTTCAGTCAGTCAAACTTTTTTCGGGAAAATATGTGATATAGCACGGATGTTGTGGTTTGACTTCGTTTTCAAATGCAATGCAAGGGATCATGCGGAAAGCTTTCAGCTATGCTACTGCGTATGTTCTATTGCACGTTTCGATGCCAGCTGAAGTTCTGCAAAGTGAATATCAAAAAGCAAACGGGGAATTACAAATAATATAATCGTTTGACAGCAGGAAATATTGATCGACGGCGCCATTTTCCTGACAAAAGCATATCATCAGCAAATCAGATTGCCATGTCGGCTAAACCTGTCGCAGAATCTACAAATTGCACAAGCTCTGCTGCGCAGAACGTGCCTTCAGCGAACTAAGTTATCTTTTTTCTTTGTTTGAACAAAAATGCCGGCACATTTAGAACTTCAAGAGCGAAGCAGTAGCAGCAGACAAACCTTCAGCAAATGTTCGGACATGTAGTTTCGGAAATATTTCAGCAGAGTGACTTTTTTCATCAGCTCGTCAGGGAAAGATCGCAGGGTGTGGTAGGATTCGGTGATGTCTTTGTCGATGTATTCGATCTGTTCGTTGTTGTTGTACAGCAACAGCCGCGTGCAATCGTTGAAGAGCACCCCGTTGCTGTTGTCACAAAGCTGATACCCTGTGGAAATCCGAAAGTCGCGGCAGTGTTAGAAGTTAATGAAAAGGTCTCGGTAGGTAGGTCAGTATAGAACAGGATTCGCGGTTTGATCGCACTTGTTAGTACTAATAACTGCACAGCGTCAGACTTTCATGTCTTTTGCGGAATACCCGCTGCTTGGCGATAAAATCAATCAATTTTCGAAACACTCGCAGTATTGACCAATTAAACCTTAAATATTTCTTCGAATTCTTATTCAGCAGTGTTACTATACAACCAACAAACGTAAATTCCAGACAAAAACCACATTTGTTTTCACAGATATCTGCATTTCATGTGACGAGCATATGTGAACGGGAAGCAGATCTGCGATAGAACTTATCGACGTAGAAAAAAAGGTGTGCACCAATCAAGAACACAATGAATAATAACGCGAGATCGAAACAACCCGCATGCATGATCAGGAGGCACTTTCGTCGACGTTGACAAATGTCTGCACAAAAATTTTCTGAACTTAAACTATTCCGCATCTCACCGCCCCGCGCTTAGTTAAAGACCTTTGTGAATTGATGAGTGTGGAACAGATCAAGGTGTGCGTGAAACTGAATGACTGGCCACGCGAGGCAAGCGCGCACATGGAAATCAAGCAGAAAAACGCGATAGTGCAGGCAGGCTGTCGTGTCACTTACCCAAGCCATACTTGTCGGTGTAGTCGACCCACTTGCTGATCCACAGCACCGGATGCGCTGCAGGATCTTCGGCTTCGTCTGAATGGAAGCAAAGAGAAGAAACGCTGATTGCGCAGTTAACAATGCTCGCCGCTGGTCGACGCCGGGCGGCGATGCTTTCAGATGGAAAAGGCCTGCTGCTCTTTTTTATCTCAAGCAAGACTTCAAAAAACCTCGCGTGATGCTGGTTGCTACCAGCAACGACTTGCGTCATTAGGCGCGCAGCTTGAATCGGTTAAGAAAAAATGAATTATTATATCAAACAACATGAAAAAAAAACAGCCATGGCCTTATCGGGTCAGAATGGAAGGCAATAAATAAACATAACTTATCGAAAGATTTATGTTTACAACAATGAAGCAACTGCTTTAGATGTTTGGGAAGTATTTTTTGCCTGTTGAGTGCGTAGCTTCAGCTTTCTTAGCAAAACAAAAAATTTTTTTAAAACCAAGATGCGAATGGTATCTGTTGCTCATTAAAACAAAACACGAAAACATGGCGTTTGCTCACTACTGCTTACATTTAACGCAAAAAAACAATTTCTCCAAAAGTTGACCGGGAACCTTTAACCACAGTCAGCGGTGACTCACCCATCTCAATCACCCGGTGTTGGCTGGGATTGGAATCTAACAGCGCAGTAAGCTGCTCCAGCAGTTCTTTCATGTGGAAATCCTCGGACTCGTTGCTACGAATCTCGTTCGGCAGCGCCACCTCATTCTTCGCGCTTCCTGCAGGCGGGTTTGCACTGGGCGCGGCTACCGACAAAAAGGAGCATCGAACAACGTTGAAAACGCAAGAAGTTAAATTACAATCCGCTGAAGCGTTAAACCAGTGATTCTCAACGTGGTCCACCTGAAATTTCTAGTGGCCCACACAGAGTTCCAGAAATCGTTGATTAAACGTTCCTGAAAATTGTAACCTTTACTGTACAATAAATAACGTCAGGTATCAGCATAGCAGAGTGGTCCGTCGGATAGATTTGTATATATTTAAAAACTGGTCTATTGGCCAAAAAAGGTTGAGAATCACTGCCTCAAAGGATAGATGCCGACCATCAGGGGCGAAAGACGCAACGCTGTGCTCGGCGAAAAGCAGTGTGATTGTTGAAATTGGCAGAAATGAACACGAGTCGATGAAAATAAAATCATTTGCTCAACCGTTGAGAACTTTTGAAAACGACATTTGTTGTCCAGTTGGCTGGTTTTGCGACACCAGTCAATAAAAGTTTAATTTTTTTTTCTGCAGGAAACATTTGAACCAGACACGACTCAATGAAGTGTTCAAAGTACATGCAGGCAAAGCTGACAGCCCTGCAAGAAACTTCAGCGGTATAATTCCTGCTACTGCTGTCGCGCGATCAGTTCGTTTTGACTGATGAAACAGCAGTTCACTGCTTAAATGAAAGAAGCTGGTGGCGAAAAATAACAACAAAACAATTTGATCCCTCTTCGTTCCCAAAACCACAAGCGCCTTTTAGGGTGCGCTAGACCTAAGTGAATCCACAAGCCAGTCATTCATATTGTTGCTGTACTTGCCCTGCATCATAATAAAAATTGCGAAGATGCGGAGAAAACCATAAAAAAACAAGCAATTCGTCGGGAACCACACCGTACACACCATTGTTGATATCGTGGAGGGGTTTGCGGTGAGCGGTGCTCAGCAGCTCCGGAGCAAATCGTGGCGCCATGGTCAGACACGTGGTCGGCAAGCGAGGGGGTAAATAGCCACTGGTGAAGAACTCATCTTGCAGCAAACTCTGAACTGTTGGTCGTGACTGGGGATCGCTTCTGAGCATTCTGCATAAGATGTCTTCTTTTTTAAAAAACTGCTATTGAAAATAAAGCTGACCACGCATACGCTCGAATAAACAGGCTAGAATGATGAAGGAGGTGGAATCAGTACAACACGAGATATTATCCCGAGTAAGACTGTCTCTATAATGGGTTTTACTGAGCTGCTGCTGGATTTTCGCAGGATCGCTTCTTCCCCCGAAGTTCATATTTTAGCAACACAAGGCAATACAACTTATATAATATACTTGCTGGTCACAGGAATATTTTAGCACAAAAACCAGTTGGGATTTATGTCAAGGTGTCACAAAAAAGGCGTTAATGAATTAATGAAACAATCATAGCATTTTAAACATACAGTACAAACTAAAACGATGATTGAACAGACAAAACTAGTCCGCTTGCACACAACAAAATAATGGCATGAGCCAACTCCATGAGACAAGTGGAAAACCTGGTTGCATCTCCCTTGTCGTCGCAAATACTTAAAAAATTTGACCGTTTCTTGCATCGCAGAGCTCAGAAAAATCCACAAAGCGTGTCAATGATTAATCGTCGAATGCCGCGCGGTATTAAATTAACTTTTACATAAACAGTACTGTTGCGGAGGCAACGCCAATGACAAACATAATCACCTTGCCGAGGAGTATGCTGAGACTAGAAGAAAACAGCAGAAGCGTGTGTGCGAGAGCAACAGCTAACATCAACACCTGATCTGCACTCGCTTGGGAGGCAGACGATCGAGCTTATGACCACACTCACTTGGTAATCATGCTTCGTGCAGGAGAGGAAACAAAAGGCGGTATGCGGTATTCGTTTTTTTTAATGCGTGAGTAAGTTTCTTTGAGCGAGGTGGTTTCGAATGGAGGCTTGCCGCACAAAAGGGTGTACCTGGTAAACAGTGAAGCAAGATCAACAACATAATTACTCAAAAATTACAATCGCGCAACAAAACCGAAATTGACTAACAGTTTTTTTCGACAGTTTTAAGTGGACTAAAGAACTACGGTGAAAACAGAATTCATAGTATCAACTGTGATAAGACAAGATAATAACAGTTAAACAAACGATGACATAATCCATCACCAGCGCTATCATCAGTTGACAGGCAATGCCCTTTAGTAATAAAAAACTTGTTTGTACTACCAACACAAATTAAAGCCATTGGCCACGTGATTTTAGCTGAAAAACATGTACGTCACTTGCGGAAACATTCTGAAAAAACGGCAACAACACACCAGCGATCGATGAGTAAAAGCATAGGCGTTTCCAACTATTTTACTTATAGGGCAAAAATCTCTTCAAACATGAGAAATTTTTTTGTCAGTATAACTCTTCTCTGATATGAATGTGGTTGTACTAGATGCCTTTTGCTGGTTATAAAAGCCAAACTAAAATTTTTTGAAAATTTACTACTTGGGCACGAATATACTCTTTTGGGCAAAGCACTGTAGCCCACCAGATTTTTGGCCCCTATGCCCATGAGTGAAAGTACCGGTGCAAACGAAGTATTGAAATATTCTTGATCCTTGTGTTTGCAAAGCGCAACTCACATGATGCATCCTAGAGACCAAATATCAACTTCATAGCTATGGCCTTTCTTTCCCAGAACTTCTGGAGCAATGTAGTTTGGTGTTCCGCACAAAGTTTTCTTTCGTTCTCCATCGTAGCCAACTTTCGTGGCCAAACCGAAGTCTCCGATTTTTATTTCCATTTCATCCGTTAGGAACAAGTTTCCCAGCTAGAAAAGAGCACCACGATTTTACACGAAAGAAACAAACGAACGAGGTAAGATGGGGGAGAAAACTCTTTGATTTCTATTCGTCTAAAATCAGTTTCTTTGATAAAACATCCCTAAAAGCGCGGTTTGGCTTTCTCTGCAGGAAATTCTTGAAAACAATGGTTTTAAATTAGTTTTGTAACATTTCAACTTCCAGCAACCTTTTTTGGCAATGAGCAGCAGACACTATTGACCAACTTGAGGTACATGTTGGTCCTTTAGTGGTTACAATGGTTTCATCCACGAGTTAAACTAATTCCAGTGTACGAGCTGAAACGGCCAACAACTAGTTCAAGCAGTTGCTAATGGTTATTGGTTACAGGCAGGGCTGTGGAGCCACAGCCCAAGCAGTTCTGCATGGCTGGAGCTGGAGCCAAAAAATTTTAGATAGTGGAGCTGGAGCCTGAAATTCGGGTTCTCGTTCCACAGCCCTAGTTTGTGGGGCAAGTAAGTTGTACAAATAATACAAAGGTTTTCAGTTTGGACAAAATCATTCTGGAGCGGGATCCAAAAACTTGTAGATGTTGGAGACGGAACCAAAAATTCAGATGCCTGGAGCCTGAAATTTGAGTTCCGGCTCCAAAACCCTGGTTACACGAGGGTCTCTACAGTGAATGATGTACTGAATCAGAAGCACAACAGCTACTCGACGTTGTGAAGCATGTTTATGCAGAACATATGAAGAGGAACACGCAACAAATCCATCGTACAGAAGGCCAATACCTTGTCATTTTAAGATTAACGTACGGTACACCGAGTTCTTGCTTCTAGTTCTTTGACTGACAGAACACCCAACAACCTTTCTGAAGCTACCAAACAAGCGCACAAACCAGTCGATTGAAGTCTTATAAAAAACTGCCATGTAAATAACCAATGACAATCACTATGATCAAATAGTGGTCGCTTGGAAACAAAACAACAAACAAATGCACAAACCTTTAAATCGCGGTGAATAATTTTGTTCTCATGGAGGTATTGTACGCCTAGAATAATTTGCTTCATGTAATACCGAGTTTCAGGCTCAGTAACAGCTTTTCGCCTTTTATGCAGTTCCATCAGTGACTGCAACAAAAGATAATTCAAATCACATTTGCTTAGTTTTTCTTCTTGAATGTTGCAGATTCTGAAAACTTACGGATCAGGGTAATATTCCTTCAACGTTGCTCAAAAAGTTGAACCAAGTTAGGTCAGCTGGCACCAAGGGGAAAGACAATTCTGACGAATTTAATGGGTTCTGGAAACACTGTCAGTGTGTGCTTGAGTCCGCGGGTTGGAATTGTTTGCCCGCTCCCGCCCCGCAAGAATTTGAGGAAGCTTACTTGCTCCCGCTCCGTAAACATCTTACCCGCACCAGCAAACTCTAAATCAGGGCTGCGAGATAGGCGTTTTTGCGGCAAAATTGTGAAATGTTGGCCGTTTGCAGGAGTGGTTTGGTCAAAAATATGTCGTTTGGGCTTTTGCCCATTCTAAGTTTTTTTGAAAATTTGAGCTAACTTTGGCCTAATGTAAATGTGATACCACATTCTGGAATATTTGGAAAGCCACAGCAGTGACCCACACCAAGCGAATCGATCGCAATTTATTGCGTAAGGAAACTAGGTTCGTGTGTTACACATCTTCAGTCCTGCGCAAAAGTCGACATATGAAACAAAAAGAAAAAATTACGCACTGTTGCTAAGATCAAAACTCAAGATTACAAAAATTGAGCACAATTGCAACTCCTCCACTAAACACAGCCACAACACTGTTCAACGAACACAGATCGTAACGGCCATTCGGCACTTCTGATTGACAAAAAATACTCTCCGCGTTTAGCGTGAATATTGCTGAATGATAAGTACAAGCTTGAATCATTGCAAGGAGATGGGAGCAGAACCAGGCAGGAGATTCCTCAAACAGCCGGCTGCAAAGCTAGAGCCTGTAATTGTTGCTTTCGATAAGGAGAGGCGAATCCCAGCCGCTGGTGCTTTCCACTGAAGTTGACATCAATTAAAAAACTTTGAGAGACAAGGAATGACTTACAAACTGTTTCTTGAAATTTTTAGCATGGAAAAACTGAATAGCTTATTGTACCGCAACTGTAGTGTAAACTTTTTTACCGAATTACTCCATTTCACTTTACCGCCCGAACTAACTAGAATTGGCATGCTAGACTTTTTCCGCTGCACGTTACGGTCTGTTGCAAAGCACGTGATCGTCTGAGACAGAAACCACGCTCAACGCGGAGAGTATTTTTTGTCAATCAGAAGTGCCGAATGGCCGTTATGATCTGTGTTCGTTGAACAGTGTTGTAGCTGTGTTTAGTGGAGGAGTTGCAATTGTGCTCAATTTTTGTAATCTTGAGTTTTGATCTTAGCAACAGTGCGTAATTTTTTCTTTTTGTTTCATATGTCGACTTTTGCGCAGGACTGAAGATGTGTAACACACGAAACTAGTTTCCTTACGCAATAAATTGCGATCGATTCGCTTGGTGTGGGTCACTGGTGTGGCTTTACAAATATTGCTCAATGATAAGTACAAGCTTGAATCATTGCAAGGAGGTGGGAGCAAAACCAGGCAGGAGATTCCTCAAACAACCGGCTGCAAAGCTAGAGCCTGTAATTGTTGCACATTCTGGAAGTTAAACATTCCAAATGTATCCACGTACACTCTCACAAGTACGCTTCCCATCCTGACAGTTGAAATTACCCAGTTTAACATTCCAAACCCCGAGTATGGAAATATTTAACGACGCACAGTGACCATTGTTATTGCAGTCGATCAACCGAACTTCTAATCTGCAGTTCATTTCCTGAACGCATTAACTGGAACTCAGGGTGATTCGTTGGGCAGTATAATAAGTTGATGGTGAACTATTGGGCACGGTGTGATCAGTCGACAGATTGGTCTCTAGTATATTTAGATAAGGTGTTTGCAATGGTTGTGCTGAATGTCGCCGACGATAAGAGAAGAAAGTCTATAGCAAAATGGGAAAACGACCTTCTATTGGCAAAATGGGTTGTGATCAGGGTTGCGGGGTCGGAGGTCAAAATGTCCGACTCCTGGCTTCCAAAATTTTTTGGTACCGACCTTTCCAAATTTTCTGACTCCAACTTTATAACATAACGTGAGTGAAGTTTGGCTGCTAACAATGGCAAAGAAGCGAGCTAAAATTATTTTAGAAATAAGCATTTTGTTATCGTCGTTAGATACATGAGTTTTAAGTTTTAAAATAGATCGCACTATTTCAACAGGCACGAGTTAAGACTCGTAACTCAGGAGTGCTATGTAAATATTGATTCAACTGGACTTCCGGAGTTGGGGTTGGATAAAAAACTCCGTGTAATAACAAAAGCTGTGCTGTTGTGCAACAACTGGTCTCCAATGCCATTTTTGCATAAACCAAGTCCGGCATTTTGATGGACGAGCAAGCTTCGTAACTGTGTCCCATGAGGGAATTCGCCGGTAAGACAAGCTGAATCAATGCGAGTGGCTCGTTAGTTAACCTCGGTTGCACTGCAAAAGGAATTTTTCATTTTAGCAGAAGTCACCTTGCTGACCTCCCACGGAAAATATTTGTTATTGAAAAATATATATATTCCGAAATACAACAAGTTTGTGTTTTCATGTCAGATGAGCTTGCTGAGTTGTTGAGAAAAATGTGCCCGTCCTCCCACAACGTTACTGGAAATTGTTACCCAATAGTCAGGTTTTAAGGGGTTACCTGAGCGGGGTTTTAAAAAACACTGTAAATAAAAATGTGTAACCTTAAAAGCTTCTTTCTTTGCTTTTAAAAGCATCATTTGTTGAAAATGTGCTCTTTGTATGTAGTTCACTGACGAACTCGATTGCTCTTCATGACAGGCCCAGCCATACTAAACACTCGTTCACTACAAGTGCTAGTTGCCACCACTGGAGATTTTTGCTCCACCCTTGTACCACAAGCTTTCTGTTATAGCATTGAATTTCATGGTCATGTCACATTAACATGCACTGGGTCATCATTCAGTTACCACACAAAGAATTTCTTACGCCCCGCACCCGCCATGCACGCGTAGATCTGCGAGTTCCCGTACCCACCACACAAATGCGGGTACCCACAACCCGCGCAGCGTAGGACTCTAGTGCAGGAGTCACCAACATGGTTCCCGCGGGCACCAGGTCGCCCGCGAGGGCCACGTTGGTCGTCCGCCGGCCTGTTTTGAAAATACCATTAAGATGATGAGTATCGTCACATAGATTAACATCATTAATTAAAGGTAAATTGAGCAAAATTTTTTCTTCAGAAGTGTGTATCAAACTAGTAGCCCTTGCGGTAATCGGTACCCAAGAAGTAGCTCTCAGTTTCGCAAAGGTTGGTGACCCCTGCTCTAGTGTGTACCAAAATATTGTTTTGCTACGTTTGCTCTGATTAACAGGGTAAAACCTTAGAAGCCTTGCAAAACAAAATGAGAAACAGAAAGGTAAAATCCACATAGTTAACTGAATTCATGTTGCTTGTTTACAAAACCACGGTTGTCTGACGAATTAATTGAAACTTATGTTTTCTGCAAAATTGTTTCTGATAATTATCTCTTTTAGCACACAAAAAATCAAGTGCTGTTTATACAACGACAAAATGCCTATGGTTTGTCATAAGAGGTCTTGAAATGATTCGATAGCAAGTGAAAGACCCGAAATGATTCGGCATCAAGTTTTGACTCGCCACCGTCAATTCCTGGACACCGGGTTGCTGCAAACGATTTTGACCCTAGAGATGTTGAGACATGCACACGACTTCCAGACCCGTTATTTGTGCCCTTCTCCACCAAATAGTCGTTCAGAGTTTAGACTAGGCCTGCACAATTCAGAAAGCTCAATGGGCCAAATGATCAACAAAGATTTGCCGCGGGCCGCAAAAGTCTATTTCATTTCCATGTAGAGATTTCGTTGTAGTATGGAAGAAAATCTGGAACGACAATTACTTATTCGAGGACAAGCTTTTGTAACATTTTCTGCAATTGAGAAAGCTCTGGTGGGCCGGAAGAAAAGCTTTCGCGGGCCGCATGTTGTACAGGCCTGGTTTAAACAAATAACGAGCACAGGGTAAGAACAGCGTCTTCGTTGACGTCCTGTTGGATTGACCGATCTTTTTGTATGTACTCTCGTACGCAAGGATACGAACAGGCTTAGTACAGTAAGGCAGTTGCAAGGTTTTCTCATCTTTCGTAATCACGCGAAGGCACCCGAATTTCGCTTGGGAAGTACCTATCAAGGGCAGGTTGCTTATTACGTCCACTGCATTTCTTGGGTGAGGAATGAAGAATTGCAATGGACGAAAGAGGCTACTGTGGAACCCATGCAAACATCCGTAGCAGTCACTTCACCGTCACCAACAAGAAACATAACGTGCTACACCGCAAGTGCTCCCAAAAAACGTGACTGTCGAACTTCGAAAGGAGTTTGAATCCAACATTTTATCATAAGCAATATTTAAATTTTGATAATTTGTAACTAATCGGCAGAGGGTGAATTGACGAAAGACGTGTTTTTAAAAGAAATAATTTATTTACTCTCATATCTATACATTTTACTGCACAGTACAGCCTTGGTCTATAGTAAGAAAATTCTTATTGCAATGGTCAGCAGTTGTAGTACTCACTCGTCTTCTGCACAATTCCAAAACAACATATACAAAGTCTCTGTCTTCGAAAAATCCATGAAAACCTACAACATGTTCATGACCGATACTTCTGTGAAGGCTGATTTCTTGAGACATTTTGTCTTTTTGATGTGGTTTGACTAAAAGCGCCTAAAATGAGAAGCAAAAGTTTGTTATAAAAAAAGAAATACGTCAAATATTTTGAGCTTTAAATGTAGCGCTTGTTTCAATTCCGAAACACATTAAGTCAGTCCTAGAAATTATGTAAAACTTGAATTAAGATCGCCTATAGCATTTGAAAGCACTGTTATGAACATCAATCAACAACAGCAAGCCATAACTGTCACAAAGCAAGGACCATGTTTTTAAACTACGGTGCTGATCCAGGGAAAAAAATAATATCAGTTTCAAATCATAGCCGATTCCTCAAATAATCAACAGACTGTCAGGTCCTGGGTTCTGAAGGAGTAAGATTACTTGCCAGAAATTATAAGACAATGCTAGAGCAACGGAAGCACTTAATCTAGCATAATTTAATATAGCTTAATTTGTCATGCTTCACAAGAATGGTGACACTTCCGGGTATGTTTTACCAGATACACCTTTTGACATCTTGTAGTTGCGTTTAACCCAGGGCTGAATTTGCAGTAGTTTTGATTATAGAAAACATTTCTGATGAACGGTTGTGCTGTTCGAAAGTTTGGCAAGTTTTGACAGGAATCTTGCACAAGTTGCAACTTTTCATTAAACTTACATAAATAGTGGCACATGCGTCTGCAGGATCTGGGAACAACACACCCATCCATTAAGTCCAATTTTGTTTCCTTCTTTTACACTAAAAAAGTGCCCACCAACAATGTGTGTGAGCTAGTGGGGTACATGATACCATGTGCACCCTTTGTGATGCCACTGCATCACCCTGTCCCACAGGAGTGCATTCCGTGTCTGTTCCACACCAGCAATACATAAAATTGCATCAACCTAGCAAATGTATGCCAAAATTTTAAGCCTGTGCCTACAATTGATCAGTACATTCTTGAAATATGAGCAGCAGCTGTGAGAAGTTCAACCTGTAATCAGAGCTTTTCTTTGCACTTTGAGTTTATTGTGTAAAATTAAGCAGTAAACAACTATCAATTTGTATTGCTTTTCCATTTTACAGATCTGTTCAAAATGACATCTCCAACAAGACTTAAGTTGCATTGGCAATATACAGTGGTAGAAACTACCTTTGCTCCAATTAGTTTACAATATCAAACTGTCCAGTGCAGTTTAATGGATTGCACTCATCAAGCAGAAGGTGTTGCTTTAAACAAACCAAATCAGTTACAAACTATGCGGCTGAAATTCTACTAAAGCTTGAACTTGGACCTTCTGCTTGCATGTTACATCACAAACAATAATGGTTTAATTTAATTTTGGTCTCATGAAGTCTGAGCCTGTGAAGTGCATGTTACCAACACTGCCGAAGTTTCTCATCATCTTCATTGTTGTGAAGCAGTTTTGCATCACTAATAAAACACGAACATTTGTATGCTAGTTTGCAACGTAAAACTATTTGCAAGAGTTTAATAATCATCATTAGCAGTTGTTCTGTAATATAATCGAATCAATTTCTCTAGCTTGCTTCTGCTTCACACATGCAGAGAAAGCAGCATGAATTTTGAATGTATTAAAATTAACTGTGGGGTCATTCCATGCTTAATTGAACACCCTTGTTCACCCACCCTCATAAAATATGATGAAAGTGGGTTCATTTGAACGAGCTTCAAAAATAACAATCAACAAAAAAAATTGGAACGAAATCGGTCAAGCGGTTACCGAATGGCAGACGTTTCAATTTTTTAATAAATTTGAATTTTGTGGTCACGCTTGAGTGATTTCTGCTCTGTACAGCCTCCCCCTTAAGATAAACTGGTGATTTTTTTTGAATCCCATGTTTTCTAGGGTGCTGATTTCAAAAACGATGGTTTCATTCTTGTAAAATGAAGTTTTCACTGTCAAAATCTGCATTTTGTATGTTTAGCTTCCGTAATCGCTCATGCGTTGCGCACCTAACCAATTCATGTGTGAAAACCACCACATTGTTTGT
>Ga0210059_1005566_pt1 | contig 20271 bp, 14 predicted proteins | sample Ectturendosymbi2_FD_188042 | JGI IMG/M metagenome (GOLD analysis project Ga0210059, IMG submission 188042) | Ecteinascidia turbinata endosymbiont from Florida, USA - Sample 2 (SPAdes) (version 2) | ecosystem: Host-associated > Tunicates > Ascidians > Unclassified | place: Key West, Florida... | reverse complement strand
GAATCACTGCGTGGGCCGCCGGAAAGTACCAAAAATGTCACAAGTACTTTCTTCAATGCAGTAAATTTGCTTCCGCAAGACCTCAGTTTCGAGCACGGGGAGGGGGGACAAACTTCTTTCTTGTCCCGGGCGCCATCTAACCTCGTCAGGCCCCTCCACCAACTGACATCGGCTCGTACAACTTTGCTAATGCACAGACACCTTGATAGTACTCTCCTCAAAATTGCAAATAAACTCTACAAGCAAGGAAAGCGAATCCCAATGGAAGATTATCGACGCAGACTACAGACTCTTTGCTGAAGGTGAGCAATTACGCGAAGCATTCCAGCGATTCGCAGTTAAAACAACAAGAGGCACTGACGGCCGTTAGGTAACCTGGGCAACCGTCCGCCGATTTAAATATCGATCGCGCTCTCCGTGCACAGTGGAGACAGCGACGACGGTCGGATCCGGTCGAAACACTCATCCGCGTAGCGAGACGTCAAAAAATCACATAAAAGCTTGTGAAACACGGCGAGTACAAAGGATCGGCGACTTACATACACACGCAGTGCCCTGCACGGCAGTCAGTCACGAAACACATTTGCTAAGCTTCTGGCGAAGTGAGATTCAGTACCACGGAATTATGACAAAAACGGGTTCACTGTTTATCTAAAAATGCAACGCTAGTCGTATTTTCCGGAAGCGCAGGCACTCACAGGCATTCCTTAGCGCAATTTAGATACAAAAATCAGTCGAAGCGATGACTGCAATAAACCTTGTGTGGTTTCCAAACGCTGGCCGTTCAGGCGAAGTACATGTTGCGTACAGTGTTCTGGTGAACAACCACGGCCTTGGACATGGCTTGAAGTTGGGCTTCCTGGTCATGTTGAGTGTTGCCGCTTTGCAAGGACCCCTCGCCGCTAAACAAAAGAAATCAGTCAGCTCATGACGTTAAGATACGGAATAAATTCACCTCAAGAACGCTGCAGGAACGATAAACTGTAAGTGTTTGGAGTGCAAGCAAAAATGAGCTTGAAGGAATATGGTTGCATCTCCAAACGTGATGCTGTACTGCTAGCTGCTAGGATACCAAGCGCACAATGCAACAGCCATGCGGTTGTTTTTGTATTGAGTCCATCGTATTATTCGATTTCTATTTTAACTTTCACGGTTGACTGCTTTTTTGTAGCGTATTTTCAGCCCTCGCTCCTTCTGGTCGCTTCGCGCCACAGCTTCTAAATTTCAACTGATCTGGCGATATTCGTGGGTTGCTGGGAGTTTTTTTGGGGGTAGTCGCGATGTGAACGTGTGTGTCGGTGGACACTTGGATATCTTGCCTGCAGCCGCAGCTGTCGGTACACTGGGCCGCTTTACTTTGTAATCTGCTCTTCCCTGACGGTTGTCTGAAGCAGTTTGCTACACTTGTGCGTGGAGAGCGTAAGTTTTGGCTTGTGCTGCAGCAAACTACGACAAAAGTTAGCTGAGCTTCATCGGTTTGACGGCTTGAAAAGAGCACTTGCGAGTTGCCCGGTTGAGATATTTCGGTGGACGAATTGTGGCTTGGACGCAACACCACCACAGCTGCTGAATCTTAACGCGAAAATTTAGACGCGAAAATTGTGCGCGGTGGTGTTTCGTGCGACAAAAAGATCAAGATCTAAGTGATAGACATGCAGTCACCGAAAACATTTTACCTGTCATGGTCTTTGTCGACGAGATGGTATCGGGCGCGGAACGCCACCAAGTGAGCGTAGTATGCGGGCGCAGGGATGGAAACGGACCTCGTACATCTGACGTAGGTGTGGCATAATTGGTAAGTAAGCAGTTGGAGCTCGTCCGCCAAGAAGTTGTTGTCGTCCCACAGGACGTGGTAGTGAGATGGTCGAGAGGTGCCCTGAGCAAAACGATTCCGTTGAAAATAGTTACGGGTGACGGTGCTCCCTTTGCAGAAGAGTGTCACGAAATTAAAAGCATTTTCTTCCTGACCAGCCAGAAGTCAGTAGTAAAATGCAACAAAAAAGCGACAGTTTATGATATCTTAACGAAATTTGCAGAAATTGAACGAAAATCGATGGAGACACCGACTTTTTTTACGTTGGGTAAGTCGGACTGCTTTCACGTTTATATGTATAGCCAGTTGCGTCGAGTTTTCACGTTGGTCAGTTTGACGTAGTAGGCAGTTAACTACAAATAAAATATTCCACAAACACAAATGCACAAAACCGTCTATTTACAGTATCACATAATTATTACCTGAATGCCAGCGTGGCTGCAGAGATAGAAATCGAACTCAGTGGGGTGGCAGATGCCGACATCAACCGTTGTACCGGCCGGTATGTTGCCGCTCTTCCCGCTCCTGTCTTCGCCGTTACGACAAAAGAGCCTGGTATGGTGGCGCTTCTGCACGACGATGAAGGTGATGCCGGGCTGGTAACCCACTTCCAGCATCGTGCACGCCTCGCGGATCGCCCGCAACTCAGTAGAGAGCACCTGGAAAAGCGAAGAAAGAACACGGCTGGTTATGCAGCAATCACACAGGTGGAGCCTACAAGCTCGGGCATCACTTGCAGCACACATATGCAAGCTTACCCAAACCGACATTTGTACCAGAGTGAATGTCTAGGACAGTGGCTTTCAACCTGGGACACCCAGAGGGGTCATGAAACATTTTTGGAGGGGTTGCGAGTAGATTTTTCATGTACACGGCTGTCTTACATTTGCTTTATTCGAGTTTTAGATGGGGGTCGTTGGGTTATGGTGGGCTGCTATAATGGGTCGCGGTACAAAAAAGGTTGAAAGCCATTGGTCTAGAAGGTTAAAGCATGATCTTGCCTTGTCTGGAAAGTGATCTTCCTAGAAAGTTACAAATGCAGGCAGTCCCTAGGGAAAAATCTAAGCGCACAACCGCGCCTATACCTTCATTAAGAGAGCAGTCTAATGCGTACCTGTTGAAACTGTCCCTCCGATACGCCGTCCCTGTACATGATAACACGCACTGGCTTGTAGTGAGTCGACTTGTAGAACTCGATCATCAGGTCGCGCACCATCACCGCCAGGTCTTTGATGATCTCCTCCCTGTGTGCTTGCACTCGCACGTTGGCGCTGTAGCGCGACGGATGAGCGTCCATGCTGGCGACGACCTGCGCAAAGGCGGCTTTGTTCACGTCACAGTACGTTCAAGGTGATGAGTATTCGTCCGTGAAACGTATTAGCAATTGAAACCGACGGGGACACGCACGCAGAACCTACCGCGGCAATCGATGGTTTCCTGGTATCTCCAGCTGGAGGATGGGTGACGTCGGCGCCGAAGAAGATAACTGGGTCGTTGAAAACTTTGGGTCTGTCGAAAATCAAAAAAACATTACGGTGTGCACGCACGCTGTTTCGGCATCGCTTTCACCCGTTTCATTCTTTGGCACGTCACAGGCACGACTACGTTTTAGTGTTTTGCCACTAACATTCCTCTGTTATTAAGCAACTGGTAACCAACTCTCCCATCCCGAGTGTCACGTCATGATTTAGAAAACCAGGACCTCAATAATGAGAAATGGTCAGTGATGCTGAAATATCCTATCTCGTAAGGCTACCTGCAGATAGTGGTTCACGTAGCAATTAATTATTGCAGCAAAATATTCCACACGCTGAAGAAGCAATTAAAGGGCGAACGCATAAAGCAAAGGGTTCAGGAGAGTGTTAACGGTGTGCAGAAAAATAAACATCCGGGCGAGGAGACGATAGCTCAGTCGTACAGTGTCCTGTCCGCCTCTGAACTGGACAGTTGGGTGTTCGACCCAGGGCCAATGAGTGAATCGCCGTAGCGCTTCTTACTGGGCAAGAGCGTTCACCTCAACCGCCAAGACAAGAGGCACCATCCAGGCATCGGCCTGCAGCCAATTGTCAACAAATAAATCTGTCGCATTGCATGCGATCCAGCAAAACAAATAAACATCAGTGAAAAAGACGGGCACATTCCAGCTTAAGCCACACACCTTAGCGAAGGCACGAGAATGTTGTTGACGCCGCCAAGCTTAACGTTGATCTTCAGGCACAGGTTGGACAAGGTCTGCGGCGAGGTCTTCACGACATTCTTCACCTGCACGCATTGGGTGGCGATGCCGAGGAGGGTGTCTCCGACACGTTTCACTTCAGCTGCAGAAAACACATCAAACTCATCAGTTGCGTGTTTCTCTTTTGGTTTCGGGTGAAACTGAACGCTGCGTGCGTGTCAGTTTTTGATGACGAAGCGAAAGTGCGAGACGTAGACTCGCTGCCTATCGAAACGAAAAATTTCACAGCACTAAGGTCCTAACAGAGTACACGTTTCTCGGCAGGCATCATCAGCTCTTATTCACAACAGAACCTTACCGTAAACGGGCGTTTTGCCAGGAAGGATGACGACGATCAGTTGCAGGGAACGGAACTCGTCGCACAAATGTCTGAAAAACAGCGACCGAGTGTAGAAGTTTCGCGCTGCTGCTAAACTTTAATCGGGAAAACAAGCAAGTGAAACACGTCGCCGAGGAAGTGGAAATTGTTCCACTTTCAGACCGAACTAGAGTAACAACTCTAGCTACGACATCGCGTTACGAAACAAGGAAACAACCTGACTCAAACAATACCTGAACAGTGGTTCGACGTGCTCCGAGCCTTGGGCGTATTTGCAGAAGACAGGAGTGCCGCGGATGGGCATCCCCGCATCTTCGGATATCCGCTGCAGGTTCTTTATGAACAGTCGCAAGTGCTGGTCCTGATATAATCAACAACAGTTTTGCAGCGAAAAAAAGAAATCGACTACTTTGTGCGCGCACACAGCGCTAAAAGCAAACGCAACGTAAGACAGATACACAGCTATCGTTTAAGTGATCTGGGAAGGTAGGGCATGTTTCATCGCGAAAAATATTCTTGAATCTCTAGGTTAAATTAAGAAGCAGGTAACAACATTACACGCTTTTACTCGTCGCTGCCACACACCGTTTTCAGGTCAGTTGGCTTCTGCCATTAAGCAGGAAACAACTGACTTGTGATTCATAGCAAGCCGTGTTTGAAAATCAACGGCCTAGGAAGCAGAAGACTCACCGAACACATGCGCTGGTGCGCGAAGCACGCGATCGCCCAGACGTCGATGCTGATGCCGGAGTGGAACTGCTTCCCCCTCATGTCCCACACACCTTGGTTGGGGGTGGCTTGCATGCGCGTCTGTGAAAAGAATGCAGCGGTTGAGCGTTGTGAAGGCCCACAAAGCCTTTCCCATCGCAAGCAAGAATAATCAAAAAATTTTTATAAACGTCAGTCTTCTCTTAGAAAAAACGGTAAGACAGTAGGGTAAAAATCGACTTACATCTCCGCCATATTGTATTTTCGGCGCTGGCAACACACGGCCTCGAACTTCCGTCATCTCGTCAATAACCTGTTCAAGAACGAAAAATATGAACAAGGAAAAATAATGCGGCAACTCCTCAACGTATTCCTACACGACCAGGTAAGCATTGCTATCGGCTCTACCTGTATTCCGAACTCTCTCACGAACGGGTCGTTATTGAACTGAGCTTTGCGCACGAGCTGTGCGATCTCCTTCTCGCGATCCGGAGCAGATCGAGCCGTCGCCTGAATTCAACAATATTATTGGTTTTTAATAAACGACTGCGTCTTTGAATCTGCGTGAGCTGTTAGCTCTGGCGGACAAACAGATGCGTCCAAAAAAAAACAATCATCTTTATCCTTCCACTTTAAGAACATCAACGGAACTGTTAACCGGAAGACGAAAAATTTGCAAATTTCACCGACTTCATGGTTGTATTCTAACCAGGGTTGTGGAGTCGGAGGTAAAATGTCCGACTCCGACTCCCAACAATCACTCCTCAACATAAACGTGAATGAAGTTTGGCTGTTAACAATTTTGTAGCAACTAGCAATCAATGGAAATCGCGGTACACGGCAGGAGTTCTTTGTTGCAATAAAACTTTCAAAAGAAATCAGGGTTGCCAACCTGTCTTCACCAAATGCCAGACCTTGTCCCCAAAAAAGCCAGACAGCAGATTTAAGGCACATAGACATAAAACATGCATAACCAATCACAAAATAGACATTAAAACCAGTCAGAAACATGGACATAATACAATTCCAATCTTTAGAAGCATTTTCTCACTCCGTAATTACACTATCGTATATTTCTCATTAACATGACATCGATCACTTGTAGGGCAACAATAAATCTTTGTAATATTCTTTGCACCACGCATCATGGCCATAGACTTTCGTCAGAAGAGACTTGTGATGAATATGCAGCTCAGACAATGTTTTGCCAAGCCAAGCCTTTCCGACTGAAAAAAGGCCGGAAAAAGCCAAAATTTGTCTGGCCTTTCTTGATTTCCAAAAAAGCCAAGGTCTTCAAAAAAAGCCAGAATTTCAAAATCTGGTTTCAAAAGAGCCAAGTTGGCAGCCCTGAAAGAAATTGTACCATTTCAACAGGGACGAGGTAGGATTCTTAAAACTTAATAGTGCAATGTAAAAAACGATTCAATTGGACTTTCCGAGTCGGAATCGGATAAAAATCCGACTACGACTCCTAGTGTTTTTAAGAACCCACCCAAAAAACTCCGGCTCCGCAAGCCTGGTCATTACCCTAGTCACCAGCATCACGAGCAAAGCGTCGCAAGTTCCTCGGGTATAACTGCTTTTTGTGCCAAGCAGTCGGTCTTTAATTAAGATCAGACAATGGCAACAACGCAGACAGAATCACATAGCGATAATAATGCCGACGAAAACATAATCGATCAACACCACGCTTCATCTTGCGCGCGAACGGTTGTGCCGCTAGCAACGGAAACCACCCACCTTAATCATGGTCGACGTTTGACTGTCGGTGAGCTTCTTAATGCATCGCTGGCCTTGCACGATGTTGCAGACTTCAATGGGCAGGTACGTGTGCTTCTGTTCTTGCCCGACTTGCAAGCAGGGGAGAAACGGGAACCTGGGTTTGGCGGCAAATGTTGAAAAAAAACAGCGAATATAGCAAAATAGAGTTGGTATGAGCCACTGCATTTCAGGCAGCACCAGCCTGCCATACCTTCCGGCACTGTGACTTTCAGAAGTACTGGATAACTTAATGCCATGGTCTAGCTACCTAGCACAACTTCTTTCATTGCGATAATACTTTACTGTCAAGGTTTAGGCAAATCCCATCAAGGCTGTACGCCTTTTACGCTATAATCTAAACTTCGTGAATGTGAGTACCTGAACTATAGCCTCGTGCTATGACCATGTAACTACAACTACAGGGGTAAGTTCAATCAACGCACTTGGCAACAAATGGGAAGGCTGCAAAATAAAACAAACTCGGAAATGCACTGAAAACCTGGCATCAGCAGCGATAGCAGCATTGTTAATTCAACACACTGATGATGTACACTTGCAAGGAAAAAATGTATCGTTGGATCGGCAGCAAATCAAACCGCGACAGCTGTGAACGACGTCATTGACGATTGCGAACGGGGATGTTAGACACAAGTAGTGCTCACTGCAAAACAGGAGGGGAGTGAAAGCCATTACAATTACGACCTACTGAAGAGTTTTGTTGTGCTTCTCCTGGAAATAGCGCGCCACAGAACATTCGATCGTTTGTCCGGATTCGAGCTGCAGGGGGAAGGTCTGGGACGACGCAGGACGTCGAGTCACGTTGCACACGCGATATTTCCGACGCATTGTACCGCAGTGCGTGATTTCGACCTATCGACAGCAGCACAACGATTATATAATTATTATTATTATCATAGAACCGCAAAGAAGCTGCAACTAAAAAAACGACTCTCTATCAAAAAAAAGCAAAAACCCCGCACCTTCAATCCTCGTATTTCTTTCGTGAATTTCACGCGCTGCGAATCAGTGAGGCCGCGCATCATCCGCAAGTCGCTGACTTGCAATTCCAGAACATCGCAGAGAAACTGAACGCATGACTGTGCTTTGTAAAACGCAGTCGCAGACACTGGTGAAAGAAAACAAGTGTCATTTGCACACGCGCAAGCAACATTCGCGTAAAACTGGCAGTCATCACTGCATACCATCAATATTGAGCATCATTTTCCATTGGGACGGCCTCATCGATTGATGAAATCCAAACCATACTTCTCTGCCGCCACCCAATGGAGGAGTGTAGCCCTCAGGGGCAGAGAAAAACGAACGACCAACAGGTGTGTATCTGTTGACGAAGTCGCCGTTTCAGCAAAAATTTTAACAAATTGGAACAATCCTGAATTGTATGGCAATCTAACACTGAAATCAAACAAGGGCTTTGAAACCAACGACGCTTTCAAAAACAACGGCAAAAATCCACTACTGACGTCACATAAACCCTCACTTCAAACAAAGCGATACGCTTTTTTCCGTAACAATGACTACACAGCACGAAAAACAGACGCAGTTAGAAGTTACTACTTTTCTGAAACGACGTTACCTCATTGATGGCAAGTGCCGCATAACGACATCTAGTGCTTGCACAGTCTCAAATGGAATTCCGTGCATTTTCCCTTCTAGTGCAAGCTTAAGGGAGTATAGTGAGACACGCGACACCCATTTGATGGCAACAGTGAACGTACGATCCCGTCCTTCTCCAGGCAAGGTCACGTCAACTTCGAGCTACAAGAAAGTTGCAAAAATTGAGTTTTTTTTGGCCAGGACCGCTTTTGAAAGCTTTAGCACACGTTGCAAATGCGGTTGTTACAACAAAGCCGTCCACGCCATGGTCAGCTCATGAAATGTCGCAGTTGAGTTAACATCGTGACGCACCGAAAACCAACTCGATTGGATCAGAGCCAGGTTGCGGCCCCACACACGAACGTTGTACGATACAATTCATTTTCAGACAAACCCTTCAAGTCGATAAAACCAAGCGCAAGGGTAGAAGCAAGACTGCTTCTACCACTTTACATACATTATTCGACCAATAGTTATTATTTGCACAACATAAAAACCGGCAAAATGGTGAAAGTACCAACAGCGCAGCAATCTATGCTGCTTAGTTAACCTGTTTGCTAAAATTTTACAGCAATTCACTTCAGGAAGGTAACTTCCACAAGCGTGCTAACTGGCTGGAATCGAAATTACACATGATATTGGTCTGCAGACGGTTAAAAATATAAGAAATTTGGAAAACTTATGTTCAATTTTAAGCGTTTAAGGTGCTGCACCTCAGCATTCTTCAAAAGTCGCTCCTTTGAAGGCTATCTAATAATAAAAGCAATCAACGAACTGTTTCACAATCGACGTAACGTGTCATCTCTATCTGAAGCTCAACAATTTTTTGCAAAAAGTAACCTTCTGCTTGTCGATTGGCAAAGGCTGGGCAGTGTACAAATTTTTTCTTCCATCGAACACTGGCTTCCGGTCTTGAAAAATAGCTTGTCTGAAGTTGTCAACCATTGCATTAATGATTTCCCTGAAAAAAAATATGGTGCTTGATTGACTTTTCACACATTAACCTGAGTACTAAGCAAGGATTCAGTACCCAACTAATGCAATAAAAAACTTGGTCATGAATATCCAGGATGGCCATACCTTCCTTATTTCCAAGATTTGTCCCTATTTTGTAAGTCTGTGTCTTAAAAATTTTGTCTTTATTTTGACTTGCATCCTTATTTTAGTCATATATTAAGTCGAAGGTTGCCGTATCAGTGGATGAGAGAGAGAAACAGCGTTAGCAAAAGGACAGTCAAGTCCATCCTAACGTGACAGTAAACTGAGACAAGAGCTACAGTAAGATGCACCAGGTTGTCTCTCAGGACAAAGCATTGCTGAAGCAGACTGTTTATACCACAAAATATGATGGCTGAATATATTTGCTTCAGCAATTTGTTCCTTTTTTATCTTATTTTGTTTCCCAGTTGTTTTTATGTTTGAGTCCCAGATTGATGGCAGCCCTGTGAAGAGCCAAAGGTAGGAAAATCCAGTGAAATCGATTTCCCTCAAAAAATTTTCTGATGGATTCAAATCCTTTGTCATTGTGGATACTAGTTCCTTGAATACAGATATCTGCAAGTCCGAATCATTGCAAAAAGATGAAAGTAGAGTCCAGTCAACTGATTCCTCAAAAGCTTGCAAACCTAGATCTTTTAATGGCAGATTTCCAAAATTTTGGTATTCAGATGAAAGAAAAACATTAAATTTATCACTCGTGTTGAATGAACGAGGGCAAAGAACTTCAGTGGCAAGGTAAACATTTAGATATTTAATACACCATTGAAGTTCTATTTTCAGGTGAAATGCTTCACTTAATCACCATTTGTTTCCCTTCCAATTGTCAGAGAATCATTTTGTGTCACATGTATATGAAATATTTAGAAGGTAAAAATGAATAAATCACATTTTAGTGGTAAGAATTGCCACCTTGATATTAGTCCTGACTAATTGACATAGTATCTTGCCTGTCGAACTTAATCTGTATTCTTTTTTCCAAGCAAACACACACCTACAATAGGAACACAGCACCAGCGTAAAATGCCACAAAATTAATCTTTCTGCAATAAATTAGAAACATCAATGCATACAAATTGCAGCAACAATCTGATCCAAAATTTGCAATAAACACTGCTTTGCAATACAAAAAATAAGCAAAATACTCAAAAAATTAATTATCCCATCACAATTCTTACCTGTTAACTCTGCGTGGGCACTTGTCCGGCTTAATGTCGATGTCATAATGATGAATGTCACCATTTGGAATAGTTACATTAAAATAGTTTGCTTTCAACCAAATTGGTTTTCCTATTTGGCCAGTATTGGGTCGAGGAGGTGGACGAAAATCAACATCAACGCTTGGGGCAGCAAGAGGAAACCGCGGGTCCATCAAAGCTGAAAAATAACATACAAATTCAAAGTAAATGTAGATAAGTCAAGAACAGCTTCAATCTGCTGATCTTTGGTAATGAATTTTACTGATTATTCACCTTGAAATGGTGGCGCTAAACTGCTGATGCAGTGCACCCATTATAATTAAATTGACACTTTTTACCAAAATGCATTGTTATAAAATTTTGTCTAAATAGAGAAGATTGTTCAAGATATACTTGAAATGCCTTGTCATACAGTGTGAGTTGTGACACACTGACATTAGTTTTGGCAAAATACACCATTTTTTGTTTTTTAAATTGTTCTTCAAGAACAGCATTGGCATTGTTCATTTTCAATCAGTTTTTAGATGATCAAGCAACAAATATGTGATGACTTCTAAACAGTGTGAATTAGTAACACAACTTAGTTTAGCAATGCTGCAAGTGAATACAGTGTAAGTGGTTGCCAGCACAGTAGGTTTACCTGGATAGTAATATGTTTTTGTGCAGTTTTAAATATTTCTAGACATTTCTTTCATACTATCCTACCAATTTTGAATGGCTTTGTTTTATCAATACGATGTTAATTGCACATGCCAAAATATCATTATAAAAATATTTGAAACTGTAACCAATTTTTAGAACCTTAGACCCAATTCAAAAGTAAAAATATCTGAGTGGTAATGAACGACCTTTCTACATTCCCAAGTGCAGCAATTTGATGAATTAATGGCTACTTGATCAAAGTGAACAAAACTGAGGAAGTCAACCTATAGGCACTGGATGTTTCAACATCACTTACTATAAGTGATATTGATGCTTGTGTCTACAGTAAAATCGCAAATTGAAATTCACTACTCAAAAAATAATTCACTAAAACATGCAAAAGTTACTGTGTTAATTCCACTATGTGCTGTATAAATGTTGAAATATTAACCAATACAAATCTTGAACCACATGTTTAATTGCCGACATAAAAACTCACCTCTACCATTGGGTGGAGGCATCATCACCTGTGGTGGACCAATGACAGCCTGTGGAACAGCAGGAGCAGCAGGTTGGGGCTGTGGGACTGTTGCCATTGCTCCATACTGGGGCATCATTGGCTGCCCTTGAGGTTGAGAATACATCGGACAATTGGTGTTAGTTTCTGTGTACTTCATGCACAGGAAGAAATGATGGCAAGGCACTGGCGGTGTTAACCGTCAGTTGCTAGGCCAAAAAATGAATGGAAAAGCAAGGTATATGAAAAAATTTGAACTAGTTGCTGCAAGAAAAAGAAAAACTATTAATGACAACTCCTAATTTAGTGATTGGCAAACTTCAGTTTGCAAGCCAAATGACGTGAACACTCTGATCAGTGGTTCATAACCACTACTCTGAGCACCGCGTGCGGCTCCCAAGCACCCTTTGTGCAGCCCTCAGCAGTTTTTCAGTAAAACTTCTGATATTCTGTGCAATAGACTTCGTTGTGCAATAAACAAAACATCTCAATTGACTTGTGTTTCTAACAAAGTTGTAAGTCCAGATTTGGCTCCATTCAGCAAAAAGGATGAGAAACACTGCTCTAGAAAATGGCCCTTGAATGTTGTCAAGAGATAAACAAATCTTCCTGAGAGCATTGCTTTTTTGGTAGTGGATTCTTCCTGTGCTAATAAACTTAAATTCGTTGTTTCATAATCAAAAACCAACTTTATTGTCAGTGAAAGACACAATGACAGTGAAAAACATGTTGAACCATTTAATTGCCCTACATCAAGATTAATGTACTTGTATGTGCAAGTTCTAGCTTGTGGTTGATGCATTAAATTAAAAATCTGCGAAACCTGCACCTGAAACACATGGATGATATGCAATGTAAAATTCTGTTAAGTTCAGTAATAGTTTTAGTTGTGTAAAAAATGATTAATTAAAGATGCATACTCAGAAATTAGAATTGGTTACAAGATCTAGTTCTACTTTCCAGGATGTGGAATATGCGCAAATCATACTGGGGACAATTGTTGATATAAAGCATTGTTTGTTTTGTAACTGTAACATGAAAAATGTTTTACCATTTTAAAACTTTTTATGAAGCACTTTAAAAATGGTAAAACATTTTCAATGGTAAAACCCTTTTCATGAAGCACTTTTACAAGAACTTCATAGATTGTCATCTAACAATACAGGCAACATTAGTGAGAACAAAAACACAAACCTAAGCAATGGCTCAAGCAAACACCCAAAGCTGTGCACAAGCAGGGAATTGGACTGAGTTGTCCCAACACCAGAAGACGATGGTGAAAAAAACTGGTTTTCTAAAGGCTCGCCAAGGTTTTTAACACACTGGCTGCTGGTCTACGAATATATCGTACTTGGAAATCGGGGAAAAAACAGGGATATTTTGTTTGACTTACCAACCTCATAGCTCCTCAGCCGATTGCACTAGAGAGCTGTTGAAACCCTCAAAAGACTCAGCAAATCTTCAAATCTATAATGAAAAAAAATTGTTTTGGGTTTCATTTCTTTTGTGAGTGACGTCATAAGTAAGGTAGGTTTTTGGCCATGTTTGACTGCTGGTACCTGACCTGGGTCAAACCGCTAGACGGAAGTATTTTGCTGATATTTTCATTGGAAACAAGGCTAGAATCCACGTCTTTTGAGCCTTTGATAAACTTTCTAATGTTTCAGGTTCAACAGCTATGATCTAAAATAAACAAAGGAATTATCTAATTATGGGATTAATTGCTTTGTTTATTTTTTAAATCATGACTTTTGAACCAGAAACTCCAGCAAGTCGATCAAAGTATCAAAAGACTCGGATTTTAGCTTAGTTTCCAAGAAAAACTTGTGCGAAGTAATACCATCTAGCAGTTTGGGCCTAGGGCCAGATGAAGTGGCCCAAAAAGGCCTAAAGCAACTCCACTGATGATGTCACCCACAAAAAAAACTGAAATCCGGCATACGATACATTCGTTCCTAGATTTTGGCCTGAAAACAGCAGTTTTTGGTTGCCTTATCAACGCCATAGCTCCTCCGCCGATTGCGCTAGAGAGCTGTTCAAGGGCTCAAACAGATAGGCCAGTCTAGTCTGCACTTGAAAAAAATATTTTGTTGGCGGTTGTGGATTTTTTGTGAGTGACGTCATAAGTAGTTTTTGAGCCATTTTGGCTCGTGTTACCTGGCCTAGGTCCCAACCGCTAGGCCGAAGTATTTCGCTGAAGTGTTCATTGGAAACTAGGCTCAAATCCGAGTCTTTTGAACCTTTGATCAACTTTCTAGCATTTCTGATTCAAAAGCTGTGATGTAAAATAAAGAAATTAATTATCTAATTAGTCAAATATTTGTATTACTTTAGATCATAACTTTTGAACCCAAAACCCCAGCAGGTCATCCAAAGTAACAAAAGACTCGGATTGTAGCCTAGCTTCCAATAAAAACTTCAGCGAAATACTACCAACTTCAGCAAAATACTACCAGCGGTTTGGGCCAAGGCGGCCTAAAAGTCTTGTACTTATGACATCACTCACAAAAAATCCACAACCCCAACCAAAACATTTTTTTCGAGTGCAAGCCACAAGACTTGCCGAGAGCTTTTGACCGGGTTGGTAGCGCTTACCGGACCAGAGAAATTCCCGCGCAAAGCCACGTGCAATCCAGCTGTTTTTGTGCGAACTGCTTGAATTAACCTGGGTGCATAAGTGTTAACTGATTTGACAGCCTGTGGCGTCATGAAGATTTTACAATCCCAATGACGTTTGTTATGCATCATTCGGTTGGGGCATTCACCAAATGAATCTTATTGATGTGCAAAAACGGCATGAGTGAAGCCAAACAAGTAACAAAGTTAAAACAGTGCATTGTCTGCGGTGGAATGCACGGCATAATTCCGCATTTTAAACTGTTAGACACAGCATAATTCCCCATTTAACAACTGTTAGTTTCCGCTAGAATTCCACATTTTAAACTGTGAAGTGTACTGTGTGCAGTGCTTCAGAAAAGTAGCAGGCATCAAATGAAACAAAATTTCCAAGTTGATGTACAGTAGCCTACAGGTGCACCACTTTTAAATTTGTTCTGTGAAGAATTTAACACATTTTGTGCAAAGGAGTTAAGCATAGTTGCATGCATCAGGTTCTTATCTAATGCCATAAAATAAACTTTGAAGTGCTGCTTTGGGGACAAACTTTGCACCCGTAGCGAAAATACACAACCAGACAGCCCTGTACACAATGTGGTGAAGCCTGGCAGTTGAATGCGCGTGTTGATTTTGGCACATAGGTGAAGGGAGTCGTTTTGGCAATGGTTGCTTAATCCGATTAATTGCACCACTGGTTTTCACACTGAGCAGTGCACTTTACACTCCTTCAAAGTTAACTATGCAATTAAGCGTTGTAAATTTGCAAATGTATGGTACATCTCTATGCGAATAACCAATTTATGCAAATAATCGGTATGCAATTAACACTTTGGGAGCCATTCGTACTTCGATTTCGGCCTAAAAAAACAGCAGTTTTCGGTTGCCTTACCAACGCCTTAGCTCCTCCGCTGATTGCGCTACAGAACTGTTCAAGGGTTCAAACGGATCGGCCAGTCTAGTAGATTGCACTCGAAAATAAATTTTTGGTTGGGGCGTACGGATTTTTTGTGACTGACGTCATAAGTGAAGTAGTTTTGGGGTCATTTTGGCTCATGTTGCCTGGCCTAAGGCCCAACCGCTAGGCCAAAGTGTTTTGCTGAAGTTTTCATTAGAAACTAGGCTCGAGTCTGAGTCTTTTGAGCCTTCCATCGACTTTCTAGTGTTTCTGGTTCAAAAGTTATAATCTAAAGTAAACAAATTAAATAATTAGCTAATAAGTCAAATATTTTTACTAACTTATATCGTAACTTTTGAACCCGAAACCCCAGCAGGTCATCCAAAGTAACAAAAGACTCAGATTGTAGCTTAGTTTCCAGTAAAAACTTCAGTGAAATACTACCACCTAACGGTTGGCGCCCAGGGGCAAGCAAAGTGCTGCGTCTTTTGAGACGTTTACTGGGTCATTAGAGCATACGGGACCGGAGAAATTCCTGCGCAAAGCCACATGCGTTTAGGCATTTTTTCCGAAAATCCCCGAATCCTAGCGGACGCCAAAGAGTTAACTGTACTATTTTCTTCACGTGTGAATGGCTTAGGTTTGAGATTTTAGAATCCTGTGCGATAAAGCGGTGTATGCGTATAACTGGTATACAATTAGCCGAAGTTGTCTGTATATACTTTGACATAGTGCTTGACTTCAGACAAGTTATCGTTAAACTTACAGACATTTTCCATGACTTTACAGATTCTTCATTATTTCGGTTTGTCAGCAAAGTCCACATAACACCAACTGCTCCTGGTATATACGTGTTTTTTTAATGGAGTGTCCCACCATCCTCAATCAACTTTTAAAGCACTTGTGTTTGATGAGGTGATACGTTGGAGAAAATTTAGTACAAGATATTTTACATAGGATAATTTTACACGACAGTTAACATAGACCAGTTTTGGGCAATCCATTTGGCTCAAGAGCCGCTTTGAGAAGGCCTTGCCTAACAGACTCCTAACACCTTCATTGCCTGGTGGATTTAACTTTACGACCTGTGTGAGTCACTTATCTACCATCACTTTGCAACCCCATAACTCACCATCCGATTGTGCTAGAGAACTGTTCAAACCATCAAAAGATTTGGTGACTCTTCTAGTTTGGATTAAAAAAAATAGAGTTTTAGATCTCGTTTTTTTGCAGATGATGTCATAAGTGGGGTGGGGTAGGTTGAGGTCATTTTAGCTCAGGTTTCCTCGCCCTAGGCACCAACTGCAAGAGGGAATTTTTTTACTCAAGTTTTTATTGGAAACTAAGCTATAATCAGAGCCTTTTAAGCCTTTGATTGGCTTTCTAACATTTCTGTTTCAAACGTTATGGCCTAAAAACAAAATAATTAATCCCTCAATTGAATAATCAATTTCTCCAACCTGTTGGACTAAATGTTTGGATGGATTAAAAACTTTTGTTTGTATAATACGTGATCTTCATTTTATGTCTTTACACAATGACATTAAATGCAAGGTCATCTTCACAATTTTATACTCTTTGCTGTCATGCTTGTGTTACTTATCATTTTATTGCTTATTTTTAATGTTTCTAGGGTATTTGAGGGCTCTGATTTCATAATTGCGTGAGGATTTTGACTGTGCTAATCCATAGTTCAGTGACAATGTACCACAAGGGTGAAGCAGCTGAATCTGCTCGCAATGTGTTTCACAAGGAAATCAAATTTGTGTCAATAATGCATTTTCAATATTGTAACTTCTAAGCAAAACTTTACAGATGAAACACCAAAGCAAGACTTAACCAAATCATGCTGACTGCCATGTAAAACACATGCTAAGATTATCTTTTAGTAAAGAAAATTTGCAAGCTGTAACCAACTGTACAGAAAAACTTGCAAACTGTACATTGAAACACACACTATGAACATTACACTGCTATTACAGACAAGACTAGCATCAACTGTTAGAGAACTTGTTTGAAACTATGAACACATAGTTTAGTTGGTGCAAAAAAGGTGCGTGGTGAACAGTCAGATTGCGTTGAATCTGCTTGAAATTTGGTAGAACGATCGAAGGAAGACTAAGGAATACAATTGTTTAAAAAATTTTTCCTTTTCATTTTTTCTAAAAAAGGTGCTTGTTACTCGAATTTCCACATAATACTCTAGGCCAATCTGCATACAGGTGGTCTGACCCTATCAAAGTTTTTATAGCTGTTACTAGCCTTGATGTTTAAACCATGAAGTTAGTTCCCAATCCACCTTTGATCTTAAAGAAATAGGCACAGTAGGTCTTATTAATTACTGAATTGTTCCTTCAGGAGGAAGAAGTGAATACGGAGTTTACTTGACAGCAATTCATTCCTTTCTGGTTTTACACTTCAGCTGGGGCCTTAGCAGAACCAAATAATTCTTATAAACATAACATCACATGATAACATCTAAAAAACAAAACAAGAATTCCCTTTAAAATCACATAGGCTAGTTCATGAGGGTAACTTGTTCACTTGATCCCTACAGTACTACTACTTGTTGTGTCGAGGTAGTGTGTATTCCTTTCATCATTCTCTGTTTTTACTTTGTTTGCACAGTATTCCTTGAACGAGCACTGCTCTGCAGACGTAGTTTACTTCGTCTTCATGATATGATTTCAGTTCAGTACAAAACCTTGCTACTAACATAGCTCCCAGCAGCTGAAGGACTGAGCACCTCTTGCTACAAACATCCGCACTGTTACTATACTTTTGTACCCACGACCAACAACCTTTGGCGACTACTTTACAGTACCACCCCACCCAGGTTACTACAACAGTAAAATTCCTTTGAATCAACGTATTTCGTCACTGACAAAAGGATCACTAGCCTCAAATCAGTCTCAGTACGAACACTTTTCAAGAATCATGTGGCCGTTAACTAGTCACAGTCACAAAAGTGACGTCAGAACACGGGGATATAGGGTTTCGCATAATATAGGGTTTGGCACGTCAGAATATGGGGATATAGGGTTTGGCAAACTTTAGCCTTGCTTTGCCGCAGTCAGTGTTGAATTTCATCCGGTTTCTGGCAGAGATGAGCATTGGACTGGACTTGGACTGTACTCGATTCGGACTATAGCAAATTTTGTTGAATTTGGATTAGATCCGGAGTGCAAATCACTTCAAAATTTAGGATCCGGCCAGATTTGGATTGAGCTAATCGACAAAAATGCGGCATTTTTATTGTGAAAAGGTTGCACTGTTCAAATTTTTTGGACTTCATTTGGACTTGGACTTTAGAATTAAAACTTTTTTGGACTGTGGTTGGACTTGGACAGAGTTTTGAAAAATGAGGACTGGATCTGGATCGCAAAATTTGATAGTGCGCTCATTTCTGGTCTCTGGATCGTGATCCAACCCGGTTTTGCAGATCAGAACCGGATGCAAGCTTCATTTCGAAAAAAACTCTACTGGATCAGATCTGGATATCCAACCTGAAGATGATCACTGCAGCAGAGATGATCGCTATTCGTTTTTTCGGATGGATATCAGAGATAAGCATTGCAATGGACTTGGATTGGACTGGATCCCGTGTCAAGCGAAATTTCTAACTTGCAAAATTTTTGACTTCGCGCCATGTGCGCATCAGAGATGGACGGAGTCTCATTTTTTTGACTCCACGTCCACTCCACCTCTTAAAAGTTTTGCTCCACATCCGCTCCTCCTCAGCAAATCATAGAAATATTCAACTCCGACTCCGTTTTGACTCCGAGAAATTGCAAATTCTACAGTAACATACAGGCATGTTGCTTGAAGGTTCTGCTTAATGTAAGGTAATGCCTGTTTTGTCTCATGAGGCAAATTAGTACTCGAGTTATTTTGCCTTTGGATGAACATGATTGGTTGAAGTGGTTACATGACAAGTTTGGAATGCATGACCTACTTATTTGACCGTGACATCTCCAATGACTCAGTTCCAGATGCATAAATGAATCATGTCATGGTTTCAGTGCTGGCGTAGCAAGCTTTTGGCACTTCTTTTCTGCATTGTGTGAACTGTAGTCCAAATCCTAACCACAAATCATGAGCCCTTCCACGACACTCTAAATTGTTGTCGCAGCATGTTGTACCTTCCACATAAACACAAAGTACAGGTAATTTTGTTCGACTAAAGGCAAAATAGCTCCAGCGTGCTTTCACCTCATGAGGCAAAACAGGCACTACCAGTACCATATATATTGTATATGGCATGACGTTTTTCTGTCAAAAGACAACTCTTTATCTGCTTGAAACAAACAATTTCAAGTGTACTGCAGTTGACAGTATCACAAAACTGATTTTTCAACAGTTCAGTCACTGACAGCAGGGCACCGCAGTGCTAACAATATATTGTCAAAAATATATCTGAAATACTATGACTTCAAAAAATAATTGCACTGCATATCAAACTACCACTCCACTGGCTTCATACTTCATACTTCAACATTGGATGAATTAGGCCTACATAACTCTACCCTATTACACAACAATGTTTTAGCCCAGGGGTCTCCAAACTACTACCCGCAGACCAAATCCGGCCCGCAAAGCCATTTCATCCAGCCGGTAAAGTAGAGATGGCACGGGCCAGCACTTTTGCAGCCCGGCCCGCCCGGAGCTAACATGAAACTTCCCGGACCGGCCCGTTCTGCCAAACTACAACATATTTTCTGGCCCGGACTGGCCAGTGGCCAATAATATAAAGTAGGCAATATCTTTTTTGCCTCCAAGATGGCGGCAAAATAGTCAAGATGGCGGCAAAATAGACACATGTCATAGGTTTGCCAGTGGGCCTTCATTAATCAATTTTGAAAACTTATTTGCCAGATGCCTGTAACATGACACAAACCAGGCTGCACTACACTTGCTAGTAGCCTAACGTACTAAGCCTAAACCAGGGGTCACCA
>Ga0210059_1005565_pt1 | contig 20272 bp, 16 predicted proteins | sample Ectturendosymbi2_FD_188042 | JGI IMG/M metagenome (GOLD analysis project Ga0210059, IMG submission 188042) | Ecteinascidia turbinata endosymbiont from Florida, USA - Sample 2 (SPAdes) (version 2) | ecosystem: Host-associated > Tunicates > Ascidians > Unclassified | place: Key West, Florida... | reverse complement strand
ATTTTACAAAAACTCTATTGCTTGCGCAAAGGAGATTAATTGTTTTCGCATACTTTTTGCTTGTTAATTTGTCGACTTATTGCAAATACCACGGAATGAATTTGCATGCAAATTTCAAGGAACATTGTAAATGGGCCAAAAAGTGATAATTAGGTTTTGGTGGAAATCTGGGTTATTGTCTGCATCCAGAAACCATCTCACCACTTTTTGCAGACCATTCGTCCACTTCGCATGTTTAAGATATTGTTCTGCGATAGTTCACTTTATCCCAAAAAAATGTCTATTTTCTCTGCTATGGCTGATCAGCGCATGTGCTGACCGCATTGACTACTTTACCAATTTCTGTAGCATGATAAAACTGTTGCGCGAGCTCAAAAACCGCATTTGTTAACATAGAAGCATTCAGACATTTGATAATGTTTCAGCAGGGAAAAGGGACATCTAAAAATTTGCTGAATTTCCATACATAAAAAATCTAAAGTTTTCTTGCGTACTTTATGCGCATTCTCAATTCTTGTTTAGTTTAGCAAGATTCGATCTTGCAAACCGGGGTGTACGTCAGACAGCCCAGTCGCACACTTCCTATGCTCCACTGCTTCTATTTGACGAGACATTAGCGCAGGCTCATTTTGCAGCTGTAAAATGCTTTGACGCAGTGATGAGTGTGTTTTACTCCCATGTTTTAACGCGATGCCTGATATTTTTGTAGTTATGAAATGCTGTGTCGTAGGGTTGAGTTTGTTTCCTCCCATATCCTAACCTGGAGCGCTGATAATTTATATTCAGTACCATGGCACATAAATTAAGGGAAGTGCGTGTAGAAGAATATGCATATTATGTCAACAAACTTCGCCAAAATGTTGGTTTGGAGACATGAATATGACGTCACAAAGAGCGAACACCAAATGCAAATGACCACCACATGCCACTGATAGAAACCCCCCTCATGAAAATTTTCTGCGCACGCCACTGCTCTAGGCCATGGCCTATTTTGCCCATGCGCAAATCTGTCACTGGCAGGCAGCAAGTCACCTGTGGTACGCTGCAGTGATTGTCCAAGAAAGTCTGACAGGAAGATCCGGTACCGCTGCAGCAAGTGTGCCAAGCCGACGTGCACTCGTTACCTGTGCTGTACCCCATCTGTGGTGACTGCTTGTGAACATATGTTGTGTTGCTAGTGCAAAACGTGTTTGTGTATATAATTGTGGGCACAAATGAACGACTACCAGCTTTGGCAAAATTTGGAGAAATAAATGAATAATAAGTAAACAGATGAAAATTTGTCCATTTTTGCATGTTTCCCATACAGATTCTATTGGCTATAAAGGGCTGTAATTCACTCAGGGCCTGCTCCACGACCTCGTTACCAGCATGGAGCAGGAGAGTTCTTCAAGTACAGTATATTTTTTATGAGCGATTAAGTTTACTTATATATCAAATTTGCATTATTTTTTTGTAGTTTCCTTTTCATCAAAAACAGCATCAACTTAAAGTACAAAGTAACTAGCACAAACCACGGAATATGAGTTAAATTTCCAGTGTAGCTTTTGTAATCAACCTTAACTGAAAGAAAGCGTTGTTTTATTTTTTAAAAATGGGTGAAATTCAAACGGGGTCAGTGATCGTGCGGCAAACAAGCAGTGGTAGCGATCCAGGGCCAACACAATTAGTATTGTGTCCATTGTTAAAGTAAATCGCTTAATGAAAAAAATCTTCCACTGTTTGTTTGACGTGCACTTGTTCCCTCACACTTTGATAAAGGTTCCTCCACCACTGCATACACTACTGTATATATATTATTTTTATTGCGTTTTGCTCTATGCATAATATGTTATTTGTTTCAAGTCTTTTACGCCAAATACGTCCTCATGTTATTTTTCTTGTTTTTCAAAATGCATAAGTGATATGTATTTTCCTGTGTTCAGCGCTTCTTAACCAGTGGGCCGCGATATTCTTTCAAGAGAACCGCCAAGCATTTCAAAATGTTACAATTTTTCCGTATTTAACTAAAATGTTAGTTTTCTGGTGTCATATCTAATAAGCACACTCAGTTTCCTATTGACAGTAAGTTACATGTGTTGATATTTTATTTCTTTATCAAATCTCAATAATTTTCGTTGTCCGTTTTATGGCAATATCTCATAGTGGGCCCCACGAAATTTATCAGCAAAAGTGGGTTGAAAGCCGAAAAAAAATGGGAAACTCTGGTTTACATCACACATGTCACTTCCTTTTACAACACATCGCACGATGCCGTTCTTGTTTTTCACGTAAATCTCACAGCCGTAGTGAAGCAAAAATGTTTGGGAGTGCGAAATACTTTTTCCCGATTTCTCGGAATTTTGCCAGAAAAAATAACGAACTGCTAAATTATTGCCAATCAGCAAAAAGCAACAAAATTTGTCTTTAGTGTCTTCTAACATGATACACGGAGTTGAGGGAACACACAACTATAACATGAGGGGACACACAACTATCACAGTTTTGTTGTAAAATGGGGGACGGCTTGGTGTGAAACCAATATATTACGAAACCTAAAGAGAAAAACGTGGGGGACATCTGAAAAAGTTGGGGGGACACGTCCCCCGTGTCCCCCACCTAATTGCACCCACGAACTGATTGCTTTTGTAACTTAAAAGAGGCTTGACTACCGACAAACCTTAATTTTTTATCTTTCCAGATACTTTTTAGGTCTCCTGAACTGAACAGACCCATAAATTTCCACACACCTATTAGTTCGATGCAACTCGAAGTAATGTCGCTGTAAAGGGAAGGTAACCCAAGGTTGTTTAAATGCTGTCGCAAGCAATACAGCATTGATGAAGATTAGCTTACGATTCCGATTTTTATTCTATTGTCGTATCGCCACAATTTCATTTCCACCTTCAAAAGAAAGATGCAATCACCACTTATTGTTGAGTTCGCGTTGCATCCTCAACATGAAACGTCTCGTGACTCTGAAAAACAAACAAAGGAAGACTTTAAATGCAAATCAAGAGAGCGACTCGGAAGCTTGTCAGTGGCTCCATGGAATAACAATGATTGGTACGAATATTAAAACATCAAAAAGTCGCATCACCGAATGGACTGAATTTCAGGAGAATGAAGTTGGAACAAAGTAACAACTAAAAACACTTAGTTTACAAGAACATTGTATTGTGTATTTATTTAAACCATTGCGTATTTATACTCTGCATGTAATCGCAAGTCACCATTAGGAAGAGAGTAACCCGAAAACATTATAGAAATTATTTACATTAATAATCCGTGTAAATGTATAAACGCTATTAACGATTTGAACGGATGAAAACGAACCATAACGGAAAGCATTCCGGATTACGGCAAAAACGGTAGGCGGAGCCTAAGATACCGTCAGAGCGCCACTCTCGAAGGTGATTGGTTGAAAACGAAGATGACGCGAGCATCAGCCAATAAGAATCGAGAGAACCAGATCGACCGTGAGTTCCGTACCAGATCGGAAATACCCGATGAGTCAACAAAACCCCGGTGATCTGAGCCAGACAGGCAGTCTTCATTTTGTCTACTAAAGGAGTAGTAGCAAGTTAAGTCGTGGGCTTACCAGTCTTAACTTGATAAACCAGGTATGGGCATTACCAAGCTTGAACAGTCTACAGGTAGTCTGATAGACTGAGAACTATCGAAATTATGGCATTATGGGCTACTCTCTCTCCTATGAAAGAATTGAACTCGTATTAACCCCTGTTGTTTACCGTAACTGTCTTCACATGCTTTAACCCAAGTTACTGGTATAAACCCCTGCTGTTTTCGATTACCTTTCTGATGTATTTGAGATTAATAGCGCAGTGCTTAAAGTTACAATAATAAAACCATGAGTGAATACACTTCCGTTTGAGGATAGAACTGAGCGCAAAGTCGAACGATAAAGGGCGGGTCCAAGTTTCTTAATGGTAAATTTGGACGTGCCTAGGACACGTTCCTGTTAAATTAACCAGTGCTCTCGAGGAAATGTCCTAAAATACGTAACTTGTACGTAACATTATACACCCTATTTTAGCTTATTGCTTATACGTAAACACCGTATTTTGATATGCCTACTCAATGTGCATCAAAACATGTCAATTTTATAAAAAGAGCGAAATTGATAAATCCGTTTCTAGGACAATTGCCACCTGGACAACTGCCACTCGGACAACTGCCACCTAGGACACTGCCACCCAAGACAGCTGCTACGCAGGACAACTGCCACCCGGACAACTGCCATCTACAAAAACTGCCTCCTAGGACAACTGCCACTATAGGACAGCGGCCACCCAGACAACCGCCACCTAGAACGATCGCCACCCAGGAAACTGCCACCTGAGGCATAATGAGTTTTTGCGTTTATAGCTATTTGAATTTCACAAGGATGCAGTGTATAACAAAAATTTCTTCATCCTCTGACCACTTTAAAAAATGTAAGTTCAACTTTGGACCTTTTGGGTGAAGAATGTCGTGTCGATATCATTACATCTTCGCCAACATTCTTAAGTCAGTGCAAAGCTTAATTTTGTATGGGCATTTTCAACTTTTTCACAGAAAAATTTTTTATGCAGATTATCGCATTCAATCCACGCACTCATAAAACGCCTTTTCTTCCTTTCATTTTACGTGGTGTGCATTATTTTACCTTAACCTTTGATTTGTGAGTAACATGGCAACAACAGCAACGCTTCAAGTCACTTTTCCTGAAGTATGTTGAAGCAATATTATCGTAGCAACCAGAGTTTCCCAAGCGCTCTGCCTCGAAAATCCTTTACGTGGCACAACGCGATATACCAAACTGAATTTGATAGCTTGTATGTGACACATAAAACGCAATATCCTAGGTGGCTGTTGTCCGGGTGGCACAGGATGTGGTGCTAAAAGAAGTGTGGAAACGCACATAAAAACAAGAGATTTTCAACAACACTTCAAGCTAATTTTTGAATCAGTTTTTAAATGATGTATTCATTTTTATTGCACTACAGAGAAAAACATGAAAAAAGTGTGGGAACATGCTCCCTCCCTGCGCCACTGCTGGGGAGGCAGTTGTCCGGTGGCGGTTGTCCGGGTAGCAGTTGTACAAGTGGAAGTTGTCTGGATACCGATAAATCCATACCGGTATATATAATAGTTGCTTTTTCTGCGCTCTTTTAGTTAATTAGAAAAGCAATGGACCAACAACCCAATTGCATGGTTTTCTAAAGAACGTTACAGCTATACAGGTATGTTGTGTCTTGCAGTTGGTCTCCGAATGCAAATCGGGTTATGCTACCCATCTCTAGGAACTGAAAAGCTTGAATTCTTCAGCAGCAAATCCTCTTCCTACTCGATAAGACTATATAAGCTATGACTTATTTTTAAAAAAGATGCATGGAAGGTTCTGTTGTGAATTTAACTTTCTTTCGTCATTTTTTCGCTTTGTTCAATTGGAATCACTTCTTGGCTTGTGTACAGCTCTCGGTTTTGTGTTTACACTTCTGGTAAAAAATAAATTATTGAAAAGAGTACAACTCTCTTCATTTACAGGCGGGTATGTCATATCTTTCCCCACAGGTGCAGCCAGGGGGAGCAAGGGAGCCATGCTCCCCCACTCAAATCTCTAGCAAATCTTGTCGTTTTGTGCTTCGAGAGGCGGTGTTCCCAACCAAATACTGTTGCTCGCTTGCAGTCTAAATATTTTGCCCTGCAAACTGTCTTCCCTACCATTTTTCTGAATTTTTGACTTATGCACCCTTGTTCACGCTACATAAAGTTGCAGTGCATAGCTGGTAGACAAAAACAAGTTGATAGCAAAGAGTTGTGTGGCTTTCAGACAATTCATATTATACAACGTATGAGTAATTTGTGTGTTATGCTAATAGATCCGAATCGCATTGTGATGTGGAGCGGCAGAAAGCTGAATTCTCTCCAATTTGTTACAAGCTACAGCATAAGCGTAAGACATGGCAATGAGATCGCATCTCAAAAGCTTGAATATTGGTTACTATTCCGGCAAAATTTTTCAGTATTTTGGCATTTATTTTTTCATACTGAGCTTATTCAATTAGAACGTTTTGCTTTGTATTTGGGTGAAAGTAGACCCATTTGGTTAAATTAGGACAGGGTCATGATCACTGTTGATTTCACATGAACCACTGAGCCGTAACGTGCATTGGAAGGGCACCATACAAGCAGAGCATCTAACCCTAAACATAAGTGTAAGATGACCACTTGTATTAATAGACTAACGTCGATTAGTTAACTCTATTGCTACTTGAAGTATTTGTGAAGCTGAACATGTTGTCTGTTTGTTTTTGAACCTCTGAACTCTTGGCAACGCAATCTGACTGCAACAAATGTGCCCGATAAGACATGTGGAAGGTGTAACGAGACCCTAATTTCGCTGAATAATAAAGTTGGGAGGATGTGATTGTCACAAACAACATCACATGAGCTACTGAGCCATGACGTTCAATGCGGAGGCACCAAAAACAGGTGACGCGTTGAAGACCTAACGTGACCAAGTAGCAACAGAGTGAACTCTATTGCTATTTGAAGCTTTTGAGTGGCCAAACACGTTTTCTCTTTGATTTCGAACGTCTTGGCGACGCGGGCTGATTGTAATAACAGCTTCAATTAAATTTAGGTAAATTAGGATGGCTTCATTGAACTTCAGTTAAGAGTAGAAACAGTTGAGGATCTTAGAACAGCTTCACTCAGATTTGGGTAAATTACGACAACTTCATTCAGATTTGGGCACATCAGAAAGGATTCATTAAAATTTGGTGACACTGGAAACATTTGGGCAAAAAAGGCTTTCGTCCCTAAAATAATGCACTCGCTTCTCAACACCTATGAGCTACAGAACTATTTGCGCGTTATAACGTACGAGTTATGGCAATGGTGCAATGCCGCAAAAATGGGGAAGCGTCTTATGCTGCCGAGATTTTCATATAAATTTGCAACACGAACGTCGATATTTTGAAGCCACATCAAAAAGTAAGAAAATGCTTTTCTTCAAGTTAGAACCTGAAAAACTTTATAGAACTGCGTCGGCATCAATTAAGATTTCCGTAAAACAAGTAACAGATGCTTCGCTTCATAGTTTCACACAGTGGCATAAACATATAGACAGTGGAAATCAGAGGTAGTTATTCCCCATCGTTTTTGCAAATCCATGTTGAAAGTTCGACATCCACAGCAACATCACTTTTTCAGCGCAACTCTTTGTTTTTCGGTGGCTGCTTCAAAAGCAACCGATGAATTCAAAATTTTTAAGCCTCGCACATAGCGAAACTAGTCTAAACGCTTATAATTAATCTACAAAAATATATTAAAGAGCCCTTATTTCACTTTAGTTAAAGCCATTTGATAAGCTATGTTTGAACCTAAGTGGTAAACGGCCGACGAATGTATCTTCAGCCGCAATAGTACAAGCGCTGCAGTGAAAGCACAAAATAGTAACAATTGTTGAAACAGCCATTATCCGCATATGTTAGCGAGATTTGCCTTTGCTTGCCAAGGTTCATCAAGTTTGCATTAACCATTAGCTTCTGAATCAAAGCTGACTATCTTGTCAATTCAGTACCAACCACTATGGCAAATTTTTCGATCTCAGGTTGGCTTTGTTGATGTACTTAAAATTTGTACCAAACTTCAATATTTTTTAAACTTAGGCCGAAATTAACGCTTCTAGTTCAAAGCTGCATCAATCAAACATCGGTAACTGCGGCAGTTTTTCTTTCTCCAACATGTTTGCTCGTTGGTTACTATTTCAACGGTCAAAAACCTCCAGGGTACACACCTGTCGGTAGATTCTATATTATACCCTGCTGCAGAGAAAAAATAAACATGATTCGATTATATCTTTTGAGTCAGAGACTATCGGCTTTTTTGAAAGTTTTTTTAGTTTCATCTTGCCACAAGATCTTTCAGCCGCAGTGACTGGTTTGGTAATATGTCCTGCCAACTATAACATTGGGGTCACATGAAACTTAGGTTGCCCAGTGCCAAACACTGCTTTATGTACGTAAGTGCATTAAATGTACGTAAGTGTATTTAAGTAAAGTACCACTTCACTTCGTACCCGGCGAAAGGTCTTTGTAAAGTTGTCCAAAACAAGTTCGTTGCAAGACATTTTCTTCACATCCAGGGGCGTAACGAGGTTAGATGGCACCCGGGAAAAGAAGTAAGTTTGGCGCCCCCATGTTCAAACCAGAGCTCTTCGGAAGCAACTGTATTGAAGAAGTACTCATGACATTGTTGGGACTTTTCGGCGCTTCCCACAGTGATTCGTCGCCCGGGAAATTGTGACCCTTGCCCCCCGTCGTTACGCCCCTGTTCATATCGTTCCTATTAAAGATATCCATATAATAAAGTTTGCTCACCAGCTTCATTTTAGCATACAGATAAACTGCAGTTGTCGGGTATTTCCTTTATTTGCTTGTCCTGCTCTAAGCGTTTGTAACGGAATAAACACTAACAAATTGCTGAAAGCTGCAATACTGGATTAGTGAAAAGCCTGAAGGCAACGAGAAAAATATCTGTGATATATTAATGGAGTGATTTCGTCGTAGCTATGGGCTATGGCACCAGAACGCATGCAATCCAGGCGCAGAGAAAGTCTAAACGTTTAGGAGTGCTTTGAGTTTTTCGACCTGTAAAACTAGAACTGATGATAGTCTAGTTCAGCTACAGTGGTTTCGGCGATAGATCGTTTTAGCGACTTGCTGTGTTGGCATCTTGCAGCTGCATGACGCTACACTGTTGTATGCTGCTCACGTTTTTCAAGATGTTGCACGTATGAGTTTGGACTGGAAATGCACGACCGCAGACGATGAAAATGATTTTCCAAACGCTATTAGGATGTATATCGAAAACAACCAAGCACTTGGTCATGCGACCGAAAAGTTATTAGTCCATGAAGTGTAAACCTACAACGTTTCCTGCTTCCTCAGTCACACGTTGCCAGTCTCTGACCAGCGCCTGATACGTTTTCTCTTTCATATCGAGCCACTTCCTGCGAGAGGGACTCGTGTCGTGCCTTGCCGCATTGTGAAGGGCCTATAAAGTCAGCGGTTTGTAACGGCGTGCGGCAGCGCGCGAACTCGGCTTGGCGCGCGCTGGAACAAAGCGCGTCGCGCGAAGTTACGTGAAAGATGGCTTGGAGTAGGGCGAACGCAGCTAAAACAGGAAAGCTGACACAGACTTTTTTCAAACCTTGGCTTGCTCTACACATCTAACGACTACGTAGACAGCTGAGACCAAAGTTTTGGCAGATAAGCTACTAGCTGTAGAGAGATCGTAGAATGCTGGTTATTTTTAAGAGTGAGATTGCCGTAAGTTTTCAAAAACTTCTTAATGGCTATGTGCGTGGTCGCTGAAGCTGAACGTCTTGCATCCAGCGTGACTGTGAACATCAACAAAACTTTCGAGTTTGTTCTAGCTGCACTACTGTAGCATCGGTAATTCTAAAAAGATACTGGCGTGAATGTGCTAAAGAAAAACCCACATGGTGCCGGATAAACTTCAGGGGGGTGCTGAAAGTTTTTTTTTACTTTAATGCATATCACGTAAGAAACGTACAAATGCAGCTTAGTCGGCTCTCTGTTTAGGAACTAAGCTCCCAAACATCTTTCCGGCAATAGATCTTATGCAGAAAAGGGTCCGAGCGGTCAATTATTGCAATTCCCTTAGAATGCATTTCAAGTTTCATTATTTTTCTTTCAAATTTGGTCGCTTTAGCCGTGAATTAACCTGTCTTTTAGCAAAGGAGAAGGTTCGTGCACCTATCAATATTTTTATGTACGGAGTAACTCGGTGCACAGACGGCGGACATACCCAATGATTAACCCAACAGTCATCCGTGCTTCGGGCGTTCGCATTAAGAAAAATATAATCAGTGACTCAACTTCAGTACGGCCATTAGCATTTCGTGTCTTTCCTGCTGTAGATCTAAATGCCTCTAGTAGAATTGAATTGCAAAATCTTCGCAATCAAATTTTTATGCTGGGTTTGAGTAAAAACTGGGGGAAGTGCTTTTTCTTCAGAAATTCTATTTCACTATATTTCATTGAACCAGAGATTAACAATGAATAAGTAAGATGGAAAGGCCATAGGTTGCACTGCTGATACACTTGCACACGTGTTTTATTTGTGGGGTGAAGAAACAAAAAACGATAGGTTTTGTGATAGAGGTGCTTTACCTTGATAGTAAATCCGTTAAATCTAGATGGAGGCAATGGCGTAGCTATCCATTGGATATTGTGGATATATCATAGAGCGGCAGGATCGTTGTGGACGGAAAAATGTACCATGCACAGTATAATCTGCGTACAGGGGCGGATCCAGCCAGTAACGTTGTGGAGGCAATTTCAGTAATATTTGGTAGTCAAGTCTCATTATGGGTTCATTACTGTAAGAGAGATGTAGTATAGCTTACTTCACAACACTGCTGTGACAAAACGGAAAAATCGCTATATATCGCAGATGCTGTTTTCCGAATTGTGCAAAATCATGGTGAATAAAGTTGCTTTCGTAAGTTTTAGGGGAGGGCGATCGCCCCTTCATTTATTACAGACTCGTCCATATCACGGGCACAATCAAACAACACAAGAGCACAAAAAATGGTTGGCCATAGCACATTAAAGAATGGGTGTTTGCACACGACCAACACTAATAGGAGCAAAACACTTTATCAGCGCCGCAACTGTAGCGTCATTCACCCATCATAATCCAGAGATCTAGTAGTGTGAGAGAAATGAAGGCATTCTAATATCAAAACTATGAGGTAAGCAGCTAACAGAGAAAAAGAAAAAAGTAAAAGCTAAGTCAGTAGGAGGTGCACATTGGCGCACAGAGGTATGCACGCTGTTCCGATCAAGGTTTCAAATGCTTTGCATCGCATTCATCATGAGATCAACAGCCACTTGATTTTCCTGAATTTTAAAGCAGGATTTGACAATTACCGTTTCACCAGTTATATTTCTTACATTTTGTATGCTTGGTTTGCACACAGGATTTTTGTTGCTACACAAAAGCAATACTGATGAGACACGAGCACCGAAACCATCCACCAACAGCTATCGTGTTTCCCCGATAATAAGACCTAGCGTAATTTTTGAGGATGATTTTAATATAAGCCCTTCCCTACCCTTAAAATAAGCCCTAGTTGACTGGTGGGAAATTGAGTTAAGCGAAAACTCCGCTGGAATTTTGGAAACTGATGACCTGCAAGATATTCCAGAGGATGATGATATGATTGTTTTTGAATAAATTGTTGTCAACGAGTGTCTGAATAAAAAACATGTTAATGACAAGTAAATGCAGATAGCTTTTCGTAATTTTTGTTTATTTAGAAATCTCTTAATTTTTACTTTTTAACTTCATTTTTTGATATATCAAAATAAGACATTCCCGAAAGTAAGCCCGAGTGTAAATTTCGGAGTAAAAATTAATATAAGCCCTCTCTTATTATCGGGGAAACACGATATTGCAGTTGTATGTTGTTCGCCATCATACACGAGCGTTAAATAATTGAGGAAAAATGAAGATTTGTAAAAAGCATCAGACATTTGAAGTGATCGGATAAAAAAGTTAGACGAAGATGCGCAGCGTGTAAAAAAATCGATACCTTGTTTCTCAACAAGGGATCAAAGGCCTTGACACAATGGCTAATCTGGCGTGGGCGAACACTTACATTTCTGACTACGTTATGCATGATTCTGTAGGCATTATAGTTTATACGCAACACGTAAGCGCTTCATACTAATCTGTGTATATTTTCTCCACAATTAGCAAGCATACATTGTCATGTAATAGGCACGAAATAGAGTGTTTTATCCTGCAGAAGAGCACTGATCAAAAGCGCCTCTAAGTTTGTTTGCTGCACAGTATTGTGATTTCACTTGTCTCTGAATATCACCATCATCGTTCAGTGAGACATTTATCCACACACCAAGGTGTTTCACTTGGTCAAAAATTGTACACGTACACCGTTCAGAAAAACATTTGATGGAGCAGGTTGTTTATACTTTTTTGGGCAAAAAGAACACCAGTGGTTTTGTTGGAATTAAAAGCGATTTCGTGTTCAGCAGAATAAACACCACAAATATTAGGAAGACATTGCAGCCCACTAATACTGGAACTGAACACACATATATCATCAGCAGACATCAGATGATTCACAGCCATATTTCCCACAGTGCATCCCACCTTGTGGCTGAACCCAAATGATCTGAGAGTTCATCCAGGTAAACAGCAAACAAGTACGGGCTCAGAACTACCACGATAACCTAAATTTTGCCCCTTATTAATACCAAAATATTATGGGACAGAGCAGGGGTCGGCTTTTTGGTAATAATCACCTTTTGCTAACTGAGTGCCGACTTAAGGTTTGACATCATTCAGTGTGCCAACAACGAACTATTGTTATACAAGTCAAGGTGAATATATCTTCTGTGTGAGTCATAACAAAACTGATATGCAAAACGTGAAGCTTCTGTGTGCCATTGGAAATTGTATGGCATGCCAAATGTGGCAGGCGTGCTGTAGGTTGCCAACCCCTGGGAAAGAGTTATATTTATAGGCAGATTTTACTGGAGCATTTTTTGTAAACACTACCTACTCACCCCGTGACATCATAGATAAGATTTCGACAAACCCAAATTTTTGGCAAAAAGGGTTGTGCAGCGAGTTTAAGCCTAACAGCAAGTTTGCAATGTCACGGTTGTTTTATGCAGAAGTTAACGAGATTTAGTTTGCTTGATTTTCGAATATCGATCAAACATTTTAACCTACCAACGAACAAATTAAAGTTTCTCTCAAAAAGAAAAAGAAAGCTAGAAGGAAGAATTGAAGAAGAATTAAGGAACCATCTTGAAGTTTTAAAATATTTCTTCAGAACCCTCCTCAGCCAACGAAAAACAAGAGGCTCGCAGTGTCAATAAATCGATACCGCAAACGGAGGAGGAAGCGACCGTCGACCCCGTGCAACGCAATAAAGAAACGGTTATTGAAAAAAGTAGGCTGATTAACAAAGCACCTCCATGCAAGGCTGGAATTGATGATACTGCTACTGTACTTGTCAAAAAGAAATTGCAATTCGGCCAGAAATAAAAGTTATACCATGAGAGTTTAAATGGTCAAAGCAGGTCCTGATAGCTATCAGAATAAAAATGCGTCTTTCCGGCCAGTGTTTAGAGTAATTCAGGAAGTAGATAAAGAGAAAGAATCTATGAGGTTTCTGAGGAAGAAGTGGTTTTAGAAGAAGTTTAAAAAGTTGACGAGGCTCTCTGATCATTGCTTTATTCCAGTAGCGATTTAGGATTATGTTGTTTCTGTTACAAGTTAACTCAAGAAACAAGAGAAATATTCTCGAAACTTTGAAACTCAACGCAAATATACAATCCTGTCATCAATGAGCATCTTTCTGTTACCCAACTTTTTAAATAGGGCAAGACAAAGTAGTTTTCCCTGACTACCCAAAACGAGTTAAGTGAACTTCATGGAAAAACGTTGAACCACGTGGTTCCTAACCGGGTGTCATTTACAGTACTCAAGAATGCCGCGAGCTAATACATTTTTTAATAAGTCATTACAAATACATTTTCAAAATGCTATTAAACGTTATATAAAAATGCTATATGTTCGTCACTGCATGCCGCAAGCTATTTTTTCTTTCTCTCGGGTGCCATAAATCTAAAAAGGTTGGGAGCCACTGGATTAAGCGTCTCATTCTAGAAGCAGCAAAGAAGCTTTCTATTTTACTCGATCCTATTCCTGGCGTGGCTGATATACGTATTGATCAAATGGCGTTTGTAAGGAGATACGTAAAAATTGACAGCGGTGGTGTACAGATAAAGGAGCCCTTTCTCAATTTCTTTCCACTGTATGGGAAAAGTTCCAAAGAAATTACTCAGTTTATTCTCGATGATCTTCAAGAAAATGTCTTGGACGTAATGATATGCAAATGTCAGACGTATGACAATGCTTCCACAATGATAGGAATCTATTATTGAGTGCAGCGCAGAATCAAGGCCATTGATCCAAAAGCATTAATTATTTATCCCATACTGAAGTCATTTATTAACGTTGCAAGTATACATGCAGTGGATCATCGGGGTTTTACGAAACAATTTTGCTGATTTAGAAAGGGTCTACATTTTTTTCTCGACTTCTAATCACGCATGAGAGGTCCGACTTAAAGCATGTGTCAATTGCCGTGAAAAGAGTGCATGATAAATGATAGAGTGCACATTACGAAGCTGTGAAAGCTCTTCATCAACGTGTCTACAGTGTAGTGAGTGCATTAAACTAGTTTTTCGTTTCTTTTTTACAATTTTAGAATGAAGTTCTGAGGGAGTCTCACGGTGCCCGAGATATTTACATCGAAATGTTTTGCCACTGGAGATTTGTACCCTGAAGATGAAACAATAATAGCTTTTCTTCTTTATCGTATGAGCAGTTTTTTCAATCCACTGCTAAGCCGCGCTAGATCTTGGGGCAGGTGTTGAGCAGCCATTCGATTGTCTCTTCATCCAGAACCGTCAGTCCATGCATTCTATAGGGAGGTCGATGGATTGGACAGTGACGGACAATATGTCCAACGGTCCGTTCTTCTGCGCCATACAATCACAAGCCGCAGAAGAGGCCATATCCCATTAGTGTAAGCAGGAGTGGAAACGTCCGAGACCGGTGTGGAGGCGGTTAAGCCGGACCCACGCTGTTCTTGACAGGGCCATTCCAGGTGGGTATGTGCCGATGTCGGGGATGAAAGTACGGAGCCTCGTAGTGTTCTCTAACCACTCCACATTCCATCGGGGATCAGCCCAGAGCTCCGCATTTCTGTTGTTGTCGTCAGATGAACTGATGAGTTGTGCAGCGGGTACAAATGGGTGTCTCGATTTAAGATGCCGTGCCTTCCTGAAAGCTTTCCTTGTCGATGAACACAATCCGTTAGCCAAGCGGTGCATTCGTAATGCTTTGAAGACTTGTGAAGAGCAAGAAATCCTGTTTGAGGAGTGACGTTTCCGAAAGAAGAAAAATGCCTAGCGTACATGCGGGAGGTATAAGTCTATCTATTGCTGAAGAAATTAAACAATGCATGTTAGAAACTGTGAAGCAATTTCACAATGAAGCAGAAAAGAGCCTCAGTGAAATTAATCCGCTAAATGAAACATTTGACTTTTTAAATCACCGTGCGTTGTTGCGAGGTGGAAGCACTGATAAGGATATGAACAAATTTAATAACATCCATGAGGATGATGTTGATCTCTCTGAGGTACATTAGAACTCGCTGGGCTCAATCGGCTGGTATAAAGCAGCAGTAACACTTTTCAAGGCGATGCTACAACGCTGGATCTGCTGATTAAAATGTGTAACCGTAATTACAGTACTTTTGTGTCTGTAGCTTCACCTCGTTGTTGTTGTGTTGCAAGATGCTAGAAAAGTTTTTGAAAACTTAAGTTGATGCTGTCGAACTTAAGATCTACTACGGGGCAAAGCAGGCTGTCTGCGTTGTCGATCCTTCCCACTGAAAGTGATTTCGCCCGAAAACTGTCTTTTAATGATATACTTCTGGCGTTTGCTTCTGCAAAGAGTTGATCTTTGAAATTTTAACTATAATAAAATACTGAACACCAATTTTGAGATTAATGATAGGGGCACATTACCCTTTGTGCGTAGGTATTTTTTTGTATTTTGAGCAATCTTCAACATACAGTAAGCCTACTGTTGAGGCAGTGGTGGTGTTAAAGGTAGCGGCATTTAATACTAAAAATCCAAGAGCGGCAGTTTTTGTTGTTACGCCACCGGTTGAAGGTAGCAAGAAAAATATTACTTCACAGGTATTTTTTCCAAGGCAGTTAACTGCAGCCTCTCACCAGTTGTTGTTAGAGGACTGTTGATAACTTCTTACTGCAATTAGATTCCATAAAGTTCGTACAGTAACAATCAGAACCTTACCGCACAGCCGCGTAGCCAGAAAATGATTTTTTGTGGGACGTGATTGCCTTACTCGAATTATAATTAATTGTCTTTTCGGGTTCATGCAGTGGCGTAGCTAAGGGGGAGTGGGGGGGCGGTCCGCCCCTGGCGGAACTTTTATGGGGGCGGCACTATGGGCTATGCTGTAAGCTATAAAACTTCAAAGGCTGTATTGAAATAAAAGTGGTTTTAATGTCGAGACACTACCCGCAGTTGAAGGACGTTTTTGATTTTGAGTAATTTAGACTATGGCATGTGTATTTAAGCGATTGTTATCTTAACCACACAATAGACAATCGTGTATCAGGGATGTTGTATCCAAGGGCGTACGCAAAGGGGGGGTTTTGGGGTTAACCCCCCCCTTGAGCTTGAAATTTTACAAAAATTTTATTATCTGCGCAAAAGAGATTAAGTGTTTTCACATACTGTTTGCTATGCCACTGAATGAAATCCCCCCATGAAAAATTTCTGCGTACGCCACTGGTTGTATCAATAGGCTTTTTTTACATGAAGCTACAACACGGTTCTCATCACGCTTATCAACTCACTTGATGACAATTTTTACCGATTCACTACACGGTTGACTGATTGAGTGTTGGGTCGTTGTTGACGTTTGATCGTAGTCCTTATATGACGTTATAGAGTTTAGTAGGAGTATTGTGGATGACTGTGGGCAAACGTGTGGCTGTGGTGAGCTCCAAGCTTTTGCAAGTGCTCTTAAGTTTTGTGCTTGCGAGTAAAAGCGCATTCTTGGGTCTAAAAAACATTTCTGTGTAAATCTAATAAATGTGTAGTTGGATCTGTGCTGGTCAAAACGGATTTCCATGTGTGTGGAGAAATATAATCTAGCTCAGTATTCTTCAACAGGGGTTCCGTGGTACCCTAGTGCTCCGCAAAACATGTAGTGGGGTTACGTGAGTTCTAAGGCTTCCATGAGGGCTCCTCGTTTTTTTTTATGGAAAATGATTTCTTGCTTCAGTACGTTGATGCGTCATGAAAATTTTTAGATCACCGTACTGCATTCAGATTCCAAGTAGGCCAGTTAGTTGCACAGGACAGGGTTGCCAGATATTTTCCGTAGCTTATGGCCAAAATCCTGATAAAAAATGGCCAAAATGGCTGTTTATTGAAAGCGTTATGGCCAAAATTACAAAATGTTTTAACTATGTTAATTTCTATTTTCATGGGGTTCTCAAATTTTTTGGAAGACAGTATATTTTTTGCCGAAAAAATTTGGTTCTGCCAAAGAAGCACGTTTTAACACTAAAACAGCAATTTCTGCCATGAACTTAAAACTACGTGTTACAACTTGTTTTTATTTACCTTAATAAAACTTAGAACCATATATTAAACCCTATTTTAGATACATGCTTGAATCAATTCTGACCCGTTTCTGGGTTATACAGTTTGAAATTAAATTTCAATTCAATGACAATGCTACAATTCCCTTGATCTTGTGCTCCAAATATATAAACAAAAGATTAAAGTCATGAAATGCATTAAATCATTTCATCACGTGCTCAAAACCATTGTTAAGTTCACATATATGAACGAAAGGGGAGGAACACCTGAGCGCAAACACTGACTCATGGCAGGTCAGACTGAAACACTTGTACAAAATCTACAGATTGCAAGGGCTAAGTAATTACTACACACTTCAAACATTACAAGGTTGAAGTATTGCAGAGTGTTACTGTAAAAATAATGAGAAACTTATAAAGAAAAATCGTACCAACAATGTGAAATACTTCTACTACAACATTATCAGTCACACAACTGAGTGACACAGTACGAGTGCAGCAGCTACCAATGGTAACAAAAAGATTATCACTGAGTGAAACACCTTTACAAAATCTACTGACTGCAAGGGCTAAATCACTACTACACCCTTCAAAGCATTACTACAAGGTTGAAGTACCATGGTGTTACTGTAACAGTAACATGACGACTGGCCAAAAAATACATAAGGACAAACTACTTAATGAAAATTTAGTCTCACAGTGACAAACCGAAAAAATTGCCAAATTTTACACAATGGCCAAGTGCGTTTCTTCATGGCCAGCACACTTCAAAAATGGCCAAATAGCCGAAAAAGAAATATTGATAGTTGTTGCGTCGATTGTTGCTCATTGTTGTGCAATTAAGAAGAACGTTATTGCTGCATCACAGTTATACGATATTGCAGATGAACAGTTCACAGTAGAGAAAGAAGGCCCCTTTGAACTTTTGCAGTTTATTCAAAAGTATAACCTTGAAAACACTGTTCCAAATATAGTAATAATGCTGCGGATTTTTCTCACAATTGCTGTTAGTGTTGTTACCTGCTAGAAGAGTTTTTCGAAACTAAAACTGATCAAGAATTACTTAAGATCTAGTATGAGCACTTTGCGGTTGAGAAGTCTTGCCACACTGTTTGTAGAGCAACACTTGACAGAAAACATAAATTTGAACATTGCCATTGAAGAATTTGCCAACAAAAAGGCAAGAAAAGTTACTGTGTAAAAAATTGCAGTTTTCATTTCAGAAATAAAGATGGTCCTAATTTTTTACACTTTTTTTACTATTTTCCCTATATGCATATGTCATTTTTACTTTTTGTTTAACTGTTACAATGTTTGAGCTTTTCGGTGTGCATTTAAAGCATACCATATTTGAGCATGTGAGAGTACTGTAATATTATAATGGTGCACAAACTAGTTAATACATATACAAAGCTGTAAGAGCCAGTCACTGTGCAATATGTAGTTTTCTGGGCTTCGGGGGCGCCAAACTCAAGGGCCGCCCCGGGCAGCCCACACTCTAGCTACGCCACTGGGTTCATGACAATTTTAGCTCAAAGGTTCAATAACGGTGTCCAAACTTTGGAGGTGGCGACCGCGGATTTCGCCCCATGGCTACGCCCTGCATGCGTCTGCAGAATATTTGCTGTCGTCTGATAAAGTTATAACGCACCATAAAGCACATATTCGAAACCAGCAACGCAGAAGCGGTGTTTTTCTAGCCTTGGTTATATGATTCATGTTGACGTTTTTGAAACAGAAATACAGTATTTAGCGGGGCTAAGCGTTACATTCTTATCATCAGAATGAGGATAGTATTAAGGAGACTCTGACGAACTTGTAGTGATTCCACATTACGACATGATAACATGCAATAGCCAAAAGTTACTTTGTAAACATATTTCAGTAAACAAAGACCTTTTATACTTGCTCGCATCGTATTACCAGGACCTTTTATACTTGCTCGTATTATCCTTAAACAACCTGGATCATGTCTTGAAGGGTGAAAACTTGGTTTTTCCTCTAAATTGAAATCCTTAAGTTTTTTAAACTTGAAAAATGTGATATTTGGATGAAGGTGGTATACCGCACCGTAAGGGTTTTCCTGAGGAAATCAGTTTTGATATTCATATCTCTTCGGGCAAAGTGCGCGAAGTTAACTTGTAGCCTACGCTGCGGAGCGTGTCACTGAAAAAGCTTGCCTTCGTATTTAAGGCGCTGTTAACCCAAAACGGTATTTCTAAGACGACGCAGACTTCTCAACGCATGTCAGCGCTTGCTCATCTTCTCGTTGCTCGTACTCTCCTTCTGAGCAAACATGACGCAGACGTCTCAAATCACGTGTTCGTGTCTGGCATCACACTGTGGCTCATTACATGAAAAATTAACTTTGCTGTATAAGTCACCCTCCAAAGTTGTTTGGAATAATTTACTCACACTTTAGATCAACTCATGTAAAAGTTATTTATTTGCAAATTGCCAATGTTGGCAAAATTAATCGTTTCGAATTGGATGTTGTAAGAAAAGCAAATGAACCAGCAAAATAAGATTTTTAAAAGCATATGACAAGCAGTTTTTTAAACGTGGAAGATGCCGAAAAAAACTTTACTTGTTGGCGGTTTACTTCTTACTGTCATAGCAAATTCTTCTTATCATCATGTGTTCAGTGAAGCCTTTGTGAATAACGACCAGTTCTTGCAAACTGCACGGATTGTAGGTCCATTTTCCCTACCAGTAACCCATGCCCGAAGTTCATTTTCATACCCGATTTTCCCCTGGGTAGGGTCGCGGGGGCAGCAGGCCTAGGAGGACTACAGAAATACCTCTCGGTCAACATAAATTTCAGATAATTCTGCTGGCTCCACACAATGACGAGACCAAACCAAATCGGAGATGTAGTCACGCCACCTAGCCCTTGGACGACCTCTGGGTCGCTCTCCCTTGGATGTATCCAGCAGGACGTTCCTCGCCAATCTTTCCTGGGACATTCTGGACACATGGCTGAACCGACGCAGCTGGGGTTATTG